>ENA-UOOM01001541-UOOM01001541.1-fermentation-metagenome-genome-assembly--contig:-NODE-1541-length-21735-cov-8.388100_pt1 | contig 21735 bp, 15 predicted proteins | sample MGYA00245781_ERZ724031 | MGnify/ENA primary metagenome ERZ724031 (study PRJEB28704, sample SAMN03018317) | fermentation metagenome | biome: anthropogenic terrestrial biome; feature: soil; material... | reverse complement strand
TTAAAGATCTTTAAATTTGGTTTTAGTTTGACGCTGTGGGAAATCAGCATTTTATTAACCGGCATGGTCGTAGCATTCGTAGTATCTGTGCTCGCGATCAAATTTTTAATGGGGTATATTAAAAACCACGACTTCAAGGTCTTCGGATGGTACCGAATAGTCTTAGGGGTCTTGATCCTCACATATTTTGCATTATCTCCATTTATATGATGATGATAATCTAAACCCAATAGCCGGGTTACAAATAATAGTTGCTGCGTTCAATGGCCTTTTTGGTTGCCCGAGTGTGATTTGTTTAAAATATCGAAGTAAAGTAAAAGAAAGCGATTATTTATATGGGAAACAATAAAACCGGGATATTCATGGCAATCATGGCGGCGGCCCTTTACGGCATAAGTTCGCCTGCTTCAAAACTGCTGCTTATTGAGATACCGCCGACCTTAATGGCATCACTATTATATCTTGGTGCTGGTCTCGGAATGCTAGTAGTCCATGGGATAAATGTATTAAGCCAGAGAGAACCAGTAGAAGCGAAAATGAATATAAAAGATTGGCCTTATATAGTTGGCATGATTCTTCTGGATATTGCTGCACCTGTTTTGCTTATGCTGGGGATTACCATGACGACTGCGGCCAATGCTTCTTTACTGAATAATTTTGAAATAGTGGCTACTTCTCTAATAGCCCTTATGGTATTCAAAGAAGCAATCGGGCGGAGAATGTGGATTGCTATCACGCTTATTACTCTTTCCAGTATGCTTTTGTCAGCTCAAAATTTAGGCAGCGTCACTTTTTCCAGCGGATCGATATTTGTTTTGCTGGCATGTGTTTGTTGGGGATTTGAAAATAACTGTACCCGCATGCTGTCTCTAAAAGACCCTATGCAAATAGTAGTAGTGAAAGGATTTGGATCGGGTATCGGGACTCTCATCATTTCCTTTTTCCTGAAAGAATACAGCAGTAATTTAATATATATTGCCCTGGCCTTACTATTAGGTTTTGTCGCTTATGGACTGAGTATTTTCTTTTATATTAAAGCACAAAGAGAACTTGGAGCTGCAAGGACCAGCGCCTATTATGCCGCCGCGCCATTTATCGGGGTTTTAGTTTCCTGGCTGGTGTTACAGGAGGGAATGACCGGGACTTTCTTAATCGCGTTAGTTGTCATGCTTATCGGTACATATTGTGCTGTGTCAGAAGCGCATGAGCACGACCACGTTCATGAAGAGCAGGTTCATGAGCATAAACACAACCATACCGATGCTCATCATCATCACTTGCATGATCTCGAAATCATAGGTGAACACAGTCATGAACATACTCACAAAACATATGAACATAAGCATTCGCATTGGCCGGATCTTCATCACCAGCATACGCATTAGCAGGTTGGATGCGGCATGTATTTTTGAATAGCTTATGAAAACAAGTGATGCATGGCGGTGCAGTGCTGCTGGAGAGCCCTGAGCCATGGTATGTCTGCCCCATGCCACGCCGGTCTGCGAGCTCTGTCCTCTGCAGACCATGTGTGCTGCTTATCGGGAGGGGACGGCGAACAGGCTGCCGGTTAAATCTCCCCCCAAGTCCCGCACCATGCAGCAAAGAACCGTGCTGGCCTGGTTTTCCAGGGCAGGACCCTGATCCGGCGGCGCTCTGGGGAAGGGTTGCTGGCGGGTTTATGGGAATTCCCCAATCTGGATGGCTGCCTGGTTGGAGCAGCAGGGGCTGTGTCCCCTTGACGGGGAATAGTGGAGCATACGTTATATCGCCGGATGCTGTCAAAACTTAGTATAAAATATACAACTGACGCGGAGGTGATTCTCATTCGGAAGCTGCCCGGTGAACACAAGCTGATAGCCATCGTCCTTGGAGCAGCGCTGACGGTTCTGGCCCTGATGCTGCTGGTCCGGCTGCCGGTGATGCTAGGCGGCGCGCCGAAGAGCGTCATGGTCACGGAGCAAAACGGCGTTTATGACCTGACCGGAATCATCGCTCCGGACGCTCCCGCGATTTACCTCGCCCCCGGCGATACCTATTATCCCAACACCTACTTATCCCCGGAAAACGCCGATACCGCTGTTCCCGAGGGCACCGACCGGTTCGGGGAAATCAGGGCCGACTACCTCTCCCAGCGGTTTGTGCTGAAGGTTCCTGAAGACAGCGGGGTATACGCCCTGACCTTCAAGCTCTCCGGCCGCCACGCCATGCGGGTCTATGTAAACGGAGCGCTTGCGGGGGAAACCGGCAGACTCGGCGCCACCAAGCAGGACACGGAGGTTTGGGAAAACAACATCTCCTTTCACGGGTCGGCGACCGCCAACGGAGAAATCGACATTCTCTTGAACAGCGCGCAATTTTACCATGCCAAGCGCGGGGCCACCCTGGCCGAGCTCTATCTGAGCGAATCCGCAACGGGTTCCGACCCGTTCTTTGCCGAGCGGATCAAGGGAATCGCCATTATGGGCGCGCTTTTGTGCGCGGCCGTCTTGCTGCTGGGTATCTACCTGCTGCTCTCCCGCACCCGGGCTACCCTGTATTTTGCCCTGGCCTGCATCGTCATGGCGCTGCGGGAAAGTATCCAGAGTCAGGCCTGGACATACTTTCCTCTATCGGGAAACGTCTCTTTCATGCTGGAATACCTGAGTGTGGTGCTGCTGACAATTCTCTTGTCGCTGTATCTGGGGCAGTACGCCGGCAGATTCATGAGCGTCATGCAGTATGCTGCCATCGCCGGCTCACTCTTGTACGGCGCCTGCGTTCTGTTAGGCGATTCCGTGTTCTATACATCCGCGCTCGGCTATTATCAGGCGCTGCTGGTGCTGACCATCGTTCCCGGTATTTCCAGCCTGTTCTGGAAAATGCGCCGCCCGACCAAGGAGCAGGCCGCCGCCATGTACGGCATCGGCGTGTTCTTTCTGGCCGCCGTGGGCGATATCCTCATGTACAGCGATATTTTCGGCGACGCGAAGGTCAACCTGCCTGTCTCCGAGGCCGCCATGCTGGTCTTCGTGCTGGCACAGACGGTCTCCCTGTTCCTCATGAACAACCGGGTGCTGTCGCAAGTAAAAGAGCAGCGGCAGCGTCTGGCGGTGGAAAAAGCCGCACTGGAAAACCTGGATCAAATGAAGACGGAGTTTTTGGACAGTGTCTCCCACGAGTTAAAAAACCCGCTGGCGGTAATTTCCGGCTATGCGCAGAACGCTGAGCAGCAGCTGCTCTTGTCTCCCCACAAAACTGCGGAGGCAGTTGAAAAAATTAAAGTGATTTCCTCCGAGGCCAAGCGGCTGGGGCTTATGGTGGGGCAGATTCTCGATGTAACCCGCATCGAGGAAGGCCGCATGACCATTGAACCGAAAATTTGCGGCGCTGACGAAATCATCAATATCGCCATCTCCATTTATTACCCTATCCTGAACAAAAACAACAACCGGCTGGAGCTGCACATCGAAGAAAGATTGCCGGACATACTGGCCGACCCCGAACGCGTTTCTCAGGTAATTGTCAACCTGATTTCCAACGCCGTACGCTTTACGGTGAACGGTCTGATTACCGTGTCCGCCGGACCGGAGGACGGCTTTATGAACATTAGTGTTGCCGACACCGGAACCGGAATCAGCCCGGAGCTGCTTCCTTTTATCTTTGACCGGCATGTCACAAAGAAAAAATCCGGCGGCGGTCAGGATATCGGCACCGGATTGGGTCTTTACATCTGTAAACACATTGTGGAAGCTCATGGCGGAAGGATTTCCGCCGTAAGCGAGGAGGGGAAGGGCAGTACCTTCAGCTTTACACTGCCCATTGCCGGGGACTAATAGCGCACTTTGCTGAACAGGTAGCCGTCCTTGCCGCTGCTGCGGATTTCAAACCAGCCGTCGTTATTCATAGCCAGTTTTTTGCGCAGGTTGGTGATATGTACCGTGATGGTCCGGGAGTTTTCCGCGGCTTCGCCCCAGGCGCGTTGATAGATTTCCTCCCGGCTGAGCCTTTGCCCCGGAAACTGCATAAAGCAGATTAAAAGCTGATATTCTTTTTTGGTAAGGTTCACCGGCTGACCGGACAGGGTTACTTCTCCGGTCAAGGTGTCAACGGAAAGGGGCGGAAGCTCCAGAACCCGCTGTGCGGCAATTCCCGCACGGCGGAGCTGTGCAGCTATCCGCGCGCCCAGGATACTCATATTATAGGGCTTGGTGACATAATCGTCTCCGCCTCTGAGTAAGCCCTTCACAACGCTCTCATGTTCATCCCTGCCGGTTAGGAAGATGATGGGGGCGTTTGTTTTTTGCCGCAGTTCCATGCAGAAGTCCCAGCCAAGGCCGTCCGGCAGCATCACATCCAGCAAAATCAGGTTCGGTGTGTGTTCTTCCAGCAAGAAGCGTGCCTGGGCAATATTCTCCGCACAGGCCACAGTGTAGCCCTCATCCTCCAAATATTCCCGGTTCATAGACAGTACTTGCTCCTCATCCTCGATTATCAGGATTCTTGCCGGTTTCATTTTATCTTTCACTCCACTCTGGATTTTCCCTTAAAGAAATTCCATATTTCAAGATTATTGATTAGGGGAGAAAAATCCTTCAAAAAAACTGTTAAGATTTCTTAGCAATTTACACAGAAGCTAAAAGGGGTACTAGACTGGAAATGCTTGGTGGGGAACAGGGAACTATGAGGAGGTGAGCGAGATGGAGAAAATCCGAATGGTCGGTATAACCTGCGGGGGGGAAAGCATATCCGATGTTTTGCTGGATATTCACTTCATGAACGGCCAGACCGTCATAATCCCCCTTGGCGACAAGGCCCGTGACCCTTGCTTTACCGCGCTGTTTCAGGATGAACGCCTGTTTTCGCCGCAGACAGACGGCGAATGTGTTTACTGGCCCGACGGTTCCCGCCTGTCCTGTGCCGAAATCTTGAATATGGTACGGGGGGGCGGGGGATGAACAAGCGAAGAATACTCAGCGCTCAGGCTAATGACGAAAACCCTAATGAAATCATTGTGGAGCTGGATAACGGAACCACCATCCTGCTGGATTTGGGGCCGAAGTTCAGCGCCCCGCTGTTTGCCGAGATTCCCAGGCTTTGTCTGCCTCGTACAGACGGTGAGCGGGTGTACTGGGTCAACGGGGCCAGTTTGCATCTGGATGAAATCATGGAGATGCTCACAGACCGAACAGACCCGGAAATCAAATTAAAGAACGGAGGTAATTGAAAAATGAAACGGACAGGCAAAAAACTCGTCGGTGTACTGCTGACGCTGGCCATGATGCTGTCCCTGCTGCCGGCGCCGGTATCGGCGGCCGTTACCGACACAAATGACTGGGCGATTTTTGATGCTGATGATCAGTACAATTTGCCGGAGACCCAGGAGGTCGTACTGCAAAGGATGCTCCAGAATAACACCAATTTCGTGGCTCCCTGGGGCACGATTGTCAAGGAGATTATCAAGCAGCAGCGAGGCTCCGACCGCCTTAGTGTCGGCCCTTATATTCATTATCAGGAGCTGACCAACGACTCTCCTCTGATCATGAAGTCCTCGCTGTCGGCCGCATATAATGAGGCTGCCGGCAAACTGATCAGCGCCATCAACACTTTGGACGGCTATTACCCGGATGACTTGAAACCCACAAAGGACTTTCTCAACAACCAGGGCAATAGAATCGCCCAGATCGAAACGGAAGGCCCTGCCTTTGCCCGGTATCAGATGAAGAAACTCACCTCTGCCAGTCCTGAGTTCGGCAACTTTTACGGCGGTGCCGGCGCCATCACCATTCAGTTGTTCTACGACTTCAAGGTCGAGGGGCTCCCTGGTAAATTCAGTACCCCGGACTTTGAAGTGGGCGATACCGAAGCGGAGCTGAGTTCTAAGGGCATTACCTTTGCTTTGGGCGGCAGCAGCGACAGCTACACGGTAAAGGCTGAAAACGCCAACGATTTCCCAAACACCGTACAGAAGAGCTATACTTACGAAAAGAGCACCTCCACCTCCACCGAGGTATCCAACTCCTACTCGAAGGAGTGGTCGGAGGAGACTACTGTGGGCGTGGATATCGGCATCCCCGTCGTTTCCCTGGCCGGCCTTAGCGTCAAGGTGGAGCAGAAAGTGGGCTATTCCTACGGCCTTAGCAAAACCTATTCTTCCGCCCAGTCCGATACCTATAGCCAGTCCATCAGCGACACCATTGAGGTGCCTCTGCCCCCGCATACCGGCATCGATATCGACGTCAGCATCGTCGATTCCACCACCTCTATCCCCTATACCGGCGCGGCGCGCGTCACCTATAAGACCATGGTGGTCTATGCCGCCGGTATCGTGGCATCTGACGAAGGCGCCGGATCCGTGAAAAATGAGAACGGCTCTTTCTCCTTCGGCGACGGCGCCTACTCCGCCATCCTGGATTTGGACCGCAGAATCGTCAACGCTATGGGCCCCGATTCCGATCGCGACCGGCTGGATCTCAGATCTACCGACAACGGCCTGATGGCCAACTCCGCCTTTAAGCCTGCCGCCGACAAGCTGCGTTCCGGCCAGCCCTATTCACCCTACGGAGGCCTGTTCAACTATACCTCCAAAGGCACCACCATCATTCCCAAAAAGGTTGTGCCACTCTATCCGGCAGCGCGTTTTGTGCCGGACACCGAGAGTATTACCCTCTATGAACAGCAGTCTCAGCGGCTGGACGGCATCAATGTCTCGGCCTTAAACGAATGGGACGTGCCGTACTATGGCTTTAACGCCCGGCTCGACGGGGAATGGACGGTGGTGGACGAAGACGGCGACCTCAATATGGAGTACGCCGAGATTGGCGCCGACCGCAACAGGAATCCCATCGTACGTGCGCTGAAGCCCGCAGGAGACATGGAGCTCTACCTTAGATACGCACCTAACTCCGCTAAGGTGGCCATAAGCGATGACTGTTTCATCGAAGAAATCCTGCTGACCATCAGACCCGTACCTCTTTCAACTGTGACATTGACGGGCAGCTTTGACGAATTTTATCTCAACGACGGCAGCAACACTACCGATATCTCCGGTCTTACGGTGACTGCGGAAGACCTGGAGGGTGAACCGTTCACCCCCAGTGATATCAAGTGGTATGCTGAAGCTGCCGATGGCATTACTGTGGACGAGGACACCGGTGAGATCGACTTCGACAAAGCCGGCACCTATCAGATTTACGCCATCGTCAACGAGGTGGAGTCAAACCGGGTTTCCCTGACCGTGCTGCCTCCCCGCTATCTGGCGGAGATAACTGTCGAGGATACTATCCCCGCGCTGATTTGGAACGATGACAGCAAAAACAGTTTCGATCTATCCGACCTCACAGTATCCGGCCAGGATCAGTACGGCGACTCTTTCATCCTGGATCCTGACGAATATCATTGGACTTTGGGGAAAGAGGGTTACGCCTCGATTGCAGGCAATATCCTGACCGGCCTTGTAGTTGGAACCGATACCCTGACCCTTTCCTATCCGACCGAGGCCAGGGACGCAGAGGGTGCCCCCTTGGGGGTCATATACGCTCCACCGCTGGCTGTCACGATAAAAGCACTTCCCTATATCAATGAGCTTTATTATGATTCGGGCGCACCCATGGCCCGGGAAGGGGCAACCTACGATTTGAACCAGATCCCGTTGCGGGCCCGGGATCAGCACGGCGATCCCATAGAGCTCCCTGACGATATTACCTGGAGCCTGGCGGAAAACAATCAGACAGACGCCAGCATCGACGCTGAAAAGGACCAGTTGACTGTTCCAGAGGGTACGGTTCCTGAGGCCTCTGTGGCTGACGTCATCCTGGAAGCATATTCGCCAACAGCCGACAGAACGGCAAGCAATGTGGTTGTCAAAGTACGCCAGAAACCTGTGTTCAAGCAGCTGACTGCGGCAATGACGAGGGATCTCCTTTTACGGGTAGACGAAAATGCCATGCTCAACCATTATTTCACCGCTGCCGGCTATGATCAATACGGGGAAGGGTTTTTACCGGAGCCTGTATGGCATTCCAGCAACCCCGCTGCCATCCAGCTTAACGGGGGTATACTGCACGCCCTGGTAGAGGATGCAGAGAGCCTGATTTACGCTGACTGTGAAAATTCCAGAGGCGAGACCATTACCAGCAACAAGATTCCTCTGAAAGTTGGCGCCCCGCGGCGGCTAAGCAGTATCAGTGTGAACAACGTTCCGCAATCCGTAGCCCTAAATGCGGTTCTGTCTCTGAATACGCTGGCGGTGGCCACCTTCGACCAGTATGGCCAGAAATTTACCGCTGAGGAGCTTGAGGCTTACCCGTCATCAATCCGCTGGACGCTGGAAAATTACGGGACAACGGCTGCCATAAACGAAAATACCCTTTCTTTTGGAAGCCAGAGTGGCAAAGTGACCTTAATCTGTGCCTGCGTCAACTCCGACACCGGAACAAGCTTTGTGGAAAAACGCCTTGATATCCGGGTCGGCCCGTACGTTTCCGCAATAAGCCCCGCTTCGGCCAACATGCCTTCTGCGGGGGGAACAAACGTCATTACCCTGACCGGCGTAAGCCTGGAAAATGGCCTGCGTATTTCGGCCTTTGACGGAACGGGAAGCGCTGTCCCGGGTATAACTGCAGTTACCACGGGTACCGGCACGCAACAAAAGGCGACCCTCAGCTTCCCTGCCAACAACGATACTGCAGACGCACAGACTTATACCTTGAAGCTTTCCTACAATGACGGCACTGTCTACGAAGCGGCACCTGCAGCCATCGTTACTGTTGCTAAGAAGGGCAGCGGCGGAGGCGGCAGTGGTGGTGGAGGCGGCGGCGGATTAAGCCCCTCCGGAACCTTGATTGACAGCAAAGGCGGCACAGCAAGAAAGGATGACGCCAAGGCGGTAATTCCCAAGGGCGCCGTTGATACCACCATCAGAGTAACCATCACCAAAATAGACAGTTCAGGTCTTACCTTCCCTAAGGGATACAGGCTGGTGAGCAGCATATTTGACTTCAGCAAGGATAAGAGCGGTAATTTCAACAAAGACGTAACCATTACCCTGCCCTTTGACAAGAGCAAGGCAGATCAGGAAAAAGATGAGCTGGCAGTCTTCGGGTGGGACGGAAGCAATTGGAACATGCTGGACAATATTGAAGTAGATTGGTCCGCAGGAACAGTCAGTGGTACGACAGACCACTTTGCCAAGTTTGCGGTTTTGGCAAAAGCCAAAACCGGTATTGAACCTGTGGTACCTAAAGAGCCGGAAGTCCCGTTTGCGGCTTTAAATGATATTTTAGGCCATTGGGCCGAAGATGCCATTCGCAGCCTGGTTGGATCCGGTGCAATTAACGGGTATTCTGACGGCACCTTCAAACCTGATAAGACAGTCACCCGGGCTGAATTTGCTCAGATGCTTGTGAATGCCATGGAAATCCCGGCTGCTAATAATAGCGAAGTATTTGCCGACACTGAAAGTCATTGGGGCAAGGCATCCATTGCCGCCGCCTATGCCGCAGGAATTATCTACGGCTACGGGGACAACAAATTTGGTCCTGATGACCCGGTTACCCGGGAACAGATTGTAGCCATGGTAATAAGAGCAGCCAAACTGACAGGCCCCTCTGGGCAGTTAAGCTTCGCCGACAATGAGGCCATCTCCGATTGGGCGAAAGAGCCTGTTGCAATAGCTGTTGCCAACGGATTAATCACCGGCTACAGTGATCAAACCTTCAGACCGGGGAACAATGCCACCAGGGCTGAAGCGGCAGTGATTATATCCCTAGCTTTAGAGGCAGGAAAATAATACTATAGGTTAACGCAAGCGTAATATTGCTGTTAACTCGATAGAAAACAGCAGCTTTTGAACACATTAAAACACCCCCGGACGTGAGCCCGGGGGTGTTTTCTGGGAAAAGTATCGTCTAAGTTGATTTTGTTTACTTTAGTTGAATGCCAATCCATTGATTAAATCGATACTGCTGACAACTTCCGGTGGTAAACATGGTCTGTTCAAAATCTGCGATAGAAAGTCTTAAAGGACAATATAGACGTTCCCATCCTCATGGTAACGGCCCGGACCGAATCCGCAGATAAAATACGGGGCTTGGGCTTGGCGCGGACAATTATATCGCGCGGGATACCGTCTTAATCTGTAACATTGTCATTGTCTGATTTGAAACCATGCGAAATAACCCCGCATGGCTTTTTGATGTCCATGGGGGGACTAATGCGGTTGCATGGACGGAAAAAAGCGGCGCGTTTACCTTGCTTTTGTTTAGAAATAATTTAATTCTTGGTACACTGGCTTGCTTGTTGACCTATATCGCACAGAAAAGGCGTTCGGTGGTGTGATTCGCCAGAATGTGACCCAGGAAATAAGCATTAAAACTTCCCCGGCATTGCTTAAAAACAACCTCTACAAAGGAAATTGTCGGAGTATAAAGAAGATATTTCAAAGGTATATTATAGGCTAGTACAATACTCCAGTAAATCGTTTAGCCTGAAAGATGTCATCAAAATTATCAAAGCTGGAATTGCCAAAGGAGGGAAACGTATGAGCTCCTTTGTACTTGGTTTTCAGGATATTGATCAAACCAAACTCATGGTTGTTGGGGGCAAAGGCGCCAACCTGGGGGAACTTGCCAAGATTGAAGGAATACGCGTACCGGATGGTTTTTGTATTTCTACTGAAGCCTTTAAAAGAATCATTGTGGAAACCTCGTCGATTAACGAATTGCTTGCTCATTTATCGCTTCTTAAGGTGAAAGACCGGGATAAAATCGGTGAACTCAGCGGTGAGATTCGCAGGATCATAGAAGGGATAGCCATCCCTGAAGATATTCGTGCAGAGATCACCCGCCACCTCTTAAGGTTTGGAGAAAAAAATGCCTATGCAGTACGATCCAGCGCAACTGCGGAGGATTTACCGGCGGCCTCTTTTGCCGGCCAGCAAGACACATATTTGAACATTATCGGTAAGGAGGCGATCCTGAAGCATATCAGCAAGTGCTGGGCATCGCTATTTACCGAGAGGGCAGTAACTTACCGCCTGCAAAATGGCTTCGACCACCGAAAAGTCTACCTGTCTGTAGTTATTCAGAAGATGGTCTTCCCGCAGGCGGCAGGAATTTTGTTTACCGCCGATCCCGTCACTTCCAATCGGAAGGTGTTATCCATTGATGCCAGTTTCGGACTTGGTGAGGCCCTGGTCTCCGGCCTGGTGAATGCTGATATTTATAAAGTACGTAACGGCAAGGTGATCGATAAGAAGATATCCACCAAGAAGCAGGCTATTTATGCCTTAAAAGACGGCGGTACGAAAGCACAGGAGATCCTGCCTGAGCAGCAGAACAGGCCAGCGCTGACAGATGAGCAGATTTTGCGGCTTGAAGGCATAGGCAGAAAGATCGAAAAACATTTCGGCTGCCCCCAGGACATCGAATGGTGTTTGGCTGATGATGGATCAAAAGGGGACATTCCTCCAGGGGAGGTGTGTCCACTGACCTTATTCATTGTCCAAAGTCGGCCCATTACAACGTTATACCCTGTCCCCGCAGCGAATGATCAAGAAAATCACGTCTATGTATCTGTCGGCCACCAACAAATGATGACCGACCCCATGAAACCATTGGGATTGTCTTTTTTCCTGTTAACCACTCCTGCACCCATGCATAAAGCTGGTGGAAGGTTGTTTGTCGATGTTACCCATATGCTGGCTTCGCCTGACAGCAGGGAAACTTTATTAGATACCATGGGACAACACGATCCGCTCCTCAAAGACGCGCTCATGACCGTTATAGCGCGAAGAGATTTTATAAAATCGTTGCCAGATGATCAAAAAGAACAGAGTCCCGGTAAAAGCAATAAAGTTATTTCGTCTGCGGGTTTTCGTACCCAGATCGAAAACGATCCGAACATCGTCGCTGATTTGATTAAGCGCAGCCAAACATCGATAGAAGAGTTAAAACATAACATCCAGACGAAATCGGGAGCGGATTTGTTTGATTTTATCCTGGAAGATATCCAGGAATTAAAGAAGATTTTATTTGATCCGCAAGGTTCGCGTCTGTTTATGGCTGCTATGGATGCTTCAGCCTGGATCAATGAAAAAATGGAGGAGTGGTTGGGTGAAAAAAACGCAGCGGACACACTTTCTCAATCCGTACCCAACAATATCACTTCGGAAATGGGTCTGGCGCTAATGGGGGTCGCGGATGTGATTCGCCCTTATCCGAAAGTCATTGCTTATTTACAACAGGTAAAAGATGATAACTTTTTGGATGAGCTGGTTAAGTTTGATGGCGGACGGGAAACCCGAGACGCTATCTATGCTTATCTCAGCCAATACGGAATGCGCTGTGCCGGAGAAATCGATATTACTAAACCTCGTTGGAGCGAAAAACTAACTACCCTTATCCCCCTGATTCTCAGCAACATCAAAAACTTTGAGCCCAATGCCGGCAAACGGATATTTGAGCAAGGGCGGCGTGTTGCTTTGAAAAAAGAACAAGAGTTATTAGAGCGGTTGCAGCAATTGCCGGATGGTGAACAAAAAGCCCAAGAAACAAAACGAATGATCGACCTGATCCGGAATTTTATGGGTTATCGTGAATATCCCAAATACGGCATGATCAGCCGCTACTTCGTTTATAAGCAGGCTTTACTGAAGGAAGCCAAACAACTCGTACAAGTGGGCGTTATTCATGAAAAAGAAGATATCTACTATCTCACTTTTGAAGAACTTCGCGAAACCGTACGTACAAATAAACTGGATTACCAGATCGTAAGCATTCGAAAAGACGAGTACAAATTCTATGAAAAACTAACTCCCCCGCGTGTGATCACCTCTGATGGCGAAACACTCTCCGGTGAGTACAGCCGGGAAAATCTCCCGGCCCAAGCTATAGCAGGCCTGCCTGTTTCTTCCGGAGTAATAGAGGGGCGGGCACGCGTCGTTTTAAACATAGAAGACGCTGTTCTGGAAGAGGGAGATATATTAGTTACCTCCTTTACTGACCCTAGCTGGACGCCATTGTTTGTATCCATAAAAGGCCTAATCACCGAAGTTGGAGGACTGATGACCCATGGAGCGGTTATCGCCCGTGAATATGGCTTACCAGCGGTTGTCGGAGTGAAAAATGCTACCAAAATAATAAAAGACGGACAGAGAATCCGAGTAAATGGAACGGAAGGCTATGTGGAAATACTATGATTGGGAAGAGGTTGTCGTTGAAAGATTGACGAGGGGGTGTGCGTTTATTAATAGTTGATGCATTCGCCAGATGAGTATTACACGAACACTTATTACTGTAAAGGTGGCCTTGCAGTAACGATTTGGTTCTAATATTAACAATAAAAAGAGCGGTTAAGATGTTATTCTTAGCCGTTTTTTGCGTTTATTTATGGTTTTGTCTATACTTTTTCACTCGTTCTGCTGTCTTTTTTCGCTTAACTTCTTTTGCACATTACAGAAAAATTTACACCCCCCTGACCGGCAAACCGGTCAAAAACTTCTACGATAATGCCGGGCAGAAAGCTTAGCGATGAAGGTCACGTGGGGTTACAAAAGTTTTACCTGAGCTTGCATTGATTTTACATATGCTTGCCTGGGAAGTTAACATTGTATCTCTATAATTTTCATTAGAATCCAAAAACTGAACGCAAGGAGGGAAGCATAGGTTATCGGTATTGTAGCCAACATTATGTAATTATAAAGGAGGTACAAGACTTGAAGTTAAGAAAAGCCATATCCAGTTTACTGCTATGCGCCACTATTACTACTTTCAGTTTTTCCACTGCCGCCCTGGCCGCTGATAGTTCATTGCAGACCCCCAGCCAGATTGCCCTGGCTATGACTAGTGAGCCCACGACCAGCATAAACATAAATTGGACAACCCTTGACACTGCCCTTACGGATCCCATAGTAATGGTCTGGCAGGCCAATAAAAAAGAGAGCAGCGCAGTGCAATTTGACGCCAATGTCGAAACAAGAACGGTAACAAGTTCAACAATTACGGGTGTAACCGAGAAAAACTTTTATTCAGCTACCATCACGGGGTTAAAACCAAACACTGAATACAGTTACAAGGTTGGTACTGCGGAAGAAATGAGTGAGGAGCGCGGTTTCGAAACAGCTCCGAATAATAACGGTAAGTATACCTTCCTGTATTTTTCCGATTCACAAGTTAAAGAAAATCATTCCCGGGCATGGCAAGCCAACCTGGATATGGCCCAAGAAATATATCCAGATGCCAGTTTCGCATATATTGCCGGAGACCTCACCGATAAAGCTCAAAACGAAGGACAATGGGAATCTTTCTTTAATCAGACCGGCAATGCCATGTTCAATGAAGATTTCAGCGGCAGCCTGATTTCTGAGCTGCCCCTGGCCGCCGCTATGGGTAATCATGACTCCAGCAATGGCGGAATTGGAGGCATAAGCAGTCATTATACCTGGGATAATGAAGTTGAGGGTGTACCGGTGTCTTATGCTTTTGATTATGGTGCTGCACGGATGATTATCCTGAATTTGGAAGCAGCCTATTCTCAGAACAGTGACGCCAACCGTGAAGCTCAAACTGAGTTTTTAAGGGAAGAAGTTGCCCAGGCAAAAGAAGAGGGCAAATGGATCTTCGTCGGCTTCCATAAATCCTTATATTCTGGGGCCAACCACATGGATGATCAAGATGTCATCTACAACCGAAAGTATTGGACGCCTATTTTTGCCGAACTTGATGTTGATTTCGTTCTTCAGGGGCATGACCATGTTCTAAGCCGTGGTTTTGTACAGGAAGACGGCAGCGCAGCGGATATTACCAGACAGATCTCAGACCGTGAGTATATGGCTAAAGATCCTGACAATACACCCCTCTATTACGTTGGTAATACCGGCAGCAGTCTAAAATTCTATGCGCCCATCATGGACGACAGCTGGATCCAGCAAGACGACCCGGTGGCCCCTGACTTTGGCTATCTGGACATAAATTCAGCCTTACCAGCCGGTTATGTCTCAGAAATCACCGGGAAAGTCCTGAATCCCGGACCCTGCACTAATGATGATCTGGAGGGTGTTGATCCTGATTTCTTCCGCACCCCGACCTTTACAGCTATAACCGTGTCAAAGGGAACCGTTGAATTTAACACCTATATGACAGGTTTTGATCCTAATACCAACTCTATCGTTGAAGATACTTTCCTTTATGACAGTATCAAAGTTACTAGATAATTGCAGGTATAACGAGAGATCAATAGATAGTATCCACAGCAGATAAAACAGGATAAGGTACAATAAACCCGGTCAAATGGATAATATTTGATGACCGGGTTTTTTTCAGCAAGCGCCAATCGGTACCGCTTTAATAACAAGGCATTTATGTCTTTAGAGATTACATTGAGTAAGAAATAGGAGAAAGATTCAGAGGGGGAAAAAATATCACTGCGCCCAACTACTTCAGGTTTTATTTCAGCCTGACTCCGTGGGCGTAAAAATAGTTTCTATAGTTACTTCAAAAAAGCGTGCTATTTTGAAAGCCAGTTTAAGAGAAGGGTCGTACCTTCCTTTTTCAATGGCGTTAATAGTGGCCCGCGTAACGCCCAGCTTGTTGGCCAATTCCTCCTGGGTCAGATCATGCATGGCGCGATAAACCTTCAGCTTATTTTTCATTATTGTTTCATCTCCAAAAGGACCAGGCTGGCAAACCAAAAAAGCAGTCCTGCAATTAATATACCTATCCATAATCCTAATTGGCCAAGGGCTATCCAGGGCTGTATAATTGCCCCTATGATTAAGAAATTAAGAAATATAAACGCCAAAGAGCCCGACCAGGCATAATGCAACACAATTCTTTCGTCTATAACCGGGTCAGGGAAAAAATGACTGACTCCAAACCTTTTGGCGAGATAAAAAATTATAACAATTCCTAGAATATAAATAACCAGCATACTTTCCCCGCTTGGATTAATAGAAAATATGGAAAGAACAGCTAGAACCACTCCTACCAGAATAATAGGCACACTAAGTGCGGTAAGAACTAATCCAATCCATAATACAATGGGTTTTTTGGGCGCTATATCAATAAAAAAAGCGATCGCAAGTCCGGCGGCCGTTGCCAAAAGCCGAACCGGATCGACAATGCCCTCCTTGAAAAACTGAACTATCACACTTATGATCAGAAACATTACTACGAATACCCCAAACCAAACCAGTTTATTTTGCATAGTGTTTTTCTCCTTTTGGGTTTTTCAATTTAGATTGTATAATAAGCTGCTCTAAATGTAAATAATATTTTACTTTTTATATCGCATACTTTACATAACCATCGTGCAGAGAAGAGCAGAGAGACTCTTTGTATCATCATCATGATAAAAGCTATGATAATAAAGCGTGATTTGAAGGGTTTGATTTAAATGGAAATTTATGATAATAAGATTAACAATAGGTAAAGTTCTTAAATATCGTCGGCTGAGTTTCGCCTATCATATTTAGTGCGTTTTTAGACGAGAAGATGAATAGAGAATGGATTTACGTAGGGATGGAGATGAAAGAATGGCTGTAGAGAAACAATATTTATCGGATGTTGAAGCGATATTAACGCACAGATACGATAATGGAGGCGATCTTTGGGCCACACTCGACAAACGTCTTTTAAAAGGAGCCCCGTTCTCAACCCTGGAAAGCGTACTTTTCCTGTTAGAATTGGGCATGGAACCTGCCGAGCCTTTGCTTCAAGAAGCTGCCCAATTGTTTTTCAGCACCTGGCAGGAGGATGGACGTTTCAAGATGTACCCCAAAGGCTCTATCTACCCATGCCACACCATCCACGCCGCCAATGCGCTTTGCCACATGGGGTATGCCTCGGATGTCAGGCTGCAAAAAACATTCCAGCATCTTTTGGATATTCAGTATATTGACGGCGGCTGGCGTTGTAACAAGTTCAGCTTTGGCCGAGGCCCGGAAACAGAGTATTCAAATCCCTTCCCAACACTTACCGCTCTTAATGCTTTTCGCTTTAGCGATTATCTCAATAAAGAACCGGCACTTGACAAGGCTGTAGATTTTTTGTTGGGGCATTGGATAATCAGGAGGCCGATTGGCCCTTGTCACTATGGAATGGGCACATTGTTCATGCAGATCGAATATCCCTTCCGCAATTACAATCTTTTTGTGTACGTCTATGTTTTATCCTTTTATAACCGGGCCAAGGAAGACAAGCGGTTTCTTGAAGCCTTGAAAGCACTGGAATCCAAAACGATCGATGGACAGATTGTGGTTGAGCGCGTCGTTCCGAAGCTGGCCGGGTTTTATTTCTGTAAAAAGGGTAAACCGAGTACATTGGGAACAAAACGCTATCACGAAATCTTAAATAACCTTGGCGGAAAGAGATAGCCAGTATAAGAGAACAGTTAAGCGCCAGCCAAAGCAATTCTCCGGCTGGCGCTTTTTTTTAATCCGCATCAAGGTCGAAGATGTTTTTAATGGGCGATAACATCTTACTAACGTGTGTTTTCGGTTTTGTTGTCAAAGATGTTGTTATTGCAATTATTCTCTATATTGCCCCCTTTATTATTAATGATATTGTTTTCCTGCACAATATTTTCATCGCCGCTGATTTGGATACCGGTTCCTTGGTTTTTCTTCACAAGGTTGGCAAATACAATATTTTGGTTGCTAGAGATGTCGATACCGTCGCAAATGTTAGCTTTAATACCGTTGTTCACCACGATGGAGTTGTTTCCCAACAGTAACTTTACGCCGTTGGAAGTATTGTTTTCAACCCGGTTGCTGTATAACAATGTGTTTTGACCCTTTGTAAAGATGCCTTCGCCCTGGTTCCCATAAATACTGTTGTTGATAACGGCATTGCCAGTAGCGGCAGGGGTCCAGATTTCCAAGCCGTGGCCGCCGTTATTATTGATAACGTTTTCAATTAACCAGTTGCTTGTTGAGCCAGGGTTTGACCAACCAAGTAATACGCCAACGGAGAAATTGTTACGAATGGTGTTTTGGTAGAGCAAGTTGCCGGTAGAATCTTCAAAGATAATACCGTCGGCGTTGTGGTTTTGAAAGATGTTCCCAATGATACGGTGGTAACCGCCTCTATAAATCCATATCGATCTGTGGGAATTTTGAATAACAAAACCAAAAACTTCTACATTGTACGTATCGTCAAGTTTGATGGCGTTCTCAGAACTCGTACTGGACTCAAGAATTACACCATGTTTTACTTTTGCAACAATCCGGATGGAGTTTTGGCTGACTATTATTGATTCTTTATAACTCCCTTTGTCCACCAGTACGATGTCACCGGGGTTTGCGGCATCAACGCCGAGTTGTATCGTATCTCGATCTTGTGGGACTCGAACTATTGCCATTAATATCACTCCTTTTTGGGACCCTAATTTAGTTACTGAGTTTTTATAGCTTATGATTATTGGAATTTTATGGTGAAAGCTTAATGAACAATTGGCTTTATACCCATTTTTTGCACATTTCCAACCTAAAAAACCTCGCTATTTCTTGCGATTTAGCGAGGTTTTTGTTAAGGAGACGTATAGGTTTTAGAAAGGGTTTTAGAAGCCGGTGCGAAGGTTTTTCGGCATCACGATTGGTTTGTCCGGTATAATTTGATATATTGCTGGAATAACCGGCCCTTGATCGCTAATTTTGTTGCCTGTCACATATGCGCTGGCTGGTAAAACTCTGCGCACTTCTATGAGGCTTGAACCATACCAGTAGGAAAAGCTATCAATTATTCCTATAGCGGTGGGGTTTCCTGAGCAGGTGTTTATTATGCAAGGTTTGCCGTTAATTACGCCCATGTATATAGCTACATGGCCTATATGTGTCCTGGCTGGGGCATCAGAGTTCCAGAATGTGAATATGTCGCCGGGTTTCAGCTTTTCTACGCCTACCAGGGAGTATTTAGACGTTCCGGATATTTTATTCGCATAAACACCCTGAACCTTTACCCCTACTGAGCCATAGTTTTTGGCTGCCGAAGTAATGGAGTATCCGAAATCTTTGTATACCAAAGAAACAAAATTAGAGCAGTCGATATAACCGGTGGCAGCATATTTTGTATGCCCATACTTCATATAGCCATATTCCATGTACCAAATTGCGCGCCCGACCAGAGTTTGGGCAAGGCTGCCGTCAAAGTTGGCCCGGAAAGAGTCAACTATCGGTTTTTCGTGGCTATTATAATGACTGATACTGGCTGCAGTGGGCAGTTTGGCGGAGGCTGATACCGGGGGCGACGGCGCTTTCCCTGTTAATGCATCATTCAGGGTTGCCTTGGTTTTCAGACCAACAATGCCATCCGTTTTCAGGCCTCGGGATTTTTGAAAACTCACTGCAGCATCACGAGTTTTTGAACCAAACCATCCGTCTATACTATATGAGTAAAAGCCCAATTTAGTGAGATCCTGCTGCAATTGGCTGACGGCTGAACCCCGGCTGCCCAGGATTAGATCTTCTGTACCATAACTGTCCTGTGTTAATGCATCATTCAGAGCTGCTTTGGTTTTCAGACCAACAACGCCGTCCGTTTTCAGGTCTCGGGATTTTTGAAAACTCACTACAGCATCACGAGTTTTTGGACCGAACCATCCATCAACACTATTTGTATAAAAGCCCAACCCGGCAAGGTCTTTCTGCAACTGACTGACGGTTGAACCTCTGCTGCCCAGGGTTAAATCTTGTGCGCCATAATCACTGGCCCCGGTTGGCAAAGGTATTATAGCCACCATAAGTAAGGCTAATACACACCAAAAAAACAATTGCTTGCAACGTAACGTTAGCATCAGTTCCTCCTTTCAGAAGTCAGCAATAAGAAGACGACATTCATTTCATTTAAGTTTCGTATGTAATTTTTAAACATTTCCGTTAGCGCCTCCTTAATATTAGATAATTCGGCTCAGATCTTTTACTACCTTTTGGTAAATATGGGCAAATAAATCAGCGCTGGTTCTATAACGGGCTTTATGGCCAGATTTTCCTGTTTGATTGATCGGCAGGCAATAGTGGCAAATAATAGTAGAGGCTGCGCTCAGCCTCTACTAGAATAATAGCGAGTGATCACTCGATAAAAGGGTCTTTGGTGTTAGGTGAGGTTTGGCATGCTTTTAAAAGATTGGTAGGATTCAGGTTGGGAAGTAAGCGTTGAAAACTCAGACAATTTCATCGCGGGCACTTTGCGGGTTCCTAAAAACCTTGCAAAGGCTCCATGAAAAAGACCCAGGCCATTAAAGTGGTCTGGGTCCCTTTGATTGTTTGGAATAGAGCCTGCTAATGGGCTATCTATCAGGTGGACAGATGAAATAATCCCGTACTCAGATATTTTTCTCCCCGGTCGGGGAAAACGACTACTACGAAGCCTTCCTCTATATCTCTGATGCATTCCAGTGCGGCGACCATGGCCGCTCCGCTGCTCATACCCACAAAAATGCCTTCCTGGGCCACAACGGTTCGGGCCATGGCAAAAGCATCCTCAGATTCAATCATAACCCTGCGGTCGATCTGGGCAGGATCGTAGATTTCCGGGACTATGGCCTCCTGCATATTTTTAAGGCCTTGGATATAATGGCCCAGAACCGGATGTGCCTCAACAATCTGAATGTTAGGATTTTTGGCTTTTAATCCCATGCCTACTCCCATAATGGTTCCTGAGGTGCCAAGAGCGGAAACGAAATGAGTGACCTTGCCTCCGGTGTCCTCCCAGATTTCGTTGGCGGTAGTTTCATAATGGGCCAGCTTATTATATTCATTGGAAAACTGGTTGGGCATGAAGTACTTATCAGGATGGTTGCGGCAAAGTTCATGAGCTTTCCTGATGGCTCCATCCGTACCTTGAGAGGCATCCGTAAGAGTAGTTCTGGCTCCGAAAGCCTCAATCATTTTGCGGCGTTCCACGGAAACCGCTTCACTCATGACTATTTCAACCGCATACCCTTTGACGGCGCCTATCATCGCCAGACCGATCCCTGTATTTCCAGAGGTGGGTTCGATTATGGTTTTTTCCTTCGTCAAAGCACCGCATTCTTCCGCCTGTTCAATCATTTTTATGGCAATACGATCTTTGATGCTCCCGGTTGGATTAAATCCCTCCAACTTTGCGTAAAGCGGGATATGCGGCTTGGGGTTCAGCTTATTTATCCTAACAAGTGGAGTGCGGCCAATGGTATCGATAATGTTGTCGTACATATGCTTTCTTCCTCCATTTTACTATCCAACACTATATTATATAGCATCTTCCACAATAAGCGTGAAAAAAGTATGCCCGGTATGTCGTTTGATATAAAGAGAATATGGATATTGTGACCGGGTTAAAAATGGAACCATCTCAAGTTTATTTGCATTATCTATGGTGATGGCCAATATTATTTATAAGGTGGTGATGATAATGCAGCAGAAGAGAAGGAAAAGAAGAAGAAGGAGAAAAAAATGCGTATGTGTCAAATGGAGATGTTGGTAATCCATATCTGACCGTTCCCTCATTTCAGTCTTTTAAACCATACGGCGCGCAAGCCTTTTCAGCCCTAAGAAGTATAATATATAATGATCAAATACAACCGTAATAAATTAACTTAAAGTAATAGATAAAATTGGAGCGGAATGCATGAATGATACTGTTGGGTCACTTCTATATATAATAGGTTTACTGATTATGTATGGGGCAATAATATACTTTCTTATATGGATTATTAGAAATATTAAAAAATTCCTGACTTTCTGACTTATTGGAGAAGAATTGAGAAAAAAGGTCCTCGAAGCGC
>ENA-UOOM01001540-UOOM01001540.1-fermentation-metagenome-genome-assembly--contig:-NODE-1540-length-21764-cov-10.327330_pt1 | contig 21764 bp, 24 predicted proteins | sample MGYA00245781_ERZ724031 | MGnify/ENA primary metagenome ERZ724031 (study PRJEB28704, sample SAMN03018317) | fermentation metagenome | biome: anthropogenic terrestrial biome; feature: soil... | reverse complement strand
GGCCGAATGGCCATACAGGTATGCCCTAGGGTATTTCTACTTCTTTGTACTGACGGCAACACCGTCTCCCAGGGGGAGGATCGATGTTACCAGATCCTCATGGTGCTTCAGCTCATACAAATATTCCCGCATGCGTGCGTGGATGGTACGGTTTCTACGCTCTACCGCAAAGCGGGATTCTATAATATCCCCGTCCTGCAGTACATTATCGGACACAAGGGTTCCTCCGGCTTTCAGCAGCCGCAGAACCTCCGGCATATAGTGAATGTACTGACCCTTTGCCGCATCCATAAAAATAAAATCATAGCTTCCTGTCAGACCTTTAAGCACCTCCAGTGCATCCCCTTCCAGCAGAGTAATCTGATTTTCTCTGCCGGCTCTGCGGAAATTTTCTCTGGCGACAGGGATTCTTTTTTCATATTTTTCAATCGTTGTAATCTTATACCCTTCAGGGGCATATTCACTCATCAATAACGCAGAGAAACCTACGGCAGTCCCCACCTCGAGGATGCGCATAGGTTTTTGTATCATTAAAAGCACTTTTAGAAAGCTTTGCATTTCTTTTCTGATAATCGGAACATTCGTATCCAATGCTTCTCTTTCTATTGCCTCCAATATTTCGCTGTTCTCTGTTTCTAGTGAATTGATGAATGTAGTAATACGTTCATCGACTATCATATTTTACCCTTCTACATCCATAATAATCGGAATTACCATAGGACGTCTCTTGGTCTTTTTCCAAATATAATCATTCAGTGTATCACGAATCACCAGCTTAATCTTATTCCAGTCTGCATGTTTGCCTGACAGACACTTATCCAGAGCATCGGATACTACTTTCCGGGAATCCTCCATCAAACCTTCTGACTCGCGCACATAGACAAAACCTCTGGACACAATATCCGGGCCCGCCAACAGGCGGTTTGTCCCCTTTTCCAGGGTCAAAACTACGATTAAAATTCCATCCTCTGCCAAATGTTGTCTGTCTCTGAGCACAATATTTCCTACATCACCCACTCCAAGACCGTCCACCAGAATAGCTCCTGTGTGCACCTTATCTACAACCTTCGCCTCATCCTGGCTGATCTCCATCACATCTCCTGACTGGATAATGAAGATATTCTCCTTGGGAATTCCAAGTGACTCAGCAATGCCCGCATTGGCTTTCAAATGCCGGTATTCACCGTGAACCGGGATTGCATACTTAGGCTTTACAAGCGAGTATATCAATTTCAGTTCTTCCTGGCAGGCATGGCCTGATACATGGACATCCTGGAAAATTACATTTGCTCCTTTTTCCGAAAGCTCATTGATTACACGGGAAACAGATTTTTCATTTCCCGGAATCGGATTGGAGCTGAAAATAATTGTATCATTTGGCTGAATTGTCACCTTGCGGTGTATATCTGCCGCCATGCGTGACAGAGCCGCCATAGACTCTCCCTGGCTTCCTGTGGTGATGAGTACCATCTTCTCCGGAGGATAGTTTCGCATCTGATCGATTTCAATCAGAGTATTCTCCGGCACGTTCAGATAGCCCAGCTCGGATGCCGTAGAAATAATATTTACCATGCTCCGTCCTTCTACCACTACTTTACGCCCGTACTTATAAGCAGAATTTATAATCTGCTGCACCCTGTCCACATTGGATGCAAAGGTAGCAATAATAAGACGGGTGTCCTGATGTTCCGTAAAAATCTGGTCAAAAGCCTTCCCTACAGTCTTCTCAGACGGAGTAAAACCTTTGCGCTCTGCATTTGTACTGTCTGACATTAATGCCAGCACACCTTTCTTTCCAATCTCTGCGAAACGCTGCAGATCAATTGCATCACCAAATACGGGTGTGTAATCCACCTTAAAGTCACCTGTATGCACCACAGTTCCTGCCGGTGAATAAATTGCCAGTGCGGATGCATCCTGAATACTGTGATTCGTCTTAATAAATTCAATTCTGAATTTTCCAAGGTTGATGGATTGTCCGTGACGCACAACTTTTCTCTTTGTGCTCCGCAGCAGATTATGCTCCTTCAGCTTATTCTCAATAATTCCCATAGTCAGCTTTGTTGTATATATCGGAATATTAATTTCCTTTAGCACATAGGGAAGCGCCCCTATATGATCCTCATGTCCATGAGTAATGACAAATCCTTTTACCTTGTCTATATTATCTTTCAAATATGTCACATCCGGTATCACCAGATCGATACCGAGCATGTCGTCCTCCGGGAACGCAAGCCCGCAGTCTACAACAATAATACTGTCCTCAAATTCAAAGGCAGTAATATTCATCCCTATCCGTTCTAAACCGCCGAGAGGGATAATCCTTAATTTTCCTTCATTTTGTTTTTTCAATAATTCTACACCTCCATGTGTTTTATGTACCTGCTTTCGCGCATGAAAAAAACAGCAATCCTCCGTCCATCAATCACGTTCTCTCTTTTGAAAACAAAAACGGATTATTTGCTTTTATTGAGGCAATCTTTACACAGTCCGTAAAATTTCAACTTATGGTCCAGTACATGAAAACCTGTAGCTTCTTCAATATGGCTTTCCAGTTCATCCAGAAGGTCATCCTCAAAAGGAAAAACCGTCCCGCATGCTCTGCATATCAGGTGATGATGGTTGTGTTTCATTTCTCCTTCAAACATATGTCCGATCTCATATCTGACACATCCATCATCCAGGTTAATACTATCCACAAGTTGAATTTCAAGAAGCAGCTGTAAAGTACGATAAACAGTAGCCAGTCCAATCTCGGGATACTTTTCCCTTATCAGCTCATAAATATCTTCGGCTGTCATGTGGCTGCCGCTCTTGTCTGCCAGGACCTGTAAAACAAGTATTCTCTGCTGCGTTACTTTCAGTCCCTTTTCTCTCAGCTTTTCATTCAGCAGCTCCTGTACTTTTTTCTGTTCCATCGCTATACTCCACTTCATTTGCAGCAAGTTAATTTATTGTAAAAATCCTAAGACTTTACATTTCAATATCTACATCTTCCAACAACTCTTCAAAAACATCGGCAACCGCCATAAGTTCTGTGTCGTCGTCGACAATCTCATATACACTTTCCTCGTCACCGGGGAAAGATGTATCCTTCAAAATCATACACTCTGCGTCGTCTTCTTCCGAGTCTGTAACCAGTATGTATACATTCCCGTTAATCTTTGTCTGCTCCAGCACAAAGAATTCTTCAGATTCACCTGTATCTTCAAAGGTAAATTTAATTTTTTCCATAAAAATCCTCTTATTCTTCCGGCTCTTTCCTGCTTTCCTGCTTTAAATACTCAGAATCCAGATAAGCCTGCAGGATAAATACCGCAGCAATCTTGTCAATATACTTCTTGCGGTTCTCCCGTCTCACATTGCCCTCAATCAAAACCCGCTCTGCCTCCACAGTTGTCAGCCGTTCATCCCACATGATGACTTCCAGCCCGGTCCGCCTAATCAGCATATCGCCAAATTCCAGAGATTTCTGTGCGCGCTCTCCAATATCATTATTCATGTGCTTTGGAAAGCCAAGCACAATCTTATCTACATCATATTCAGAAATCAGCTCCTCTATACGCGCCAGAGTGCGCCGAAGCTTATTCTCCTCTTTTCGCTGAATTGTTTCAATTCCCTGGGCAGTAAGACCCAGCGCGTCACTAATTGCCACGCCTACAGTCTTTGTGCCATAATCAAGTCCCATAATCCGCATAAATATTATTCCCACGAATTATGGCTTATATACGCCTTTAATAGTTCTTCTACAAGCTCGTCCCTCTCCACCTTCATCACAAGGCTTCTCGCTCCGTTATAGCTTGTGATATAAGTCGGATCACCGGACATGATATAACCGACAATCTGATTCACCGGATTATATCCTTTCTCCTTCAATGCCTTAAACACGATCTCCAGAATATCCCTGGCGGAAATCTGCGGGCCCGGCTCAACCTGAAAGAATTGGGTGTTGCTTAAATCGCTCATTACTTCTCCTCCGTTTTGTATGTTTTCTTATGTTTGTTATAGTTCGGCCTAAGCATGATTCGGCTTATGGCTGAACTGTAACAAGCAACCCATGTTATCTGCCTATCTTCAATTCTAATATAAACCTATCTAAAATTCAATGAATAATTTGTAAATCATTTTCAATTTGCACTTTTACAATATGATTCTGTAGGTTTTCTTTTGTCTTCACTGCAACTTTCATGTATTCCCGCGTGTGTCCAATCTGCATGGTTTCTCCTCCGATTTCCACGCTTTCTTCCACAAGCACCTCAACTTCCTTTCCAACAAAGTTTTTTTCGTATGCCTGCCGGCCTTCCTCATTGAGGGCAAGAAGAATATCACTTCTCTTGGACTTTATCTGTTCAGGGATCTGTTCCTCCATAACCGCAGCTTTTGTGCCCTGTCTTTTAGAGTACTTAAACACATGGGCCTCATAAAACTCCACTTTTTCAATAAACGCTTTAGACTCTCCAAATTCCTCATTAGTCTCCCCAGGGAACCCGACTATCACATCTGTCGTAAGTGCCGGATTTTCAAAATATTTTCTGAGCAGGGCACATTTTTCATAGTATTCTCCGCTTGTGTACCGGCGGTTCATCCTTTTTAGCACAGCGTCACATCCACTTTGCAGTGACAGATGAAAATGCGGACACATCTTCGGCAGAGCTGAAATAGTACGTGCAAACTCTTCTGTAATAATCCGGGGTTCCAGTGACCCCAGACGGATTCTCCTGATCCCCTCCACATCATGCACCGCCTGTATCAAGGACAACAGATTTTCTTCGCCCTCCTCAAAATCGATACCGTAGGAGCTGAGATGAATTCCTGTGAGAACCACCTCCTGATATCCATTCTGTGCAAGCCGCTTTACTTCCTCAATCACATCCTCCTTAACGCGGCTCCTGACCCGCCCTCTCGCATAAGGGATAATGCAGTAAGAGCAAAACTGGTTACATCCGTCCTGTACCTTGATATAAGCTCTTGTATGCTCTCCCGTTCTTGACAGGTGCAGATTCTCATACTCTTTTGTGTTGTTGATATCAATAAGGGTATCCTTATCATATTCTTCCAAAATCGAAAGTAAATCCTGCTTTTTATTATTTCCTATCACAACATCTATGCACGGATCAGGCACCTCTTGAGTCTGCACATAGCAGCCTGCGGCAACAACAAGTGCCTGAGGGTTCATTTTCCTTGCCCTATGAAGCATCTGTCTGGATTTACGGTCAGCAATGTTAGTCACGGTGCAGGTATTAATAATATAGATATCTGCCCCCTCTTTAAAGGGGACAATCTCATATCCGGCTGTTTCCAACATTTCCTGCATGGCCTCCGTCTCATATGCATTTACTTTGCATCCAAGATTATGCAGTGCTACTTTTTTCATAATAATTCTCCTGTTTTTTAAAGCTTTGTTCCTTGACTTTTAAACTCTCTTCCCGTAAAATATACGTAAGGCAAAATGCCTCGACCAACACACATTAAGGAGGGAATATACAATGAAAACAGTACAGATTTCTTTAAATTCCATCGATAAGGTAAAATCATTTGTAAACGAAATCACAAAATTTGACAATGACTTTGATTTAGTCTCCGGAAGATATGTAATAGACGCCAAATCAATCATGGGTATTTTCAGTCTGGATCTTTCAAAACCAATTGAATTAAACATCCACGCTGAGGATAATGTCACAGACACAATTCTTACCGCATTAGATCCATACATTATCAAATAGGACAGCTTACAAGCAATAAGGCCGCACCAGCGGCCATACTACGGCGCGGAGTCTGGCAAGCCAGGCTCTTCTTTATTTCCGCGAGCAACGAGCCAAGCGGAAATGCTTGTATTTCCATTTGGCGACTGCCGCGAGGGTCAAATACCCCGCAGCTTGCTGCGCTGCAAGTTTGATGCCCCGTCAGCTTGCTACGGGGTCTTTGACTGTTCTACTGTTATAATTTCGGCAGACTCAATGGCAGTCTTAACCAGTTCATCAATCTTCTCTTCCAAATTTCTTTCGGACTTCTCAATTCTTTCCAGGTTTGGCTTTGTCACCGGATGCTTTGCAACAAATATGGTACAGCAGTCCTCAAAGGGCTGGATCGAGGTCTCAAATGTATCTATTTTTTCTGCAATTTCCACAATCTCACGTTTATCAAAGCCTATTAGCGGACGGTAGACCGGAAGTGTACATACCGAATTCGTAGCTGCAAGGCTCTGCATGGTCTGGCTGGCCACCTGTCCGATACTCTCCCCTGTGATGAGCCCCAGGCAGTGATTTTCTTTAGCAAAATACTCGGCTATCTTCATCATATAGCGGCGCATAATAATCGTTAACTCCTCATGCGGACACTTTTCATAAATATAGAGTTGAATATCTGTAAAGTTTACTACGTGAAGCTGAATCGGCCCTGCATATCTGGAAACCAGCTTTGCCAGGTCTACTACTTTCTCCTTAGCGCGTTCACTGGTATACGGCGGCGCGTGGAAATATGTTGCATGAAGCTGCACGCCGCGTTTTGCAATCATGTAGCCTGCAACCGGACTGTCAATACCTCCCGAAAGAAGCAGCATAGCTCTCCCGTTTGTCCCTACCGGCATCCCGCCGGGGCCGGAAATAGTCTCTGAGTACAGATAGATTTCTTCCCGAACCTCCACATTCAGCCGAATCTTAGGATTGTGTACATCCACTTTCATCCCAGGAAATGCATCCAAAATCACGCCACCCAACTCAGAATTAATCTCCATTGAAGTCATGGGATACTGCTTCTTACTTCTTCTGGCTTCCACCTTAAAGGTCAGATTTCCCTCCGGATACATTCCTTCCATGTAGGATACAACATCTTTTGAGAGCTGTTCAAAGCCCCGGTCCTCCACCCGCACAACCGGGCAGATGCCTACAATGCCAAACACCCTCTTAAGGGCTTCCACAGTCTCCTCGTAATCGTACTCACCAGTACATTCCACATACACTCTTCCCTGTGCCTTATGGACATAGAAATCGCCATCTACGTCTTTTAGCGAAAAACGAATCTGCCGGACAAGTGCATCTTCAAACAGATATCTGTTCTTTCCTTTTATACCGATTTCGCCGTATTTTATTAAAAATGAATGAAATCTCATGTATGGTCTCCTTTTGTATAACTTCTACCTTCTGGTATATTTCCGCAGCATCGGAATACAATTATATAACGTTTCTAACGTATAGTCAATTTCTTCCTTTGTTGTGAGCTCCGACATGCTAAACCGAAGTGTCGCATCCAGATATTCTTTTGCTGCCCCGATGCCCTTCAACACTCCGCTGACCGACGGATGGTTGGAAGAACATGCGGAACCGGAAGAGACATAAATCCCTTTATCTTCCAGTGCATGCAAAAGCACTTCACTGCGGATTCCGGCAACCCCTACACTGATAATATGAGGTGCACTATTCTCGTCTGTCAGGCCATGAACGGTTGTATTCTCAATTTTAGAAATTCCTTCTAGAAAATAAGATTTCAGATCACGCATTAAAGCCACCTTCATATCCATATCCTGGTAAATCATCTCCGCCGCCAGGCCCATGCCCGCAATACCCGGTACATTTTCTGTCCCTGAGCGGATATTCTTCTGCTGCTCTCCTCCAAAAACAATCGGTCGTATCTTTGTTTTTTCATTAATATAAATAAATCCTATACCCTTTGGCCCATGAATCTTATGTCCGCTGACGGAAAGCATATCTATCCCCTGCCTTTTGGGGTAAATATGATATTTTCCAAATCCCTGCACTGCATCTGAATGGAACAAAATGGACGGATTATAGCTTTTTACAATCTGTACAGCCTCATCCACCGGCTGCACAGCCCCCATCTCATTATTGACATACATAATAGAGACGAGGATTGTATCTTGGCACAGTGCTTCCTTTAAAGCATCCAATTTTACTCTTCCGTTTGCATCCACCGGAAGGTAGGTCACCCGGAAGCCTTCCTCCTCTTCCAGATACCGCATTGTGTTCAAAATAGCAGGGTGCTCAATGGCCGTGGTAATCAGATGGCTGCCGGCCCGTCTGTTTGCTCTTGCAGAGCCGATCAGTGCCAGATTGTCGCTTTCTGTTCCGCCCGAGGTAAAAAAGATTTCTTTCGGGTTCACTTTTAATATCTTTGACAACCTATCCTTTGAGTCCTTTATATAGTGCTCCGCCTCCACACCCTTTCTGTGCATAGAGGACGGATTACCGTAGTCCAGGCACATCACTTTATAAACCAAATCCCCGACCTCCGGATAACACCTGGTAGTCGCTGAATTATCCAAATATACTTCCATAATACCAACTTTCCTTTATACTTTCTTACTACTAAATTATGCTCAGGGCGAGACAGTGACACTTTCCAGCTGGTACATTAAAATAGACAACATGGCAAGTCCTGCCGTTTCAGTCCTCAAGATTCGCTTTCCCAAGGTAACCGGATGAGCGCCTGACTGTACCGCCTTTTCCACTTCCTCTTCTTCAAATCCGCCCTCGGGGCCTATAAAAACACCTATATCCTGCCCCGGGCGTACAGCAGAAATGATTTTCCCGGTTTTTTCCATTCCTTCCGCTTTTTCATAAGGTATGAGCACAATATCCATTTTTCGCCCATACTGCAAGGCTTCCCCGAAAGTCATAACCGGCATCACCTCTGGAATCATGCTGCGGCCCGACTGTTTTGCCGCACTTAATACGATCTGGTTCCAGCGTTCTATTTTCTTTCCGGCCTTTTTTGCATCCAGTTTCACAACAGTACGTTTTGTCATAGCAGGGATAATCTGATACACACCAAGCTCCACAGCCTTTTGAATTATCAGTTCCATCTTATCACTTTTAGGCAGACCCTGAAACAGAAATATCCTAGAAGGAAGTTCTGTCCCTCCTTTCCCGGACGATACAATGCTAAGGAGAGCACACTTTTCTTCATACCGGCCGACCTCACAGAGATACTCATTTCCCTGTCCATCACTTATTTTTACCTGTTCTCCCGGCTTCATGCGGAGTACATTTCTCATATGGTTTACGTCTGCCCCCTCCACACATACAACTTTATTCTTAATCTGGCAAGGATCTGCAAAAAAATGATGCATCTTTGTTCTCCTTTTACTATTTACTATCTAATTCTTTCTTGCAGTCACAGACACCCATTCGCCCTGATATGTCACTTCCAAGACCTCCAGTCCTGCCTTCTCTATTGCATCCGCAACTATCTTTTCTTTATCATCAATGATGCCGCTTGTAATGTAAATGCCGCCTGTTCTCATCTGATTTACAATAACCGGTGTCAACTCTATCAGCACATCTGCCAGAATATTTGCCACAACAATATCATACTGGGCATAACCCGCCTTGTCCTGAATTGCTTTATCATCAATAATATTTCCGATCAGCACTTCGTACCTTTCCCGCGAAATCCCATTGACTTCCATATTATCATGAGTAGCATTGATTGCACAGGAATCTAAATCTGTACCCACCAAATAGGCTGCTCCAAATTTCAGTGCCAGCATACCCAAAATCCCACTGCCGCATCCTACATCCAGAATCTTATGTCCGGAAGTTACATATTTTCGGAGCTGACGGATACAAAGTTGAGTCGTCTCGTGCATACCCGTACCGAAAGCAGTCCCCGGATCTATGTGAATCACCAGTTTATCACTGTCCGCAGGTGCCACATCTTCCCAGGAAGGAATAATTAGTATATCGTCTACATAAAACTGGTGAAAATACTGCTTCCAATTATTTACCCAGTCCACATCCTCTGTTTGAGATTCTTCAATCAGGCACTCTCCCACATCCACATAATCAGACATTTCTTCCAACTCTCTTCTAATGTCAGCTAGAGTCTGTCCTATGTCGGCATCCGCTTCTGTATAAAAACTTAAATAAGCTACTCCGTCATCCTCTTCTGTTTCGGGAAGGATATCCACAAACATCTGCTCTTTATCGGATCGAGTAAGGGGAACCTTATCCTCGATTTCCACACCTTCAATGCCCAGGTCCATCAGCATGCTGCTGACAATGTCTTCCGCCTCCGTCGTCGTCTTTAGACGAAATTTATTCCATCTCATTTCACTTTTCCTCCCGAAACAGCCTTAAAATTTACTATATAACTTTTTTGTCTTGTGTCATTTAAAATCATTCCTTATGCATTTAGTAACTTATATGTTTCCTAACTTATATCACGTCCAGTGTATCACCGGCTTTGATCACTCCACCTTTGATCACTTTTGAAAACACACCTTCACGGGGCATAATACAATCACCCATTTTCTGAAATATGGTACATCCGTGATGGCATTCTTTCCCAATCTGAGTCATTTCAAGAATTACGTCATTACACTTAAGACGTGTACCTATGGGAAGTGCCTTGAAATCAATTCCTGCTACTACAAGATTTTCACCGAATGCACCGTCCTCCACCTGGGCCCCTCTTTTGCGGAAATCTTCAATCTTATCATAAGACAGCAGACTCACCTGTCTGTGCCACTTTCCCGCATGGGCATCTCCCTCTATACCAAAGTCTTCTATAAAGACTGCTTCATCTATATTCTGCTTCTGCGTCCCTTTTTCAGGGCTTGTACAGACTGCAATTACTTTTCCCATAATCAACCTCCAATACTTGACATTTGCTTTAGCTCCAAATTATCTTCTGTATTCTCTTCTGCATTTTCTGCGGCAGAAAACCGATGACACCGGGGCTTTTCAAATATTACTTTTTTTATTACATCTTTCAGTTCTTTATCCGCTGCACCGTCCCGCAGCAGTTTTCTCAAATCTTCCCCTGTGGAATATTGTAAACATGGTTTTAAGAATCCTTCCGCCGTCAGACGTACTCTGTTGCATTCTCCGCAAAACTGGTGGGAAACTGCACTGATAAATCCTACCTTCCCGCAAAATTCCGGAAACCCAACGTAAACGGCAGGTCCGTTGCCAAACCTGCCGGATAAAGCTTCTGGCTTCCCATAAGCTTCTTCCAGCTTCTCCAGTACTTCCTGCTGGCTGCTGCCCGGATAGGATTTGCCAAGCCCTATAGGCATCATTTCTATAAAACGGACATCCACATGCTTCTCTGCAGCCAGCCCGGCCAGCGGAATCCATTGTGTTTCATTAATCCCCGGGAGAATGACACAGTTCACCTTCACAGAGATATTTGGATACTTCAAAACTGTCTTCAGCCCGAATAAGGCTTTATCAAGTTCATCCCGCCTTGTGATTGCTTTGTATTGGCTGGAATCCAGCGTATCCAGACTGATGTTCACGGCATCCAGCCCTGCTGCTGCAAGATCTTCTATCTGCTCTGTCAGAAGCACTCCATTTGTCGTCAGTGTCACCTGCTCAACCCCCTCAAGCCCTTTTAGCCTGCACAGAAGCTCGCTTAAGTTTTTTCTCACCAGGGGTTCTCCTCCTGTCAATTTAATCTTCGATATACCTTCACCGGCGCATATCCGGCATATTCTTATAATTTCATCGTAGGTCAGTATCTGATTGTGAGCTACCTGTTTAATTCCGTCTTTGGGCATACAGTATACACAGCGCAGATTGCACCGGTCTGTCACTGACACTCTTAAGTATTCAATTTTTCGATTGTATTGATCTTTCACGACCACACTCTCCTGTCATGCCCTTCATAATCTCCAATCCATGTGGAAGGGACTGTATAATACACTCCAGATTCTCTTTCACTGCCTTTGGACTTCCCGGGAGGTTCACGATCAGTGTCTGGTTCCTGATGACAGACGCCGCCCGGCTCAGCATTGCCCTGGGGGTAATCTGAAGGGAGGCATAGCGCATGGCCTCGGCAATTCCCGGTGCATTCCTGGTGGCAACTGCCAGAGTCGCTTCAGGGGTGCAATCCCTTGGGGAAAATCCAGTCCCTCCTGTAGTCAGGATCAGATCCATATGCTTTTTATCGCAGAGCTCTATTAATTTTTCTTCAATCATCTGCTGTTCATCAGGGAGCAGGACCACCTCTGCCGCTTCATATCCAGCCTCCTCTATCATCTCTAGGATGAGAGGTCCGCTTTTATCCTCTCTCTCCCCAGCATAGCCTTTATCACTCAGCGTTATAATCGCTGTTTTCCATCTTTTTTTCATGGCAATAATCACCACTCTTCCCGCCGGTCTTCCGGCACAGGTAAATTTCCTTGATTTCCATAGACTTGTCCAATGCCTTACACATATCGTATACCGTTAAAAGTGCCGTACTGACCCCCGTCAGGGCCTCCATCTCCACTCCGGTCTTTCCTGTTACCCTTACTGTACAGTAACACTGTATTGCATATTCTCCCGGCAGCATATCAAAAGTCACTCTGCACTTTGTAATGGGAAGAATGTGGCACATAGGAATCAGCTCCGCTGTCCTCTTTGCACCCATAATCCCCGCTGTGGCGGCAACTCCCAGCACATCACCTTTTCCCACGGTGCCCCCACATATGGCATCATAAACCTCTTTATTTACAACAATCCTGCCTGTAGCCGTGGCCGTACGAACAGTGTCCGCCTTCTCGGTCACATCCACCATGACAGCCTTTCCGTTTTCATCAAAATGCGTTAGTCCCATAAATGACTTCCCCCTTGTTATATGTCAATATAACTTGCTCTCTTATTCTAGCACACAGGAACTCTTTTTGTAAATCCGAAAAGCTTTCTTGAATATATTTTCAGCATTTGATTTTTGTTTCTATTCCTCTCCTTGTCTCTCGTATAATCACTTTTCTGAGCATCCAAATACACAGTATGTTAGGCAGTGCCATAAGGGCGTTGAACAAGTCCGACACTGTCCAGACAGCATCCAGTGACATGACTGCTCCAAAGTATACCGCTGCTATGTATGCAATCCTATATGGAAGGATTTTTTCTTTTCCCCAAAGGTACTGTGCCGCACATTCCCCGTAATAGCTCCACCCTATAATAGATGCATATGCGAAAAGCACCAGTGATATGGATAACAGCAGGCTTCCGTTCACAGGCAGTCCGGCGAAAGCCAGAAAACAGAGCTGATCGTCCGCTGCTTTTGCATACATCTCCGGTTCCCGAAGCATACTGCTTACAATGGCAATCCCGGTAATCGCACACATTACAACAGTGTCCCAGAAGGGGCCTGTCATGGAAATCAATCCCTGCTTCACCGGAGATTCTATTCTGGAAGCGGCTGCAGTCATAGGGATAGAGCCCAAGCCCGCCTCATTCGTAAAAAGTCCCTTCGAAATTCCCGTCCGCATTCCCACCATCACAGCAGTTCCTGCAAGTCCGCCGACAACCGATTTTGAAGTAAAAGCAGAACGTACAATGACTGCAAACGTCGCTCCAAGATAAGCTCTATTTATCCAGATCAAAAGCAGGCAGCCCCCAAAGTAAAAAAGGCTCATGAGCGGAACCAGATATGTACACACCTTAGAAATTTGCTTTGCCCCTCCAAGTATTACAGCCCCCACCAGAAATGCCGCCACAATTCCGATTATGGAAGAAGATGCCGGATACTGCACCTGAACTGCCGCACGTATAGAATGAGCCTGGACACTGCTGCCCATTCCCAGGGATGCGAGAATAGTACTCACTGCAAATATCACTGCCGCACTTTTTTGATGGAGCACCTTTTCCATAACATACATAGGTCCGCCCGTATAAGAACCATCCGTACCCTTCACTTTATATTTTGCAGACAAAAAACATTCCGCATAGCAGGTTGCGATGCCAAGTACCCCTGTCATCCAGCACCAGAACACCGCTCCCGGGCCTCCGATTGCTATCGCCGCTGAAATGCCTATAATATTCCCGGTCCCTATAGTTGCAGCCAACGCCGTGGCCAGGGCCGAAAAAGGTGAAATACCATTGTCCCCCAGTTCTTTTTTCGAAAGGCTGAGTCGGATTCCTTTAGGAATCCTTCGTTGGATAAAACCAAGCCGGATAGTAAAATATAAATGGGTACCCAGAAGAATTACCAACATCGGAAATCCCCATAAGTACCCAGTAACTGATTTTATAATTTGTAAGAATGATCCCATATTTAACTCCGTAAATAAATATCAATAATATATATATGATAATCTTTCTTACTTTATCATTATATTACTCAAAAGCTTTAGCTTGCCGCTTTCTCAAACTGTGAATTATACAATTCTGCATAGAATCCGTTTTTCCGGATGAGTTCCTCATGATTTCCCTGTTCTACGATATCCCCGTCCTTCATAACAAGTATCAGGTCGGCATCCCGTATGGTAGAGAGCCGGTGCGCGATTACAAAGCTAGTTCTTCCCTTCATCAGAGTATCCATGGCTTTCTGTATCTGTACTTCAGTCCTGGTGTCTACAGAACTTGTTGCTTCATCCAGTATCAGTATCTTCGGATCAGCCAGGATAGCTCTTGCGATGGTCAGCAGCTGCTTCTGGCCCTGAGATATATTGTTTGCTTCTTCATTCAATTCCATATCGTATCCACCGGGAAGTGTCTGGACAAAGCGGTGAACATGGGCTGCCTTTGCTGCCTCAATGATTTCATCCTCTGTTGCATCCAATTTTCCATAACGTATATTGTCTCTTATGGTTCCGTGGAACAACCATGTGTCCTGAAGCACCATTCCAAACATCTGGCGCAGTTCCCCTCTGTTAAAGTCTCTTATATCATGTCCGTCTACAAGTATGGCTCCGGCATTGACATCATAAAAACGCATCAATAATTTTATCATTGTTGTTTTTCCGGCTCCTGTGGGCCCTACAATAGCAATCTTCCGGCCTTCCTGCACCTTTGTCGAGAAATCATTGATAATGATTTTGTCTTCATTGTATCCAAAATGCACATGGTCGAATTCTACATTGCCCTGGAGGCCTTCTACAGACACTGGATTTTCTACCGTCTGGTCTTCTTCCTTTTCTTCCAGGAATTCAAACACACGCTCGGATGCCGCTGCCGTGGACTGCAACAGGTTTGATACCTGTGCCAGCTGCTGAATTGGTTGGGTGAATCTCCTTACATATTGAGTAAAGGACTGGATGTCCCCGACCTCAATTGTTTTCTTAGCTGCAAGATAACCTCCCAGAATAACCACCACAACATACCCAAGGTTCCCTATAAATTGCATAATAGGCATCATGATACCGGATATAAACTGAGATTTCCATGCAGAATCATATAGCTTGTTATTCGTTTCTTCAAATTCTTCCAATACATCTTTTTCTTTATTAAAGGCCTTGACGATACTGTGCCCTCCATAGACTTCTTCCACCTGACCGTTTACCTCTCCCAGATATTCCTGTTGTCCGCGGAAATACTTCTGGGAATGTTTCATAACCACGGAAATAAACACTACGGAAAGAGGAAGGATAAGGAGTGTCACAACTGTCATCAGTGGGCTGATTGTCAGCATCATCACAAACACACCTATGATAGAGGTAGTGGATGTAATCAGCTGCGTTGCACTCTGATTCAGGCTCTGTCCCAATGTATCAATATCATTTGTCACACGTGAAAGCACTTCACCATGTGTCCTTTTATCAAAATAATTCATGGGAATCCTGTTGATTTTCTCGGAAATTTCCTTCCTCAGCCGGTATGTCATCCTTTGTGATATTCCTGTCATCAAATACCCCTGTACGAACGAACATAAGGCGCTGACAAGATAGAGACTCAGAGTATAAATGAGGATCCGTCCGATTTTTCCAAAATTCATGCCATCTCCGCCGGATACTTTGCTCACCAGACCATTAAAAATTTCTGTTGTTGCCTTTCCAAGAATTTTAGGACCGACAATATCAAAGACTGTTCCTCCAATAGCAAATATGACAACAAAAATCAACTGAATTTTGTATTTTCCCATGTAGGCGACCAGTTTTTTCAAAGTCCCGGTGAAATCCTTTGCCTTCTCTCCCGGAGCCATTTGGCCCATAGGACCGCCCATTCTTCTTTTGGGCGCTTTTGTCTCTCTACTCATGGCTGCCGTCCCCCTTTCCTGCATGGTCTGTACAGACATCTTCCATCCCCGCTTTTATTTCCTCTTCTGAAAGCTGAGATTCTGCAATCTGCCGATATACTCCACAATTTTTCAGTAGTTCCTGATGTGTCCCTATTCCGGCAATTTCACCGTCATCCAGAACAATAATCTGCTCCGCATGCAAAATAGTGCTGATACGCTGTGCAACAATCAACACAGTGCTATCTGCAGTCTTCTCCTTCAGAGCTTTCCGCAGGGCAATATCTGTTTTATAGTCCAATGCAGAAAAACTGTCATCGAAAATAAAGACATCGGGATGTTTTGCAATGGCCCTTGCAATAGATAAGCGCTGTTTCTGTCCTCCGGATACATTGTTTCCGCCCTGGGAAATTGGGCTTTCGTATTTTTTGGGTTTCCCTTCGATAAACTCTACAGCCTGTGCTATCTCGGCCGCTTCTATCATCTCGCTTTCATTCCCCTGTGGGTTGCCGTACATAATGTTTGAAGCTACGTTTCCGGAAAATAGGACTCCCTTTTGCGGGACATACCCTAATTTATCGCGCAAATCATGCTGCGTTACATGGCGGATATCAACTCCATCCAGTGTGATGCTGCCTTCTGTCACATCATAAAATCTGGGAATCAAATTTACCAGCGTTGATTTGCCGCTTCCTGTACTGCCGATAATTGCCGTTGTCTGACCCGGCTCCGCCTCAAAATCAATATTGTGGAGCACATCCTCATTTGCCCCCGGATAGCGGAAACATACATGGTTAAACCTGAGAACTCCTTTCGTTTTTTCCGGTAATTCTTTATGAGTTTCAGGGTCACGGATTATTGTCTCGCTTTTCAGCACTTCCTCAATACGGTTTGCTGATACTGCCGCTCTGGGAAGCATAACAGAAATCATACTTAAGATCAGGAAACTGAAAATAATCTGCATGGTGTACTGGATAAACGCCATCATGTCTCCAACCTGCATCTCGCCGTCATTGATTCCATGTGCTCCTGTCCAAACAATCAACACAGCAATTCCGTTCATAACCAGCATCATAATCGGCATCATAAAAGTCATCGCGCGGTTTACAAACAACTGGGTTCTTGTCAGGTTTCTATTTGCTGTGTCAAAACGCTCTTCTTCATGTTTTTCCGTTGAGAAAGCACGGATAACCGGAAGGCCCGTCAAAATCTCTCTCGTTACCAGATTCAATTTATCTACTAAATTCTGTAATATCTTAAACTTGGGCATTGCCACTGCAAAGAGAAATATAACTACCAGAGAAATTAGCACAACCGCAAGCCCGATAATCCATGACATGGAAACATTGGTATGGAACACCTTATAAATACCGCCTATAGCCATAATCGGCGCATACAGTACCATACGCAGCAGCATAACCGTCAGAAGCTGGACCTGTTGAATATCGTTCGTACTCCTTGTAATCAGTGATGCTGTAGAGAACTTATCAAATTCATTGTTTGAGAACCCTACAACTTTCTTAAATACTCTGCTCCTCATCCTGCGTCCCGTAGAGGCTCCCACCCGGGATGCCATAAAACCAACCAGAATATTGGCAATCATTCCAAGAAGCGCCAGACTTATCATCTTGCCCCCTGTTGACAGCAGATAGTGATTCTGCAGCTTATCTGTGTCCATGTTCAGATTCTTATATGCATCCTTAATGTATACAGTTGCTGCCTGGTCTATCATCGCATCCGGCATATCAGACAGTTTGTCTTCTATCTGCTCTACCACTTCCGTACGCTGTCCATCGGGAATCATTTCAAATAACTCATACATATCCGCAGCGTCAACTTTTTTCAGCTGGTCATCTATCTGAGCCTGGGCTTGTTTCTCAGCCTCCGCCTGTTTCTTGGCAAGTTCGGGGCTTACCGCCAGGGCAGCTTTCTGCTCATCGGTCATCTGGGCTGCAGCCTCATCCACCTTTTTCTGTGCCTGCTCAGTAATAGATGTCTTTATATTCTTCTTCATGGAGTCTTCCAGCTTCGCCGTCATATCACTTCCGGACTCAATTCCGGTCACAAACAACATTGGTTTTCCAAGAATATCGGATAATTCGGAAACTTTATCTTCATCTTCCGCCACTTTATTTTTCAAAACATACACAGAGCCATCATAGTCATAACCTGTGTCTGTCAGTTCATATGCATCTTTTACTATATCAGCATCCTTACTTTCAACAAACAGCAGGAGCTTATCCATATCTTCCCGGGCCAACGCATCCGGTATTGATTCATCGATGCCTCCCTGCTGAATTCCCACATTTACAATGTCAGAAGTATAGCCGGGAAGCGATAAATCGCAATATGCCTGTATAATGAGCACTGCCAGGATCGCAATCATAGCTTTCCAGTTCTCCCCAATATACTTAAATAAATTCTTCATAGTATATCCCTTTCTGTATTAATATTCTGTCTAATATCCTATGTTGGAGAGCCGCCTGCCACTTTCAGATTCTCCTCCACCTGTAAGAGCAGCCTGCGAAATAGCATTATCTCCTCCTGGCTCATGTCTCTGAACAGGATTTCATCCATTTTCATCGCTACTTCTTTTGTATACTTGACGCACTCTCTCCCCTTTTCCGTCAGGCTGAGGCGCATGATTCTCTGATCCTTGTCATCCAATCTGCGTTTAATAAACCCCATCTTCTCCATCTTCTGGATAGCCGTAGTGATAGATGGCGGTGTAACATTCATTAAAGCTGCCATCTCCCGCTGAGACATTTGCCCTTTATGATCTAACATAAACAGAATCCCAGCCTGACCTGGTTTTAAATCATACTGCTCAAATAGAATTCTTACCTTATCCATACTCATGTGCATAATCCGGCTCATGAGCCCTATAGTGGGAACACGATTAATATCGCAATCCATTATTTCCTCCTTCCACAACCTCTGAATTTCAAAGTCTCTAAGCATTTCGCCAAAGCAAACTAATTAGATGTCTAACGGATATATTAGTAGTATTATATAAATATGTCAACACTATTTTTTATTTTTCACATTTTTTTAACAATACTGCCATTATTTTAATTAGTTTGGTAAACTAATCTCATGCGAGTGCAGAGATAAGAAATTTCATTAAAAAGGAGAGTCCGGCTCACCAGGCTCTCACAAGTGTGCAGTCTCATTGACTTTCAGCAAACTACAGTCATTACTGCATGAACGGGCTTTTTCTTTCGCTTTCCAGCCAGGAAACCAGCTTTCCCCAGGTTTCAATGGTTTTCTGGAACTGCATGGCATGCAGCTTAACATTTTGATGGTAACAGTCCAACTCTCTTGAAATATCCATAAAGTCTTCACACCTCAGATAAGAAGTAATCTTCGGCAGTGTTGCGGCCAGCTGAAGACGCATATCTTCAATCTGACTTTCATATGTATCGCGCTGTGTAAGGTAAAGTAACAGCGGTTTATAGCGAACCCAGCCTACACAGGCCCTCCGAAAACGCTCAATTACAAAATCCATATCTGTGCAGACCGGTCTGAGGCGAATGGGCAGCACGCCGTCCATTAGCTGGTCATATGCAGCAAATCCGTCATGGAAGGTATAGCAGGGAATTCTAAGAGCTTTACTGTCTCCCAGCAGGGTGCTTAAAAAAGTATCCTCCCCCCGTGCTCCAGGGGGATTGTAGAATGGATGTACCCGGGTACTGTCTTTTAAGTTGATGCACAGATTAGAACCCGAAATAAATCTGCACTGATTGACCAAAGGAATCTCTTCATACCCTCTGCCCGTCAATATCGACGGTTCTGCATAAGTGACACCGCCCTGGCGCATCAAAGCCTCCAGCGACTCCCAATTAATAATGTCATTGCTGATTGCCTCAATAAAAACCCGAAAATCTTCTTTTGTTAATTGATTATTAAATTCAATAGAAGGGATTGGGGAAATGTAACCGCAATGATATCCGTTGGTAATGTTTGCTCCGGTATCCAGCATATATCTGAGATGAGAGCGCAGAACATGCTGACCACTCCAGACTGCCCAGTCACGGGTATTCGTAACTGCCATAGGATATTCATCATCATCCAGAAACAACAGGTAATCCATTTGCTTCTTCATGGCCCAATAAAGCACCATATTTCGCTGCCCCGCATATCCTCCCCGGAAGAACAGCTGTGCTTCTTCCGGGGATAGAGCCCCCGTACTTACCAGGTTGCGGATTTCACTGCTCATTGTTGTTTTTCCCAGAAAATATGTACCGTCAAAATCCTTCAGCAAGCGCTGCGGAATGTTGGTATAGTCTGTCACCTTGGTGTTAGCATACTTTAAGTCATAAGCTACAAACAAGTTCAGACTGATGTTCTCATTTTGTGCCACTCCGCCTTCACGCCAGCTCAGTATATTCGTTTTCAAAACCTTCCGAAAGGTTTTCCGTCCTGTTGCAAATCCAATTCCTACTTTTATCGTTTCTTCATTTGGCAATTTACCCACTCCTTTTCCGAAACTTTGTTTGTTACCAGTGAATAATATACACTATTTCCTGCATACTATTATTTTAATTAATAATTTTTATTATATCAACCATTTGTTTGTGTGTCAAATTATGGATATTCTTTGTCATTAAACTTAACGTTTTTCATCAAATTCATAATATTTTTTGTGTTTTTCCTTTACTAGTCTGTCAATTATAGTATAATAGAACATATGAAACCACATCAAGTTGACAAATTTTAATTCTAAACTTTACAACAATGAAGGAGGCCGCGCTATGGCGAATGATTTAGAAAAGAAACTAGAACAGGTAAAAGGAAGGCTGAAAGAAGCAGCAGGAAAAATCACAGACTCTGAGACTTTGGAGCTGAAAGGAAAGGTAGAACAGATTGCATCAAAACTATCTGAAACAGCTTCCGATACAGGAAAGGAAATAAAGCAAAAAACAGCAGCAGAATTAAATGATCTGCTGGAAACCTTGGAACAGAAACTAGACAAAGCGAAAAATAAAGATAATAAATAGTGAGGTGATTCCTTTATGGGCATTCTAAGTTGGATTATCATTGGGGCCCTGGCAGGCTGGATTGCCAGTATGCTGACCGGCAATAATAGGAAGATGGGTGCTTTCGCCAACATAATAGTCGGCATTATCGGCGGCTTGCTGGGAGGCTTTATCATGGGCATTTTCGGAGGTACCGGAGTAACCGGCTTCAATATATGGAGCCTACTCGTTTCCGTTTTGGGAGCAGTCATCCTGCTTGCCATTATCAATGCAATAAACAGAAGAAAATGAGGGCTTTTGCAAATTCATTGATTTTTAGTCAAGGAGCGCAGCTCCATAGATGATTCCTCATCTATTTTGCAACGCCCCCAGTACAAGTATAGCCTGCCGCCTGCACTTATTGGGATGTGGACGGCAGGAGCTTGCTGAGGATACAGGCGAATGCCGCCAATTTATTTCCAAATCCTCTTCGCATCCTGATTTTCTGTCAGACATTGGTCAAACAATTTTTCCAGTTTTTCAGTGTAGTCATCCGCCGGATCTTTATATTTCAAAACTTTTACAACAGACAACTCAAAGTCATTTTCCCCATATTGAGTCCAAAGCTCCTGCAAATTCTTATTCGGGTGCCTGCCGGAAGATAATTTGAAGCTATTGCTGTTGAAACTTGCTTTCGTATCTTTGGAAATGCCAAGAAAAGATTCGCCTGTTGATTTGCACCGGTAGGAAATAATCCCCATCTCCGGCCGCCTCAACTTATACTCTTCTTTAAGTAATTTTTTTCTGCCTGTGTCCATTCTTCTCACCTCATGAATTATTTATTCCCGCGAGCAACGAGCCACGCGGAAATGCTTGCATTTCCATTTGGCGACTGCCGCGAGG
>ENA-UOOM01001537-UOOM01001537.1-fermentation-metagenome-genome-assembly--contig:-NODE-1537-length-21852-cov-8.618938_pt1 | contig 21852 bp, 18 predicted proteins | sample MGYA00245781_ERZ724031 | MGnify/ENA primary metagenome ERZ724031 (study PRJEB28704, sample SAMN03018317) | fermentation metagenome | biome: anthropogenic terrestrial biome; feature: soil; material... | reverse complement strand
ATAGGTTATCGGCTATTATGACAGAATGATTATTATTTAATAGCTCTACACAAGTATGTGAGCCTATATAACCTGCTCCACCGGTAACTAATATATTCATTTAATTCACCTCGGCAATTTCTTTTGTTATTACCTTTTTTATATCATATGAAACTTTCCATACTCTAAAAATTCGCATAAGTTCAAAATTTTCACAGTACTTCTCGTCCTAATACTCTCATTGTCTTAAATACTTAAATAATCCAAGTTTAATTAAAACCAACTTAATATTCTGTTTAATAATACTTTTTAGATTATAACCTGCATATTTCTCTATTATATAATCATAACCATGGGTTTTATAATCTTCCCAAAATTCTACTCTACTCTGTGATGGTTTTGAAGGTTCTTTAAGGGGTCGCTGCATACAATCCTTAATGTTGCTCTCTCTGATAATTAGGCTTTTCGTAATATCTTTAAATATTTGTTCGCCCTTTTCAGTATTAACTAAAACTAATGATACTCCTTTATTGTCGTCAAAGTCCGGCATATACTTTTCTATTCCCCAAAAATCTGCAATGGTAACATCTGAAGGTCTTATTAAATTTGTATATTTACAATTATGACATGACGGTCTTAGAATATTATGAGAGTAAAATAAAGTCTTGTGTTTTTGGCTAATTGTTGATTTATAATCTTTTTTGCCATTATTATATATAACCATTTCAGTATGAGTATGCCATCCCTTTACCTTGTGACGACAGTAATAATTAGCTACTTTGCTTTTTTCCTTCTTTTCCAAATATTCTATATGATCTCTCCACATTAATGGGCTTGGGGTACCATGACATACAATATCGCATAAAATCAATTTTTTAGTATTATGACCCCCTAAAAATTTATTTAAACCAGCTGTCTGACAAGGGGTACCTGTGAAAAGAACTTGAATGTCTTCTTCGAGTAATTGTTTAATTTCTTTATATGTGCTTTTTAAATCACTTTGAACATATTTTGAACCCTTAAACTTATCCCGTTCTTCTGAAGTGTTTGCCCTTCTGTGAACTGCATTCATGTTCTCGTCAAAAGCTACACCAAACACTATACCTTTATTTCCTAATACATAATCAGATATAGCAGTAAATGCTCCTCCAGATGAACTATTCATACGAACATTTTTATCTTTATGTTTAGCAGCATAAACTTTAGGTGTTCCTAAATTACTGTATGTATTGTATTCATTCTGAAAAGCGCACAAACTTCTACAAAGTCCACAATCAATGCATAATTCTTGATTAATCTCAGGATACAAAAATCCTTCTTCATCTGGTATCATATCTATTGCCTTTGTCGGACATATATTCTTACATGCTGTACAACCACAACACTCATCTTTTTTATCAAAAACTGAAATCATCTTCTTACCATCCTTGCTACTCTATTAATAACTCCTTTAGAAGTTCCTCGGTCAAACAATACATTAACAATTAAAACAACTATACAAGCATATATTCCTACTATTATTGCATATTTTATCCACTGTAAATAACTATTCGGATTAAGTTCATTATTCAAAAACGGAAAGTAAATAATTAAAACAGAAATAAAAACTATTATCATTCTTTTTATTGTATTCCTAACAGGTAATTTTGTAATATTTTTCGGAACAAAGAACGACAAATCAATGTCACGGTAGATATTAGATAAAATTGAAGCTATCAATACGCCATATATACCAATAAAAGGAGTAAGGACTAAACCTAAAACTACCGAAATTAACCCTTGTATTGTTGTTTGAACACGGGTTTCCCTAAACATTCCTGCAGAAATTACCAACATGCCTTGTGGGGTTTTCAAGTTATATAACAGTCCATTTACAATAAATAAAAATCCTATTTTTGGAACATCATAATTTATATCAGTAACACCACTTGTATATATTCTAATAAATGGCATTATAGTAATAAGTGCTATTGAATAAACAGCAGTAATCAGTGCATAATATGAAAATTCAAATTCACTATAAGACTTCTGAAGAACTTTTTTCTCATCTTTAGCAATTACATCTCCAAAAGAAGCAGCTAATCCGCTTTTAAATATGCCTAATATTCCATTAAGACCTGCGCTCACTATATTAAAAATCGAATACACACTAACTAATTTTAAATCTTTAGTAACTAAAGTTAGTATTACAACAGGAGCGCCCGTATGAACAGCACCTAAAATCTGAAGATATAGCGCATCCCATCTTTTATTCAAAGCTTCAGTGTTAGGGATTGCTTTATAGTCAATATACTTGTAATTAATTTTAACATATATCGTTAAAATAAACGACCTTAAGAATATTGATAATAATGCAACCAATCTTAATATTATTATATTTACTTTCATTGTTCCTAAAACAACTACAATAATAGTATTAATAATTATATGAACTAATGATGCTAAAGAAATTACGTATGTTTTTTGATCAGCAGTTAATAAAACCCTATAATTGGAAAGGGTGAAAAATTCTAATGCTCCATTAGTACCTAATATAAGAACAAGCAGTCCAACACTAAATGGAGATAATTCATCTGTCAAAACTAAATACGGATAAAAGACTGCTAGACCGATCGTTAATGAAACAAATATATAACCGGATTGCATATAGAATTTTTTAGCTGCAGAAACCACACCATTTATTACCGTATAATCATTAGCTGCTAAAGGTTTATATAATGCATAAATCGCTGCACCAGATAGGCCTGCTTCAACTAAGTTAAAATAAACTATGAATTGATTTATTGAAGAAATTAATCCATTAATCTCAGATCCATAATACCTAAGCATTATTCTTGGTGTAATTAATCCTGCCACCATAACAATAGCTTGATAAAAAGCCGATGACATAGAATTATAGAAGAATTTTTGTGTTCTACCCATTTTATTTTCAGTCCTTTAGGTTAAGATGAATAAATCATATTTTTTAATTTTCGTTAATATGAATACTGTTTTTTAATAAACGTATTGACTTTTCTCTTTCCTTTTCCAACTTTTTATTAACTGTCTCATAATTTATTCTTGAATTAATTACACTAGCATCATCAGAAATAATCCTTCTCTCTTGTAGTCCAAATATATCAAGTATATCTTCCAATCGAGAATTTACTCGAGATGAATCTCGTAATTCTGTGAAAAATTGTTTGTTAAAATTTATAGAAAATGCAGTACCGTGAAATGAATTGGTTATAATATATTCTGCATTACTAAATAATGATATAAATTCTTCCGGGCCAGCAAACTTTATATATTTGATTCTTTTGTTTATTTTATAAGTGTTTGCAATCCAAAGGATCTTAAATCCGGTCTTTTTAGATATATTTATTGCCAAATCCTTCATAGTAGGTGAATTTCCAAATGCATATACAAGAATATATCTCTCATTAAAATAACGTGTATTATTACTAAGAATTAGCCACTTGTCTTTTGAAAGGAGCATCGTAGGATCTAAAACTATAGGACATTCTTTAAACAATAATTCCTTTATTATCCTAGCGCCTTGTTTTTCTCTAATCAATATTGAATCAAAACCAATCAATAATTTCTTATATGTTTGCTTATATTCTTCTGGTATCTTACTTAAACCAAAACTAGCAGCATAAGACTTATTCTTAGACTTATTCTTCACAAAATCTAAAAAATATGTATAATCCATACCATTAATCTCATAATTCCAAACTTGATCGCTTCCAACGATAAATAAATCATATTTCCTTTCACACTCAGCGAGATCATCAATAGAATACATAGGAGAACTCAATTTCAAATAATTTTTAGAAAACTCTCTAAATTTATCATGTCTTTTGTTGAAGTTTCTATATAATAACAAATATCGTGCAAACTCCTTTGGTTTTTTACAATCTGTTATATTTTTTCTCGAGTGGATTTTTTCTAATCTTTTATTCCTATAGTCTAAAATTATACTTTGCGCTCCAAACTCATTTAATTTAGTTTGCAAAGCATAAGCTTGCAATATTGCACCGTAATTAATTGCTCTATGATAAGTAATAATACCTATTCTGTTTTCCATTTCCGATTCTCCTTCATATTAATCATTTCTAAAGAAAATTATTCCCCCTGTGTTTTCAATACTATGCAAAAGTCCGATCAGATTTATTTTCACTAATACCTTGATAAGCAACTGCTAATCCCCAAAATACCCATAACCACTCACTATTAATATTTGAACTTGAACTAACAGACCCAATGGCATAACCTGCCATAAAGCACATTATTCCCAAGGATATTGACATATCAACTGCGTTTCTCGAGTATTTGATTTTATTATAAGTGCTTTTAAATAATTTTACATAGAATAACAGGTACAATACAAAAATTAATAATCCATAACCAACTAATATTTCTAACCACCAGTTGTGCATGTTTATTATTCCTTCTGTATAATAGATAGCTTCATTACTCATCCAGTGTTCAATGTTTCCTGCTCCTACACCAAATCCAAAAGTAGAAATTAAAAAATGCAATCCGTTTTTAATTAAATTTATGCGTACAAAAACCGAACCGCTTTGCGAAGAAAAATTGAAACTTAGATTATTACTTATTGATGTAAATATGTTAATAATAATATCAGAATTCAATAATATTATAAAAAATACTAAGCCTAATATCATTAATAAAAAATTCCTCGTCCTTTTTCTCCTCATACTTAATACTATGAATGCCATTGTTGATAATAAAAGTCCTAATAATATAGCTCTTGAATTTGTTGAAATTATTAATAAAACACTTGAAATCATTGAAAACATATGTATAAGTTTTAATATTAGATTCTTTGCATTATTTAAACATATATATGAAATCCATACTGAAAGCAACATGAATGTCGCAAAATCATTTGTATTTCCAAAGGTAGTTACAGGAGCACTTACTCTCGTATAAGCAGCTATTTTCTCTGTTTCTAAAAATAAATAGCTTCCTGTATTAATCTCATACCATCCCAAACAATTATGAATTAATGCCATAATGAATATTAATCTAAATGCTAACAATACATCAAACTTATTCTTAAGATATTTAGGAAATATAATAAATATAATTAAACCAATATTCAAATAAAACATAGCTTTTAACCATGCATTGTAATCTCTAACCCAAGCTAATGAAAAAAAAGCATAAATAACCCATATAAGCATGAACCTTATTGAATAAATATTATCACCTTTGCTGTTTAATCTTATCTTTTCATTTTTTATTAATATCTTAAGAATTATATATAAAAATAAAAATAAAATGCTTGCTCTAAACATAGATAATTGAATTATACCTAAGTCTATAGCAAAAACACTTGCACTTCCAATCATTGATGTAATTATACAAACATAAATTAATATTTTTATCATAAGTTATTCAACCCTTGTCTTTTCTTGTGATAATATTCTTTGTATTCATCTATTTTTAAAAATTTACATCTAATATATTAAATAAAAGTAATCCAAGTACATATATTATTGAAGGATATAATAAATTCTTAAGCTAGTAAATAATTAGATAGTACATACGATGAAAGTAACAATAATATTATAATATATAATTCACTTTAATTACATTCATTCAGTTTAGTCGCTATTTTTATTCTTCATTTTCCTTATTTATGTAGTCATCAAGTAGATATATCTGCAAAATCCTCCCTAATACTGTAAAGGATAATTTATTAGCATCGGTACTCTCATCTAAGATCCCCTTTTTTATTAGGCTCTTAACAGCTTTATTCGTTAATTCTAATTCTCTAATTTTATCTTCTGTAGACCAAGTAAGTAGCTTTCCTACGAAAAAGTTTTTATTTAAAAATATACGTCCTAACATTCTTATAGCTTTCTTACAATAATCAATTCCTTGAAAAAACAAATCTCTTATAATAAATAACGGTTCGCTTGATGCTGTTGTTCCATAGACAGTAGGAATTCTAGCAATAGTTTTTGAAGCTTTTGTAATTATTGTTCTCATAGATAAATAATAGAACCGTTTAAGTCTTGGTAAATTATATGAATATCTAACCAACTCAAGTTCCCATAGTGGGGCATAAGATTTTATTTGGTCTGAATGAATATTATAATTTACTGAAGTCTTCTTACCATTTACATGAAAATATAGTGCATCATATGTCTGAGTATTTAAAGTTTTTTTAAAATCTTTTAATTTATTGATCATTCTTTCATCTAAATAATTGGCACTTTCCCTTATTAAGTCACCCCATGGAATATGCATATCAGCAAACTTAATTCTTTGGTAATAAAACTTCTCAATATCTATTGTTTTTCTTTTATAAAATGGTAAATCCTGAAGCCACCACCAATCTTTATGCATTACGCCACCATCGCCTGATAAATAGCAATCATAACGTTTAGCTCTATTTCTTATGAAATTACTTATTCTGAAAAATCCATCATTTACAAAAGGTACAATCCCTTGAGCATAAGCAAATAATTCATTCAAATATTTAATAGTAACCTCTGGTTTTTTAGATTTAATGTGTTCGAAATTATTCTCAGTAATAGAAGCAATCTTTTTTGAAATAACTATATCTTTTTCATTTTCATTATCGCCACTAATAAATACGTCAATTGGTATATATTTTCTTAGACATGCAAATACCAATCTACTATCATATCCACCTGTTAATGATAAGGTTAAATTCAAATTAGAAAGTGAATAAGCCATATTCTCAAAATATTCATTCATATTCTTTATTTCTGATTTTTCATCAATACCATTGATCTCCTTATCAATTATATTTAACTTTTTTTTATCAAAAACATATACTTTATTATGTTCTGACAATTTAATACTACTTATAAAGGTTTTTCCAAAATAAATGTTCCCTAAAGACAAAAATTCTACAAGAGCATCTGAATCCATTTCTACTTTCTTTGTTACACGAATCACCTCTAAAAAATTTGTTCCAATAGCATCTTCTGAAATATAAAAACAATGCATATTACTATTGTCAGTAAACATAATTACTTCACCAGATGATTTTTTTATTATTAAATGAAATGCTCCAAACAAATAATTGAATGGGATCTTACCATTCTTGTCATAAAAATTAGACAAGTATTCTATAGTTTCCTTCCCCGATTTTTTCCCATATGTCCATATAACACCAGAATAATAGTATATACATTCTTTATAATTAAAAGTTTCAAATTTACTCATATGTCTAAGACCTAAGCAAAAATCAAGAATCATTTTATCTTCCTTCCTTTAATGTATTAACATATAGGTTTGTTAACTTGCTAACAATAGACTCTTGTGAATACTGTTTTAAACATTCTGAAGAAATATATTTTTTATCATATTCATTAATGTTTTTATTGATATACCGCATAGCATTTATTAATTGTTGTAAATTATCGACATCAATTAGTATTCCATTTTTGTTATTTACTAAATAATCGGCCCCCCCATTTCTAGTTGCTATAACTGGTTTACCGCAAGCAAATGCTTCAATATAAACTACCCCAAAAGTTTCAAAAGTACTTGGTAAAACAAATACATCGCAATTTTTCATTAATATAGATATATCTTCACGAGTTTTAGAACCTAATATTTCTATAGAATCATTCATTCCCAAACAAGAAACATATTCCTTTAACTCATTATATAGTGGTCCTCCTCCTACTAATTGTAGTTTAACTAATTTATTGTCATGAAAAGCTTCTGTAAAAGCTCTAATTGTCAATTTAAACCTTTTTCTACTATTAAAGTTACCAACAGAAAGAAATATAAATTTGTCATCATTATTAACCGAATAGTTCAAATTAAAAATTGGAGATACCATGTTTGGTATTACAATGATTTTTTCCCCTTTTCCTGTAATATTTTCAACTTTATTCTTCAAGGAGCTACTTACGCATATAAACTGATTGCTATTTTTAATAGTTTCTGTTAAACAATATTTCTCGTATTTTGATAAAACCCCACTCATAATAGCACTTGAGTGTTCTGTAATTACTATAGGAATGTTTAGTTTTTTTGCAAATTTTGTACTTACATATCCAGCCGGCAAATATGAATGGGCATGAATAATGTCAAACCCTATTAACTCATTTTGCAAAACATTTAATAAATAATTCAATTTCATTTTGTATATAGCATTCAATATTTTTTTGGAACGACCAATGCCGAAAAGTGGGTTTATTAATGAATAAACAACAACTCCTTCATCAATGTATTTAGTTAGTTTATAATTTTTCGTATCAAACCAATTTTTTCTACTAGAAAACGAAGCATTACAAACAACAACTTCATTGCCAGCATTTTGCAAAGCAATTGCTTGCTCTCTAAAAAATGACCCGCCATGAGAAGTTTTATTAGCGGGATACCAAGATGGAATAACTAAAATCTTCATTATAATATCCTTTCTCTCAAATGTTTTGAGATAAATAATTATAACATTTTATCAATGTTTTTTTCTGAGTTTCCCAATTATACTCATTAATTATTGCTTGTTGTCCGTTAATTCCCATTTCACCTGCTTTATCTTTATTATCTATAATAAATAGTATCGCTCTTTCAATATCTTTAACATTATTTGGATTAACACAAATGCCACATTCATATTCATCTATTATTTCTTGCCATAATTTATAGTCCGTGCATATAATTGGTAATCCCGCTTCCATATATTCAAATATCTTAGTATTTCCAAGTGTTCCCTCACCCTTAGCCTGAATAGAGTAATTTAATGCCATTCCAGCAACTGCTTTAGAATACAAATCTTTTACATCAGCATGAGGTATTTTGCCTACATAATTTACTTTATTCCATCCGGGAAGTGATTTTAAAAATTTTATATATTCATCAGTGCCGTTTCCTGCTAATAAATACTCAATTTCATCAATATTTTCTATAGCTTTTATTATTTTATCATGAGTCCATTGTTCACTTATTCCCCCAGCGAAACATATTGTATTTAAAGCATTTTCTTTTTTTTCTACGATTTTACTAACTATAGGATAATTAGTAATCATTATTGAGTTTAAATTTATTTTCTTAAACCTTTCCACAATATGCGGAGTTACACTTATTATCGAATCATATCTTTTAACAGAATGTTTTTCATATATTCTATATAATTCAGATATTATATTTCTTAATAATATGGGGAGCCATTGTTTATCTTTAATCTGTTCAGGCACATCTTCATGCGAATCAAAAATTACTTTCTTCCCAATTCTTTTCAACTTATTTCCTACTGGTAATAATTCAGGATCATGGAAATGATAAATGTCTGCATTGACACTAATAGCCTTTTTAATAATAAATTTTTGTGCATTAAGTATTCGTTCAGCCCTATTCTTATATTTATATTTAGTTGAAATTATTTTAACATTATCTATGATTTCATCATTATAACAGTCATTAACAATCAATGTAACATCATAACCATTATTAGCTAACGACTTGCATTCTTTTTCAAAAATTCTTACATCATATCTGTTATGAGCACTAGTCATATGGCAGACCTTTGTTGTTTTTTTTTGATTTTCTTTAGTCACAACTATACTCCTGTTCCATTAAAATCTATTTATCTTTTAGTTGTTTTTAATCACTTTGCTTATATTTACAATATCTTCTTCACTTAAATACGGATGCATCGGTAATGACAACACAGTATCACATAAGATATTTGTCACTTTAAAATTACCTTCATCATTCTCTAATTCTAAAAATGCTTCCTGCTTATGCATAGGTTTCGCATAATAAATCATGCTTGGTATGTCATTTTCTTTTAATTTTGCTTGTAATGCATTCCTTTCTTCCTTGTTCTTAAGTTTTATTGTATATTGAGCAAAGCTTGAAACATATCCTTCAGGAATCATTGGTGTTTCGACTATTCCTTTAAGCTCTTCATTATAGAGTTCATATACTCTGTTTACATCTTTAAGTTCATGATTAATAAAAGCTGTAAGTTTTACATTTAAAACAGCAGCTTGAATTGAATCAAGTCTAGAATTAACTCCGATTCTAACATTGTCATATTTACTATCGCCCTTACCGTGAACTTTAAAAGAATTTAACAAGTCTGCTAAATCATCATCGTTAGTAAATATCGCACCGCCATCACCATAACATCCCAATGGCTTTGCCGGGAAAAAGGATGTTGTTGCAGCATCCCCAAAACTGCAAGCTTTCTTACCATTTATACTGCCTCCAAATCCCTGAGCGGCATCTTCTAATACTCTTAAGTTGTATTTGTCAGCAATTCTTTGAATTTCAATATAATCTGCCGGAAGTCCAAATAAATCTACGGGAATAATTATTTTAGGAGTCAATTTTCTTTCTTTCAGTATTTTTTTAATTGCTTTCTCTAATTTTATAGTATCAATATTAAAAGTATCTTTATCTACATCAACAAAGATTGGTGTAGCTCCTCTAAATGATACAACTTCTCCTGTTGAAAAGAAAGTAAAATCAGGAACAAAGACAGCTTCTCCTTCTTTTATATCCCATGCCATCATAATTAATGTCATGGCTTCCGTTCCATTGGCACAAGTAATACAATGATTAACTCCTACATATTCAGCTAATCTTTTTTCAAGAGCATTTACTTCCTTACCTCCAATAAAGTTAGCATTTTTAATTACTTCTTGAATTGCTGAATCGATCTCTGTCTTATACTTTCTATATTGAGCTTTTAAATCTCTAAATTCCACAGTCATCACTCCTATTAATTATTTTTCTATAAGTTCACTATTCCTATAAAGATATTCTCTTCCGCATTCACTACATTTTTTATTTTCTTTTAAAGGTGTTCCGCATTCACACACCCACCCTATTTGTTTTGCCGGTACACCTGCCATTAAGGCATACGCAGGTACATCTTTTGTTACAACAGCACCTGAAGCAATCATAGCCCACCTGCCAATAGTATTACCACATATAATTGTAGCATTTGCTCCAATAGTTGCTCCATACTTTACTAATGTTTTTTTATACCCTTCTACTCCTTTAGGATCCTTGCTTCTTGGGGTAAGGTCATTTGTAAATACCATCGAAGGTCCGCAAAAAACATAGTCTTCAAGTTCAACACCTTCATAAACGGACACATTGTTCTGAACCTTCACACCGTTGCCAATCTTTACATTATTGGATACATTTACGTTTTGACCTAAAGAACATTTTTCACCTATTTGAGCACCTTTTTGAATATGACAGAAGTGCCATACTTTAGTACCTTCACCAATTGTTACATTATCATCTATATAACTGCTTTCATGTACGAAATAGCTCATCTATCGAACCTTCCTTTGAAATCTATTGTACTGCATTTATTAAGCGGTAATTTTATACTTTTACCTTCTGCAGCAGATTTATATATAGCAAGAACCAGTTCAAGGGCATTTCTTCCATCAACTGCAGTTACATAAGGTTGTCTATCATTTTTTATTGCGTCAATCACATCTGCATAAAGTGGATTATGCCCAAATCCATAAACATTAGGTGGATTTTCGTGATACTTTTCCTTTACTACTTCTGAGTCATCCAGTTTATCTGCAAACTGCCATTCTTCTATCAGATTTACAGACTTTCCACCAGCTTTAACCGTTCCCTTTTCGCCGAATATATAAAGAGTTTCTTCAAGATTTTTAGGGTAAATATTTGTTGTTCCTTCAATAATTCCATAACTTCCATTTGCAAATTTTACTAAAGCCATCCCCAAATCCTCTGCATCAATAAATCCATGAATCAGATTATCAGTCATGCCTACTACTTCCATAATTTCATCGCCCATCATCCATCTAAGAAGGTCAATATTATGAATACATTGATTCATAAGAGCACCGCCATCCTGTTCCCATGTTCCTCTCCATGGCGATTGTTTATAATAGTCTTCTCCTCTATTCCATCTGATATGTGCAGTACCATATATCAGTTTTCCAAACCTTTTTTCTTCAATTGCTTCTCTAATTTTTTGTATTGACTTATTAAAACGATTCTGATGACATGCACTTACCTTAATATTTTTTTTGCTGGCTTTTTTTATAATTAAATCAGCTTCTTCAAGTGAAAGCGCAATAGGTTTTTCAATTATTAAATTAACACCTGCCTCAATACAATCTAAAGCGATAGTACCATGTTTCCCACTTTCTGTACAAATAGCCACAAGTTCAGGTTTTTCTGCTTGAAGCATTTGTTTATAATCAATGTACTTCTTTACATCAGTTGGAAGATTGAACTTTACAATTATGCTATCCATCTTTGATTCATCAATGTCACATAATGCTGTAATCTGTAATTTATTTTCTATCGCTGCGGCTATATGATTAGTTGAAATTCTTCCACATCCGATAATTGCATACTTAAGACTCATCAAATATCTCCTTTATTATATTCATTTTCTTCAAGTATCTTCTTCAACTTGTCTATATTTTTAACTAAATAATCCATTGCTTTCTTATTCTTCATAAAATTTATAAATTCATTACCTGGAACACCTGCATATGTTTTATTTTCATCAATAATATCCTTAGTAATGACAGTGCCTATTCCAATTAAATTGTCTTTAGCAATTGATAATGAATTCTTAATTGTAGAATTAGGTCCTACCCATACGTTTGATCCAATAGTAACACTTCCACTAAAAATTACACCTGCTGTAATTATTGAGTTCTGACCAATTTTGCAATTATGTGCAATATGAACATGATCATCAACCTTAACATAGTCTTCAATTACGGTAGGGTTAATAGTTCCTGATACTATAGTATTTAAAGCTCCTATTTCCACATTGTTTCCGATAATTACACCACCAAGATGAGCTATCTTTAAGTTATTTTTATTCTCGTCTTTTTCAACGCCAAATCCTTGACCGCCGACTACAGTATTTTCTCTTATAATTGAGTTGTTACCTATCGTTGTGTATTTTAATACCTTAACACCTTGTTTTATTTTAACATTATCACCGATTACAACATTTTCATCTATATAGGAAAATGATCCAATTTCAACATTATTGCCTATCTGCGCTTTTGGATGAATATAAGCCGTGTTAGATATTTTTGTACTATTTACATAACTTTTACTACTGATATAATTCAATATTTTTGCCATTGCAAGTCTTGTATTGTCAACAGTTATGGTGTCAAAATCAAAATTATTAATCTCCTGAGTAATAATAAGGCAATTGCTAAATTCCTTAAGAATACAACGGTACTCATCCTTTATTGTTCTGATAAATAAAACTGATTGGTCTTTAGGTGCATCAATTGTAGATACACCTATATATTCTTCACCATTATCACAAATATTCAAATCTAAAATTATTGCAATCTCATTCTTGGATATATTATAATTAATCATGCTTTTCCCCCTGCTTTTATTGGTGGCATAACCTTAGCAATTCCAGTAATCACTAATTGATTCCTTTCATTCAAACAAACTGTTTCGCATATAATAATATTTTTATCTACTAATTTATCTATAACTGTCACTTTAGCTGTAATCGTGTCGCCAAAATACACTGGTTTCTTAAATGATAAATTTTGTTCTAAATAAATGGTTCCAGGACCTGGTAAGATAGTTCCTAAAACTGCCGAAATTAATCCAGCTGTTAAAAGGCCGTGTGCTATTCTTCCTTTAAAAATAGTCTTTTTAGCTGCTTGATCATTTAAATGTGCTGGATTGAAATCACCTGTTATTCCAGCATATAGATAAACATCCGATTCAGAAATTGTCTTTTCAAAAGTCTCAAAATCTCCTATATTTATCTCATCAATTGATTTACCTTGCATTAAAATCAACTCCGTTCAATGTATTTTCATCAATGTACTCTTCTAAATCGCGAAAATTATTCTTAAGATTTCTAAATGTATTAAGCTTAGAAGCATTAATAAAATCAAATAACTTTGTTTCTATTCTTTCATTTTTATTGCTATACCAAAATGGATGTGTCAAAATATGAAGTTTATTATATTGTTTACTTTTTATTATTTTAATTACATCTTCTCTCCAGTGCATTCTTGAATCTGACAGATATTTAAACTCTTGAAAGAATTCTTTTGAGTATGTATTAATAACATTTTTAAATTTAATATCATTTTCTAATATCCATTTAGAAGGTCTATGCATTGAAATCGTTCTTATTTCTTTTCCAATAGCCTTTCCTAATATTTGACTTTCAAAAGAAACATAATATTCCAAATCGTTACTGTTTTCAATTTTGTATTTTTTCTCGTCGAAATGTAGTCCTATCTCATGTCCCATACCCATTATTATTTTTAACATATCATTCGATTCTTTAGAAAAAATATTATAAAAATTAGTTGATAATAGTACAAAGTAAGTAGATTTAATATTCTTTGCATATTCTATTTTTGCCAATTCAACACCGCATTCTAAATTAAAATCGATATCATGACGAAGTATAACGCTTTTCTTTTGGTCCTCATAATTTGTATAATCACATATATAATAATTATGTTCCTTTAATAAATCCAACATATCTGAATATGCACTGCTAGTAAATTTCATTATTTATTCTTCTCCTGTAATTACGTTGCCATTTCAGAATTAAATCAACTTTTTGTCTTCTAAAACTGAAACAATTTTACTCGCTGCTTTTCCATTTCCAAAGAACATAGGAACATCAGAATTCTCATCTCTATAAGCTGAATTTGCAATATCTAATACTTTTTCTATACTTTTATCATCGTTAAAGTCTATGGTTGATATCCATCCAATGTTTTCTAAGTTCATCCAAGGAGAATTTTCTAACATAAATAAGCACTTAGTTCCACCAAACACAGACTCTTTAGATAGACCACCTGAATCAGTTAAAACCAGTTTGCAATTGCTTAATAATTCTACAATTTCAATATATCCAAGAGGAGCTATTAATATTAAATTTTTAATGTTCTCTATATATTCTATAAGATCATATTTTCCCAGCATGTTCAATGTTCTCGGATGTATTGGAAAAATAATTTTACTGTTTATTTCACTGATAAAATTTATTATTTTGAACATTCTGTCCCTTGAAGAAGTGTTTTCCTGTCTATGCCAAGTCATAAGAATAAATTTATCCTTCTCTAATTCGTACTTTTCCACTATGCTTCTTGAACATTCTTTATTATTACTCGAACAGTATAAAAATGAGTCATACATTACATCTCCTGTAAAGTATACGCCTTCAGTTATACCTTCGTCTTTTAAATTAACAACCGACTCCTCATCAGGACAAAACAATAATTCTGACAAATGATCTGTAATCAACCTATTACATTCCTCCGGATTCTTTCTATTATTGAGCCTTGGACCTGCTTCCACATGTGATATAGGAATATTTAATTTTGAGCAAACTAAAGCTGCAGCTAGTGTACTATTAGTATCTCCATATACTATTACAGACTTTGGACTATATTCTAAAACTATTTTTTCGATTTCTATCATTGCTTTAGCTGTCATCTGTGCATGGCTGCCACTTCCTACTTTCAAATTTCTATCTGGATTAGGTATTCCAAGCTGTTCAAAAAATACTTCTGACATGTTTTCATCATAATGCTGTCCTGTGTGAATTATTACTTCTTTATATCCCTTTTCCCTAATCACCCTTGACACTGGAGCTAATTTAATAAACTGCGGTCTATTCCCGACTATATGCATTACCGTATTCTTCATTTATATTTACCTCTTTATAACAATTCAATCTTTTCTCTATTTTTTACTTTCTTCATAGCGTTTTTAGTATCAAAAATCATTTTCGAATTCATCTGCACAAAATCATAATCCATATTTGTATGCATAGTTGTAACAACCACTAAATCATATTCGTTTAAATTATCCTTGCTAAGTTCCTTTAACCCTGATTTTACTTTTCCTTTATATTCACATTCAAATATATATGGATCGTAAAAATCAACAAACGAACCTTCCTTTTCAAAGTTTTCTATGACCTTAATTGCGGGACTTTCTCTATAATCATCAATATCTTGTTTATATGCAACTCCAAGAATTAATATTTTCGAACCATTTAAAGCTTTCTTATATCTATTAAGTATTTTAGTTGAACGCTCAATTATATATTGTGGCATATAATTATTTATTTCTCCTGAAGTTTCTATTAGTTTTGTATGATAATCATATTCCCTTGCTTTCCAAGTCAAATAATATGGATCAAGTGGAATACAATGTCCTCCAAGCCCGGGACCGGGATAAAAAGCCTGAAATCCATATGGTTTTGTTTTAGCGGCATCTATTACTTCCCATACATTTATACCCATCTTGTCGCAAATTATTGCCATTTCGTTTGCAAGCCCTATATTTATATTTCTATAGGTATTTTCAAGTATCTTCTCCATCTCAGCTACCTTTGGCGATGAAACTTCATACACATCTCCTTGTAAAACATGTCTATACATTGCAGCAGTAACCTCGGTAGCATCTCTTCCCACACCACCTACAACCTTTGGAGTGTTTTTTGTCTTATAAATAATATTACCAGGGTCAACGCGCTCAGGTGAAAAAGCAAGGTAAAAATCTTCACCACATTTTAATCCGGAGCCACGTTCAAGTATTGGCATAATTAGTTCTTCTGTTGTCCCCGGATATGTTGTACTTTCTAAAACAACTATCGTTCCTTTTCTTAAATATTTTGATATTTGCTCAGTGGAGTTTTTTACATAGCTAATGTCCGGTTGTTGATATTCGTCTAATGGTGTTGGTACACATATTGCTATAAAGTCAACATTTTTAATAAAAGAGAATTCAGTTGTTGCAGACAATACTCCGTCTTTAACAAGATTTTCAAGTTCACTGTCTACTACATCTCCTATATAATTATGTCCTCCATTTACCATTTCTACTTTTTTTGACTGAACATCAAAGCCTATAGTTTTATAACCTGCTTTTGCTTTTTCAACAGCGAGTGGGAGCCCCACATATCCAAGTCCAACTACTCCTACGGTTATTTTTTTATTAATAATTCTATTTAGTAATTGCTGCTTCATGTTATCTCCTAATTCATTTAGTCTGCTATTTAAATATATTGTTCTTTAATTGTATCTTTTCCTTTATAATTACTAATCTTCTACTAATACCTTTTCTAATTTATCTGTTAAATTATTAAAGTCGAAATCTTTTGCTGCCTTTAATGCATTTTCACAATATTCATTGTATTCCGCCTTAGTCATATTGTAAAATTTTAAAACCCCATCAGCTATAGCTTCAGCTGAGCCTCCTTTTACGGTAATACCACATTTATATTTTTCTAGCAAATCATATCCGCATTCTATGTTAGATATGGTTGGTTTGCCTGAAGCAAAATATTCAAACATTTTATTAAGACTTAATCCATATTTATATAAGTAAATATGCTTTCCTGTAAATATGTTTAAATCAGACTTACTTAGTATATTTGGAATGTAGTACTTTTTTACTTTGCCCTTAAATATAACATTACCGATATTATTATCTTTTATATATCTTTCTAACTCTTCTTTTTGATATCCGTCACCAAATAATATGAATTTAATATTATACATTCCATATTCATTAATTTTTTCAGCTGATTTAATTAAATATTTTAGTTCATTAGCTTGTCCCATTGACCCTGTATAAAGCACTTTAAATGTATTTTTGTTATCTAAATCTATATCATCATATAAGTATTTTTCCTTTTGTTCATAAAATTCTTTCATATTTATTCCATTATTTATATATTCAACCTTTGAACTATTTAATCTTATGCTCTCGACATAATCTTTCCCTCCAGGTAAAGTAAATATCAAACTATCTGCTCTTTTATAAATAAATTTTTCTAAAATATACAATATTTTTGCTATTATACTACTCTTCTTGATTCTCTCCATTGCAACTAAAGTTTCTGGCCAAAGGTCCCTGGTTTCTACTATAAATTTAGCTCCATATCTTTTAGCAATAAAATATGAAGACAGCCATGTTAGCGGATGTGGAGATGATGCGTAAATTATGTCTGGTTTATCAAACTTTTTGGTTTCACTATAAATTCTGATTGCATACTCAACCATATTTTTTATCCTCTGCATTCCATTTTCTTTATAACTACTTGTCCTAATAAATACAAAGGGAACTCCGTAAATCTGCTTTTCTAAAAACTTTCTATTATCTGTTATATGATTAATGGACGTTCTATGAATCATACTAGACGTAAATATTTTAACACAGTAACCTCTATCAGTTAATATTTTCGCAAAATTAAAATGTCTAGTATTAGTGCCTGTTGTTGGAGGTTCTCCATAATGATTCATAATCCATATTTTTTTCATTGTCGCACCTCTGTATATTGTATTTTAATCTCGATGTAATTTATAATATCACTCTATCTTTGTAACACCTAATTCCTTATACACCTCTAAACCAAGAGCTTTTAATATTTCATCTAATTCTTTCTCTTTTGCTACACCCTTAGAACTATTTTTTAAAAAAAGTATCTTAATTGTATTAAAAATGATTTTTATATCCGATAATAGCGAATAGTTTTTAATATACAATAAATCGTATCTAGCTTTTGTTTTCGGATCTGTTGAGTAATTACCTAATATCTGAGCTAGTCCTGTTATACCGGCTTTTACAAATATTCTATATTTAAAACCATCAATCTCTTCATTGAATTGTTCTACGAAAAAAGGTCTTTCCGGTCTAGGTCCGACTATACTCATGTCTCCCTTCAGCACATTGAATAGTTGAGGCAACTCGTCGATTCTGGATGCTCTCAGAAATCTTCCCAGGGGTGTTATTCGTTTGTCCTTTTCTGTCGCTAATACTGGACCTGTATGCCTTTCGGCATCTTCTACCATGGTACGAAGCTTATATAAGTTAAATATTTTATTGTTTTCCGTAACTCTTTCCTGCTTAAAAAATATTGAACCTCCATCATACAGTTTAATAATTATTGAAATAATAATTATTAATGGAGATGTAATAATCAATCCTATAGAAGATATAATAATATCTAAAATTCTTTTAATGATTCTTTGCTCGTAAGTCAGTCCCATGTCTTCTAACTTAAAAATAAGCAAATCGTCAACTTGACTAACCTTGAAATCCACTAAAGAAATTTCATATAAACTTGGAATTAAATAAATAGTTTTATTTTTTTCAGAGCAATAATTGATAATATCCAATTTATCAGTATTGCCTATACTGTCTCCGATGTAAACTTTATCTACAGTATCTATAAGTTCATAAGTTTTTTTATTTATGTTGTGACAAATATATCTAATATTATCAAGGTTATTCTTATCTAATAAAATTTTTTTTGCAATATATTCTGCTTCTTCGATTGAACCAACGGCAATTAGTATATCTTTCTTTATTCTATTTGATTTGAAAATCCTTAATACTAAAATCTTAGTTGTAAATATTAATGAAAACTGGATAACAAATCCAATCAAAAATATACTTCTTGGAAAAGCAAATCCTCTGTTAAAAAAAGCTATGGCAACAGTTGTTATATCAATTAAAAATAAAGAAATAAAAATTATTACAGCATTTTCAAACAAAGGCTTTTTAAAGGTCGATATAATATTATAAACATAAAATATAATTAAAGAAGCTATAATAATATAATGTATATTATCAAAAAAAGGCTGAATATTATGAGGCGAAGGATTCATATTAAATCTAATTAAGAAGGCTAAATAAAAACCTATCAATACATAACTTATATATAGAATTTCTTCCAATATTTTAAATGCTAAACCGTCGCTCTTTATTACTCTTTTATCCATTGTGTTCATCCTTTATTTGAAACATCTTGCTTTTTAATCTTACATTTATACCAATACCTATGCCTATTATTATCCAAAACAATGGTGATACAGATACTATATGGTCATTAAACATTGCAGCCGCTAAGTAGCCTATTATGCTTGCTAAACAGGATGCTCCCACGATTTTTTCTAAAGAATTAAATGTTGTTTTAGTATATAGTTTTAAACTGCTGATAATGTATAGTACCCAGAAAGATATTAAAGCAATAAGTGAAATTGCACTGGTATTTACACCTATTTGTAGATACATGTTGTGTGGTTTGTCAACTACTGTATTAGCATCCATTCCAGTATTAAGTTTAGCTACAAAATCATCCTGTGGAAAAGATATAGGAAAATTATCTGGACCTGAGCCTATGATAATATATTTATTTAACAAAGGTAATGTTCTTCCCCAAATATATCCTCTGTTTGAAGCTAACTTTTCTAATCCGTCTAACGGTTTAAATGTCTCAGCAATAATAGGTTTTGATAATCTGCCTCCTGAACCAAGTAATTTAATGCCTTCATTAGAAAAATAGAAATTAACAGACTTTCCTGTCCAAGGTTCATACACTCTTACACCTGGATAATTTTCAGCAATATAGAACCTATAGTTATTATATTTCTTATCAATAATTACTATCTCATTGCCTTTTTTATTAATTTCTAATTCAGTATTATTCTCATCAAGAAAATATAACTTATCTCCATCTACCTTTAATTTTAAAGTTGATTTATCTGTTACTAATGACATATCATTTTTTTCCAACAGTATATCTTTAAAGATTAACTTTACTTGGTCCGGATTTTTTGGTTTTTTCATATTGTAAATTTGTTCAACCACATTAAATGTTTTTATCCTATCAACTAAAACCCCATCTGATATTACATTCAATCCTACCAACAATAAAACAAATACTGCAAACAGGCTGACTGATATTTTCCAATGTTTTATAAAAACCTTTCTAAACAACCATACCGCAAATATTGAAGCTACTGCTATTCCTAAGTATCCAGCCCTTGAATTACACCCAATCCAAACAAATATCATTAGCACAACCGCTATTGCTGATACAATTCTTTGCTTCTTTGTTTTTGCTCCCAGTAGGAACGCAACTGACAAGGGTAGCATTAGTGTAGCAAAGCTTCCTACAAAGTTTGTGTTAAAAAGTGTGCCGTATATTGTCTTAGGTCCGAATGAAAATGACAAATTGTCAACTTGTAGATTGCCCGGAATTATAAGGCTGTTTCCTATTTTAGTCTGAAAAAAATCAAAACCAAAGTATTGTGTTATACCTAACAATCCTTCAACAATCATAAGAAACAAAAATGCTTTAACAAATAATGTTACATCCCTTTCGCTGTTAACAAAGTTTATTGTAATGAATGTGATAAGTACATAGCTTATTAGAACAAACATACCTTGGTACATATCAACGAAACCCCATAAAGCTGTTTGTGTGTCTTTGGCAAATATGGTTGATAATATTACACAAATTGCATAAATACCGAGTGGTATATAGTATTGCTTTAAATTTTTAAATGGTAGCTTCTTTTGTTTATATAATACTACATACAGAATAAGTGCTATTGCTGTAAGAATTACCACCCACATTGATTTCCAGTAGCTGAAGAAATCCAAATACTGCCTTTGGCCTGTCCAATATAGGGATTGAGTTGTTCCTTCTAAATCAACATATTTTGCATATACTATCAGCGGTACAAATCCTGCTATTAATAATAGTGGCAAAAAGTATGCCACCGACAGCTTTTTGTTTTCATAATCAATTGTTATTGGTTGTTTTGATTTTGTGCTTTTTTTCTTCACTTTGTATCCCCCGGAATATAAGTAAAATGTCATAATATTAATTTTTTTGGCTTTAAATATTATAACACGTAATGAGGCATTTGCAAATAAAAATGTTCTAACCCTACTAATATATCCAAAGAGATATATTTTGTAAATAGATATTATCTTTCATAATTGTCAATGATTGTATATTATGCCATATCCCAGTGTTTCAAAATAAAACCCTCACGTTTGAGAGGGTTAAGATTTTTTAAGAGATTTTTAGTTTTAAAA
>ENA-UOOM01001536-UOOM01001536.1-fermentation-metagenome-genome-assembly--contig:-NODE-1536-length-21860-cov-3.962623_pt1 | contig 21860 bp, 20 predicted proteins | sample MGYA00245781_ERZ724031 | MGnify/ENA primary metagenome ERZ724031 (study PRJEB28704, sample SAMN03018317) | fermentation metagenome | biome: anthropogenic terrestrial biome; feature: soil; material... | reverse complement strand
GACGCAATGGCCGATACCATCGAAATTGATGCCGCTTCCAATCGAGGCATTGAAGAGATTAGGCAAATTAAAGAAAGTGTGAAATATCCGCCGGCCATGGGGGCCTATAAAATCTATATCATAGACGAAGTGCATATGCTGACCATGGAGGCCTTTAACGCACTGCTCAAAACGTTGGAAGAACCGCCGCAAAATGTGGTGTTTATTTTGGCGACCACCGAGGCGCATAGACTGCCCTATACCATTATCTCTCGAACACAGCGCTATGATTTTAGACGATTGAGCGCAGCGCAGATTCAAAGTCACATCGAAACAATTTGTAAAAACGAAGAAGTAGCCATAGAACAAGGGGCGGCAAGGCGCATTGCGCTGCTTGCCGAAGGCGCTTTGCGCGACGCGCTGAGCCTGCTCGATAAATGCATTGCCTATGCGGGAGACGAGCCGATTACCGCAGCGGTGGTGGACAAGGTAACAGGGCGTGCCGACGAAGGGGCTGTGTTGGAAATGATTCAAGCGCTCTTTGAAAAACAGGGTGCGATATTGTTTGCGCTTTTGCAACAATCCTTTGACAAGGGAAGCGATGCCGTGACACTGCTTGCAGCCATGATATCTTGCCTGCGCGACAGCATTGTCGCACGCATGCCCGCAAGTGCTCAGCTGACACTGCTTGGCGACGAGCATAGGGTGGCGCAAATGGAAGCACTGGCAAAGACGGCCTCGCAACAAGCGCTCACGAGGGCTTTTGATATTTTAATCGACGCACAAAGCAAAATGCCGTTTTCGCCGATGCCGCGCTATGTGTTGGAGTGCGCACTGCTCAAAGTGATGCAAGATGAATCGGAAAACGAGACGAGCACACAACAAAAATCACCGGTGCCAAAATCGGAAGCAAAAGCCGTGGCACCGCCGAAAAATTCGCCTCAAAAGGTGCGGGTGCCGCAAGAAGAAACACCTTCAGCGATACCAACCATGCAAGGGGAAAACAAGGCGCCCAAAGCAGAAAAAAAAGAGGCAAAAAAACAAGAAAAAGCACCGACGACCGATGCGAAAATGTTGAAGAAAAACATTGTGGCAGCCTTGAGCAAGACCTCACCCTTTATTGCGCTGGGTGTGGAAAATGCCGACATTGTCATGGAAGAAAATCGACTGGTGATGCTGCTGGCACCCAATGATTACCGACTGATTGGCGACGATGTGCGTCTGCGTGCGGATGTGGTGCTTGCGGCAAGACAGCAATTTGCGCAGGAAGAAAATATAGAAGTGGAAATCAAAGTAAAAGAAAGAAATGCCGAAGAAGAATTTAAAAATATCATCGGCGATATCTTAATTATAGAGGAATAGGAGAAAAAACGATGGCAAAAGGAAAATTTAAGGGCGGTATGCCGGGCGGAAATATGAACAACCTGATCAAACAGGCACAAAAAATGCAACAACAGGCGCAACAGGCACAACAAGAGTTGGAAGAGAGCGAATTTGTTGTCTCCAGCGGCGGCGGAATGGTTGAAGTTGTAATCAGCGGGAAAAAAGAGATTAAATCTTTAAAAATCAATCCGGAAATCGTAGACAAAGAGGATGTGGAAATGCTGGAAGATATGCTCTTGGCCGCATTGAGTGCCGCTGTTGCGGAAGTGAATAAAGCCACAGAAGAAAAATTTGCGTTTGCGCAAGGCCTTGGCGGCGGAATGGGAATGTTTTAAATGTCCTATTTTGTGCAGCCGCTGAAAAATCTCATTACCGAATTTGCAAAAATGCCGGGTATCGGACGCAAAAGTGCGCAAAGGTTGGCTTATTATGTGTTGGCGCTGGAAGACAGCCAGGCTTTGGCTTTGGCAGAGGCCATTCGAAAGGTGAAAGAAGAAGTGCACCTGTGTCCGAAATGTTTTAACATCACCGATTTGGAAGTGTGTGAGATATGCACCTCTGCCAAGCGGGATCAAAGTCTGATTTGTGTAGTGGAAAATGCCAAAGACATCATCGCCATTGAAAAGACGAGAGAATACCGCGGGCTCTATCACGTGCTGCACGGGGTGATCTCGCCCATGGACGGAGTGGGTCCCGAAGACATTAAAGTCAAAGAACTTTTGGAGCGCATTGGGCAAGTGGACGCCAAAGAAATTATCTTGGCGATGAACCCCAACATTGAGGGAGAAGCCACGGCGATGTATATTTCGCGCTTGATCAAACCCTTGGGCATTATGACCACGCGCCTTGCAAGAGGTATACCCATGGGTGGAGAGTTGGAATTTGCCGACGAATACACCCTTGTCAGTGCCCTGAAAGGAAGAGTGGAAATATAAATGAAAAAACTCGTGGTCATTGATTCGTATTCACTGATTTATAAAGCCTTTTACGCCATAAGGGATATGCGAACCACGTCGCAAATCCCCACCAATGCTGTACACGGCTTTGTTAATATGCTCATCAAAGTCTTAAAAGAACAAGACCCTGCTTATTTGTATGCGGCTTTCGACCCCAAAGGGGGAACGTTTCGCCATGAGGCCGATGAAAGCTACAAAGCCACACGACAAAAAATGCCCGATGAGCTGCGACAACAAATCCCCTATATCAAACGGATATTAGAGGCCATGGGCGTTGCAATTGTGGAGATGGAAGGCTACGAGGCCGATGATGTGTTGGGCACTTTTTCGAAAAGAGCGGTCGCGCAAGATGTTGCCTGCATTCTCATTTCGGGAGACAGGGACAGCTTTCAGCTTGCCAACGAAAACACGACGATTTTTTATGCAAAACGAGGCGTCAGTGATATTGTTTGTGTGGACGAAGATTATATTTGGCAAGAATATAGTCTTACGCCGTCGCAACTGGTCGATGTCAAGGCGTTGATGGGAGACAAATCGGACAACATTGCAGGCATTGCGGGTATCGGAGAAAAAACCGCCCGCGCATTGATTGAACAATACGGCACACTCGACGAGCTCTATGCGCGCATTGAGGAAGTGAGCAGTGCCAGAATCAAAGAAAAACTGCTTGCGGGGAAAGAAACAGCCTATCACAGCAGGTATTTGGCAGAAATTTGCAAAGAGGTTCCCTTACCCGATGGACTTGAGCCCTATAACGGCATTGCCGATGAAGCGGCATTGCTGCAAGTGTTGGAAGAGTTGGAAATGAAAAACACCCTGGCGCGACTGGGGCTTTCAAAAGAAACGGAAAAACAAGTCGTTGTCAAACCAAAGGCACTGTGTTACGAATTGCTGGATGACAAAAACTTCGATATTGCAAAGAAAGAAGCCGAGAAAAGTGGACAGATTTATACCTATTATGAGTCACAAGCAGACGTCATTACCTTGGTTGCCTTTGTTTGTGAGGAGAAAGTCTATATAGCCAGAGGCGAAGTGTTGCAAAAAACCATGGCACTGCTTGCCGCACAGGCAAACAAACTGGTGGTACATGATGTGAAAAACTTCATCTTTGCCGCGCGCAGCATGGCTGCAATTGAACAAGCGGCCTTTGATGTGTATTTGGCGGCCTATGTGCTCAATGCCACAGATGCCTCTTACAGCCTGGCTGCTTTGAGCAAGCAATATTTGGATGAAGAGATTGAAGAAAACCCACAAGGCGGCCAAATCAGCTTTTTGCAAAACGACGACGAGCAAATGCAAAAGGTATGCCGCTGTGTTGCCGTCATAAAAAAGCTTGCGGAATTGTTTGAAAAAAACCTGCAAAAAATAGATGCAGATCAATTATATTATGAAATTGAACTTCCCCTTGCCAATGTGCTGGCACAGATGCAGGCGGAAGGTATTACCATTGACACAGCGCAGCTAAGAGAGGCCGGAAAAGAGCTGGATGAGCAAATCGCCGGTCTTGAACAAGACATCAGGCGACTGGGTGCCAAGGACGAATCCTTTAATGTGAATTCGCCCAAACAGCTTTCGGTGCTTCTTTTTGAAGAATTGAAACTGCCTGTGAAAAAGAAGACGAAAACGGGGTATTCCACAAATATTGAGGTACTGGAATCGCTGTTGAATCAACATCCGATCATTGTAAAGATTATTGAACTGCGCAAAGCCGCCAAGCTCAACAGCACCTACATTAAGGGGCTGCTGCCGTTGATTGATGAAAACACGTCAAAGATACACACGACCTTTAATCAGACCATCACCACGACAGGGCGCATTTCTTCTTCAGAGCCCAATTTGCAAAATATTCCCATTCGAAGCCACGAAGGCAGGTTGCTGCGCAAGGCTTTTTCGGCAAAGGATGAACATCATTTGCTCATTGATGCGGACTATTCGCAAATTGAGTTGCGTGTGCTGGCGGATATTGCCGATGATGAATCCTTTATCACTTCTTTTTTAAACGACGAAGACATCCACACCCGCACGGCATCAGAAGTGTTTCATATACCGCTGGATATGGTGACCGGTGCCATGCGCAGCAAAGCAAAGGCCGTGAATTTCGGCATTATTTACGGCATCAGCGATTTTGGACTGGCAAAAAACTTACACATCAGCCGTGCCGAAGCAAAGGAATATATTGATACATATTTGTCTTATCATGAAGGTGTGAGAGAGTATATGAAGTCCATTGTGGAATTTGCACGGCAAAACGGTTATGTGGAAACAAAGTTCAAACGCAGACGCTATATTTCCAATATCAACGACCGCAATTTTAACGAGCGCAGCTTTGCGGAGCGAACAGCGCTAAACACGCCCATTCAGGGCACGGCAGCGGATATTATCAAAATTGCGATGAATGATGTTTATGAAGAAATCAAAAAACAAAAGCTGAAAAGCAAGCTGATATTGCAGGTGCACGATGAACTGATTATCGAGGCGCCCTTGGAGGAAAAAGAAATTGTCATGGAACTTCTCAAAGAAAAAATGCAAAATGCCGCAGTGCTCAAAGTGCCCCTCAAGGTGGATATTTGTGCGGGGCGAACGTGGTATGACTGCAAATAAGGAGGAGCAATAATGCTGAAAATCGGTGTAACCGGGCTCATTGCCAGCGGCAAAAGCGAAGTGAGCAAACTGTTGAGTCAGTATACAAAGTTTCCCATCATCAATGCGGATCATTTGGCGCGTGAGGTGACGGCAAAGGGCAGCGAGGCCCTTGCGGAGATTGCGCTGGAATTTGGCAACGAATATATCAAAGACGGCGAAATTAACCGTCCGCTGCTTGCCAAAAAGGTGTTTTCGGATGAAGAGGCAAAAAATCGCCTCAATGCCATTGTGCATTATCGCGTTGGAATACGCTATGAAGAATTGCTGGAGCGATACGAAAAAATTGATGTCAAAGGCATTATTTTTGACTGTCCCTTGCTTGTAGAGGCAGGAGCCGGTGAGTTGGTGGACGTGGTGGTGTTGGTCTACAGCAGCCACGAGAGTCAAATGGACAGGCTGATGAATATTCGCTCTTTGTCGAAGGAAGAAGCCGAAATGCGCATTCGTGTTCAAATTCCTTTTGAAGTGCAAAAAACCTTTGCGGATATTGTCGTGGAAAACGATGGAACCATTGAAGAATTGGAGCAAAAGATGCCTGCGCTCTTTGAAGAGATAAAAGAATGCATCTCACAGAAAAAATCGTTGCATAATTAAGCGGATTCATATATAATACATCCTGCATGATATTTTGCGGTTGTGGCGGAATTGGCAGACGCACCATCTTGAGGGGGTGGCGAGCAACGCTCATGCGGGTTCAAGTCCCGCCGACCGCACCAAAATGAATTATTTACGTAAAAGGTCGCCAAAGCGTTGGCAGTCTTTTTTATTTGTGCGGTGCAATGAGTGGTGAAATCGGGTTTTTGTGTGAGATGTAATCGAGGAGCTTAAGGCAAAACTACCCGCTACGGGTGGGGCGATAAAGCAGTTTCTTTACTATACTTTAACTAGAGATAAAAATCAGCGAATTTGCAAGAAAGCAACAGCATTTTTTGCGATATTGTCTTTGCAAGAGGAATGGACATAAAACAAAAGAGGTCGACAAAGAGGACAATTTATACGGTTTTTTGATTTTTGTATGGGTGTGTCTGATGTTGTCAGGTTGCGGGTCAAAGCCGAATGCAAACTCAGGTTTGAACTCGGGTTCTGATGCAGGTTTAACCACATCTGCAGACAACAACACACCTGCACCCGCAAGCGACGGACACTTCGGCGATGAAGAGATGAAAGCGATCTTAGAGAAAATTTCTAAAGATTATGATGCGGGATTGCTACAAGAACGAGGATATGAAGATATTCGTGATAGCTACTTCAGTGGCATCGACGATGAGTTGTATGGTGAGACCGACACAGCCTCTCAATAGTATTGGTATGTGCATGGCAGCAGTGAGCTGCAATCTATCGGCGTAACCTTTAAAGATGGCGCAAGTGGTGTAAAAACGCTCAGCGGCATTATTGCCGATTTACAGAAAAAAATAGGGTTCCTCAAAACATAACAGCCGAATACGGCGTTTGATTAACTCAGTAGATTGTTTCAAAAAAGTGTTGAAAAAACAGAATGCAATGAGAAAAGCATAGGTAAACAAAGAAAATTTTACGAGATTTGTGCAATATAACTTTGAACCATCGAATAAAAAACATAAAAGGGCAGAGTGCTTGTTTTGAACAGGGTGTTCAGAAAAAACACGCGCTGTTGTCAGTGTAAAAAGAAAAACGATTCGTTTGTGAATGCATCAGCGATACAAAAAATGGAGGAAAAGAGACGTGCAACAGAAAAAAAACGTACGCATAAAAATGTTTGCCGCAATATTCATTGTGTTATTGATGCTGGCAGCGATAAGCGGGTGCGGATCAGAGACGGCACAACCGGATCCCAATATCGGTGTTTGGAAGGCGACTACAATTGAAATGTTTGGAACAGAGTATAACGCAGTGGAAATGTTTGACGGAGATGTCATCATTGAACTGATGGAAGGCGGAGAGTGCACCTTTAGCGCGATGGGAGAGACGGATCATTACAGTTGGGGATTTAAAGAAGGTATCTTGACCATCAGCGAGGCATCAGTGCCCATTATCACCGGCGTTGTCACCGGCGATACGATGAAAGTCGAACGATTTTTGAATACGGATATGAATGCGACATTTGTAAAAGACAACGGACAATCCACCGCCGGCAGTGAAAATACCGAGGTGAACAACACAGAAGAAACTTCAGGGGACACAGGTGAGCAGGGGCATTTCAGTGCTGCGGATATGAAAATTATCAAGGAAAATCTGGAGAAGGATTATGGCGAAGGTCTGCTAAGAAATCGTTCTTATGAAGATATCCGTGACAGTTATTTTAAGGGCCTAGAGGGTCATTTGTACATGGATACGTCAACCATATCGCAATATTATTGGTATGTCATCGGCAGTAACGAAAACCAATATGTGAAAGTGACATTTCAGGATTACGGCAGCGGAAAAAAGACAGCGGGCGGATATGGCGCTTATGTGCCATGATGAACTTGCGCATTATTGAAGAAAGTGAAACACAAACGCAGACTTTGGCGGCACAGCCGCAAAAGATAAAAACCGAAAATTGCAAAAAGCTGAAATAAACACAGTGATTGAAAGGAGAAACATGTTATGGGACTGATAAAAGCGGCGTTGGGTGCAGTAGGCGGCGTAGTAGCCGATCAATGGAAAGATTATTTTTATTGCGAAGCATTGCCTGAAGATGTTTTGGCCGTAAAAGGCTGGAAACGTGTCTCAGGACGCTCATCCAACACAAAAGACGAAGATAATATTATTTCTAACGGCTCAGTAATTGCAGTGGCCGACGGCCAGTGCATGTTGATTGTGCAGCAGGGAAAAATTATGGATGTGTGCGCTGAGCCCGGTGAGTACATTTTTGATGAAGGCGGCGAGCCTTCGATTTTTGCAGAGGGAACCTTTGAAGAAAATGCGCTGAATTCTTTAAAAAGTGCCTTGGAACGTTTTAAATTCGGCGGCATTCCCGGAAAAGACATTAGAGTTTATTACTTTAACACCAAAGAACTCGTTGGCAACAAATACGGAACGGCCAACCCGGTGCCTTTTCGTGTAGTGGATAAAAACATCGGATTGGATATGGATATTGCCATTCGCTGTTTTGGCGAATACAGTTACAAAATTACGAATCCCATTCTGTTTTACACCAATGTTTGCGGCAATGTGCAGAGCGCATATGTGCGAGAGACAATTGACGGACAACTCAAAAGCGAACTGCTTACCGCGCTGCAACCCGCCTTTGCGAAAATTTCGGAAATGGGCATTCGTTACTCGGCACTGCCGGGACACACCCAGGAGCTTGCGCAGGCGCTCAACGATGTGCTGTCGGCAAAATGGCGCGACTTGCGTGGCCTTGAAATTGTTTCTTTTGGGGTCAGCTCTATTAATGCCAGCAAAGAGGACGAACAAATCATCAAAGATTTGCAAAAGAGCGCTGTAATGCGTGATCCTACCATGGCGGGAGCTACGTTGGTGAGTGCACAGGCCGATGCCATGCGCTCAGCGGCGGCAAATGAAGGCGCCGGCTCGGCAATGGCCTTTATGGGCATGAACATGGCGGGGGGTGCCGGTGGCATGAATGCACAAAATTTGTTTAACATGGGTCAGCAACAACAGCAGCAACCCCAACAGGCAAATCAACAAGCGGCACCGGCACAGACAGGCTGGGCTTGTGCTTGCGGACACAGCGGAAATCAAGGAAAGTTTTGTTCTGAGTGCGGAAGCCCGCAACCTGCGGCACAGGGATGGAATTGTTCTTGCGGTGCAGTAAACAAAGGAAAATTCTGCTCCGAGTGCGGCAAACCGAAACCTGCTGCCGAACCGCAATATCAATGTGATAAGTGCGGGTGGGAGCCGGAAGATATGTCAAAGTTGCCAAAGTTTTGTCCTGAATGCGGAGACGCATTTGATGACGGTGATATCAAATAGAGAGAGGATAAACAAATGGGTTTTTTTGATAAAAAATACTGTGATGTTTGCGGTGAAAAAATAGGCTTGTTGGGCAACCGCAAATTAGAAGACGGAAACTTATGCAAAAATTGTGCGAAATTGCTTTCGCCTTTCTTCAGCGACCGCAGACAAAGCACAGTGGCAGATATTAAGGAACAACTTGCTTATCGTGAAGCAAACAAAGCGGCGGTGCAAGCCTTTCGTGTGACTCGCACCTTGGGCGGCTCGACAAAGGTATTGCTGGATGAAGATGCAGGCAAATTCATCGTCACGCCTTTTAGCCGATGGCAGGAAGAAAATCCGGATGTGCTGGATTTTTCCCAGGTAACAGGCTGCAATTTGGACATAACAGAAAGCAGAACGGAGTTAAAAGAAGAAGACGCGGAGGGCAATGAAAGAAGCTACAGTCCGCCCCGCTACCACTATTCTTATGACTTTCATATGATTATCCATGTTAACAGCCCGTGGTTTGATGAGATTCGCTTCAGGCTCAACAACCGAGACATTGACCAGGCCTTAGCCAGAGGCATTTTCATGCAAAGCGATGAAGACAGACGCAACACGGTTGAATACCGCGAACATGAGGCGTTGGGACAGGAAATCAAGGAAGCTTTGAGCCAGGTGCGCCAAAACGTTCGAGACAATATTGCCGCGGCCAATGCACCCAAAACGGCGCAAATTTGTCCTTTGTGCGGTGCAACCACAACACCGGATGCCAACGGCAGATGCGAATATTGCGGTGGCGCCGTTCAAGGATAAATCACTCCCGTCAAAGGCGTTGCCTATGCGTCTGAAAGAGGAGAGGAAACTATAAAGAGCACAGACCGCATCAAGGTATTTTGACACCTGCAAGATGCAGGAAACAGAGAATTTGCGGTCTGTGTTCGGCAGGCTAGCAGTGTTTATCAGCTGCAAATTGATTTTGCGGTAAAATAAAAAAAATTTTTAGGAGGGGAAAAATGGAAAGAACAAGCAACAAATTTCTCAAAGTAACAGGCATTATTATGATTATCGGGGGTGCGCTGGGTATTATTGCCAGTATTCTCGGTATTATCACGATTCGCGCATTGGCAGTAGTTTTTGGCGACGAAATAAAACTGGGTCTGTTGGTTGTAGCGGCGCTTTTGGCCATTGGCGGCTCAGCAGTAAGCCTCGTTGCAGGTATTTTTGGTGTGAAATATGCGGCAGTGCCGGAAAAAGCGAACCAGTGCATTTTCTTTGGTCTTCTTGCAATCGCACTTTCTGTATTGGGCTTGATTGTCAACATGATCGGTGGCGGCAGCTTCAGCGTTGTCAGCTTCATCGTGGGCTTGATTTTGCCGGGATTGTACTTGTATGGTGCATTCCAAAATCGAAAATTGATCGGACAATAAGGCTGTGTGCGGGAGTCAAAATTCAACGAGTGAATTTTGACTCCTCTTTTTTTATACAAAACACTTTGAACGAAGTGTCATGAGAGAGAAATATAGGGCAAAATCAAAAAACAAGACAGATTGGAACAGAAATCATAAAAGAACGAAGATGATTTCAAACAAGTTGGTTTTGTGCCATTGATATAGAAATTACAGGCCATACATATGGCATGAAAAGATGCAGTTGTCGGTTTCGGTAAAAAAAGGGACAACGCTGCATCAATAAGAGAGCGGAAAGGAGCACAACGATGGATTTAATGGATTATAAATGCCCAAATTGCGGCGGTGCGGTACGTTTTGATCCGGGCAAACAAGATTTGGTATGTCCCTATTGCGACACGGTACTGAGCGTGGAATCACTTAAATCAATGGATGAACAGCTGCAACACGCCCCTGAAGAAAAAGAAGCATCGGTCGGTTTGGATTATGAAGGAAAAGAATGGCAAGAGGGGGAACAGCAGGGAATGATGGTCTATACCTGCAATTCCTGCAGTGGAGAAATTGTCGGCGACGAAACGCTGGGTGCGACATCGTGCCCGTTTTGCGGCAATGCGGTGGTGATGACGGCAACATTTTCCGGGACACTGCGCCCGGATATGGTCATTCCCTTTAAACGGGATAAAAAAGAAGCGTTGGCAGCGCTGCAAAGGCATTATGTGGGGAAAAAATTGCTGCCCAGGGTCTTCAAAGACAGAAACCACTTAGACGAAGTAAAAGGCGTGTATGTGCCGTTTTGGCTGTTTGATGTGGAAGCCTATGCGGAAATTGATTATCGTGCCACGAATGTACGCGTGTGGAGCGACAGCGATTACAATTATACGGAAACATCGGTTTACAAAGCCTTTCGCGCCGGCACCATCGGTTATCAGCGTGTGCCCGTTGATGGGTCAAAAGTCATAGATGATACGCTGATGGAGTCGATTGAGCCCTTTCATTTTACAGAGGCGGTGGACTTTCAGACTGCTTATTTGGCGGGGTATTTTGCAAACAAATATGATGTTGAAGCAAAGCAAAGTGTGAGCCGCGCCAACGATCGCATCAAAAACAGCACGGAGTCTGCTTTTGCACAAACAGTAACGGGATATGACACGGTTGATGCGATAAAAACGAGCATTCAGCTGCAAAGCGGCGGCATTTGTTATGCGCTGTTGCCGGTGTGGCTGCTTAGCACAAGTTGGAACGGCGGAAAATATACCTTTGCGATGAATGGTCAAACAGGTAAATTTGTGGGCGACTTGCCCCTGGACAAAGCGGCGTATAAATCTTGGTTTTTGAAGATATTTGGCATAACAGCAGCGGCGTTGTTGCTGGCAAGTCAAATCATCGTAACATTTTTGTAGGAGGTGGGCAAGATGAAAAAACGATATCAATTTTTGGCAACGCTCCTCCTTGCAATGTGGCTTTTGGTTTTGGTAACGCCTGTTTCTTTGCTGGCGGCACCTAAAACACTGATTGTGGATGAAATGAGTGTGTTGACGCAATCTGAAAAAGATAACGCAAATGCGCGCGCAGAGCAAATCAGCGCAAAATACAACATGGATGTGGCATTTTTGCTGGCAACCGGAGAGTATCGTGCGAATCAAAACCTGACAACCTATTCCAAAGAGGTTTACGAGAAGTTAAATCTTTCGCAAAACGGATTTATGATGTCCCTTGATGAAGAAAATGCGGTATGGGAATTTGTGGCCTTTGGCAATGCACAAGAGGCGATAGGCGAAAAAGTGCCCTATGAATGGTTTGATGCCTACGACAATGAAAAAACATATAAAGGGGGCATATCGGCTTACTTTAACAGTGTGGAGTCGTTTTTGGCGGCCAACATGGGTGCGACAGATCCTTCGGGGACAACCGATAATTCGGGTGCGATTGACACGACAAATGTGCCGGTGCCTGCCACACCCGTCGGCAGGCAATTGCCGCGATTTGTGGATAGTGTGGGGTTGTTAAACGAACAGCAAAGCGAGCAGCTTACAGCAAAGCTGAATGAGATCAGCGAGCGACTCCAGTTTGATGTGGTGGTTGCCGTTGTTCCTGAGTTGGATAACCGAGAAGCAAGGCTTTTTGCCGCAGATTTTTTTGAACAAAACGGATTTGGATACGGCAGCGAAATAGACGGCGCCATTTTGCTTTTGGCAACAAAGGACAGAGATTTCGGATTTGCTTCGTTCGGGTACGGATTGACGGCCTTTACCTCTGTGGGGCAAGATTATTTGGATACTTTTTTCCTTCCATTTTTGAAAAAAGATCAATACTTTGAAGCTTTCATGGCTTATGCGGACGCCGTGGATAACTTTGTTTTGCAGGCAAAGACAGGTGCGCCCTATGATAAAGGAAATATTCCGAAGACAGCGGCAGAAATATTAAAAATGAGGCTGATAGCGGCGCTGGCAAGCTTGGTGATAGGCCTAGGCTTGGCAGGCGGCATCACATCGTCGTGGAAACGACAGTTGCGCTCTGTGCACCAAGAAGATTGGGCACATGAATATGTGCGTGAGGACAGCGTCGTTTTGTCACAAAAACATGATACCTTTGTGAATAGATTTGTAGACAGAACAGCTCGACCCAAGGACAATGACAGCGGCGGAGGCAGCACATTCAGCAGCTCCTCTGGACGCAGCGCCACAGGACACAGCGGAAAATATTGACGAGGGACTACCGAAATAAAAAAGTTAAGCAAAATGTAATTTTGTACTAAACAGAAAAATCAACGCAAGAAGTGCATAAATCAAAAAAAAAGGAGGAGAAAAGATGGGAAACAGTGAAACATTTGTATTTGCACAATTGCCGCGCAGTCTCAGTGAATTGCGTGCTTTGCCTGAGGCGGCACTGGCAACGCCTTATCAGACGGCGGCATTGACGGTTGCCGTGCTGTGTCATTATGAAAACAATGCACAAGAAACCATAGAAATGCTCAACTATCTCAAGGGACCTCAGCCGATGACCAATCACGGCATTCAGTTTTTGCGTGACAGGCTGACAGGCAAAACATATAAACCCTTTTCGTTTTTCAACGGCGCGACGCCGGAAAACGATTATACACCCAATGTGCCCTATGAAATGGTTGTATTTGAAGGGCCTTACAGCTATGCGGAGGAGCATTATGCAAAATTGATGATTCGCTCGGCAGGGGCAGATACGCCCCGTGAAATCAAATTGCGCGAAAAACCAAGTACGGGGCAATGGTTTTTGTGGGAAGAATATTTGCTGGCAGATATTCGCAAGCCAAAATCTGCAGATGCCTGGGGATAAAAAAGAAAAAATATAACAATAAAAAGTTATTTTTTTTAACCGCAAAGCCGCCGTAAAACACTATATGTTTTACGGCGGCTTTGCTTGTTGTATGCAAATACAGACGAAGCCCGGTTTTAAAAATCGAAAAAAATGCAGATGCACTTCGGGAACAAATTAGCGAGAGGTCTTTGAAGTTTTGCGGCAGAGTCTGTGAGTCAGATGGCAGGGCATATTGCATTCGGCATTATAAAACGCTGCAACGAAATGAAGAAATAAGATGTTTTGGTTTTCTCACTGTCTTATTTGGCATAAGAACGAAACAAGCAGTATCCGTAAAAACCCAACAACAGATAGGTGAAAATCATAAAGTTTTCAATGGAAATAAAAACAATCATATTCAAAAAGAAAGGTATAGCATTGAGCAGCAACAAAAACACGATGTAGACGGTGGTGACGGGTTTGAATGAACGTCTTTGAGAGAGATTTTGGGCGCCTTGCGCAGCTGCAGCAAAGCAGATGCCGATAACGAGATAAAAAACAATGGTAAGCACAAAGTGAAGGGTGAGTGCTGAAGAGGTAAAGGTGGGCAAAATGGTTTGTTTAATAAAATGCAAGATGTAAAGAAAAATACATATGATAAAAGGCAACAAATAGAAAGCAAGTCGTTGGATGGTGTGTTTTGCGTCTCTTGACATGGCAATTCCCCCGCAAAGATATGAGTTTATTGTTTTTACGTGTTTTTAAATGTTGAAATAAGCAACGCAAATGGCGTTATAAAACCAAAGGATACGATCGTCTTTTCGTTTTCAGAATAACAAAATATCAAATGAAAGTCAAAAGAGGGCAGACGTACGCAGCTGTGTCAATATTTTACTCAACAAGAAAATAACCACAGTGGCACCAAGCAAGGGTTCTTCGCCGCGATATGTTTGACACTTTGTCGTGTAAAGGCCGGAAAATGAGCAAAAAAAAGTGCAACCGATAATAAAGAGCGATTGCTTTTGTTGTCTTGTAGGATTGGATAAAAAAAGAAAGGAGATGGAGACTTTTTTATAAATCGTATTTTCGGCGGACGTTGGCAAAGTGATCGGCTTTGTAGTCCAAAAGAAAGCTGATAAATTCCACTTTGCGGTTTTGATTGGCAAATTCGATGAGGTCTTGAATATTGTCTTCTGTGATAACGGGCATCAGTCGCAAAAGATCCGTGAGGGTTGAGACGTGATGAGACAAGATAACCAGGCGCAAAATGGCGTCGTGGTTTTGTGTGAGATATTGAATATAGTTGGCCTTTGCTGCGGGCGAAAAGGTGTCTTGTGCCGCAAGGCGACTGAGGAAAAGGGTGGTTTTGGCTTTTTCGTTGACCAAGGAGGTAAACAACTCGTCAATGGCGGAAAAATCGATATGATATTGTCCGTCAATCAGTTTGAAAGCGTTGAAGTAGGTTTCAAAGCACTGCGAAGACGAAAACATTTCACGAGGAATGGCAACAAAGCACATTTCCTGGTAATCTTCGTTGTAAAAAAGAATCGAGAAAACGGTTTTCACCTCTTCGGTTAAGTCGGAAAGACGCAGTGTTTTTTGTGCACCGTGTCGCAAATAAACCTTTTCGAGGGAATTGCATTCCGAAAAAAGCCCTCCGCCAATGGTGGTAATGCCATGGGAGAGGCTGACGTTTTTGAGTTTGCTGCATTCATAGAATGCGCCATACCCAATGGTGTTGACATTGTCGGGCAAAAACACTTCTTCCAGGGAAGAACACCCGCTAAAGGCCCAGTGGCCCACGGAAAAAAGCTGCGCCGACAACGAAATTTTTTCCAGCGAACTGCAGGCATAAAAGGCTTCGTCGCCAATGGAGCTGACCGGAGAGGGAATGTGAATATCGGTGAGTTTGCCGCAATATTTGAACATGGAATCCCCGATGGACTGAATGTGGGGAGGGAGAAACACTTTTTTTAAATTGATACAGTCAGAAAACAGCCCGCTGCCCAAAATGCGGATATCTTGAGGAAGGGATATTTGGCTTAAACGGTGACATGCCGCAAAGGCTCTGTCTTCAATGAGGCGCACGCCGGAAGGGATGTGGATATTGACCAGGTTTGTGCAGCCGTTAAAGGCACGTGTTTTGATGGTGTGCACCGAGGAGGGGATTTCTACACGAGTGAGACGAATGCACATTTCAAAAAGGCGTTCGTCGATGATGTCGATGTGAGGCAATTTAATTTTATGTAAGTTGCGGCACAGCGAAAAGGCTTTGGGGCCGATATAGCTGACCGAATCAGGAAAAGAAAATTCCATGAGGCTGCTGCAACTGAAAAAGGCTTCTTCTTCGATGAGTTGGAGATAGCGGGGGAGTGTGAGGTTATAGAGTTTAAAGCAGTTTTTAAAAAGCCCCGCGCTGATGGTTTTGAGATAGGCGGGCAGATACATATCCGCCAATTTGTCACAGTGGGCAAAGGCTTCTTTGCCGATGGCGGTGATGCTGTCGGGCAGAGTGACACTGAGCAAAAATTGGCAATAGGCAAAGGCGCCCTGACCGATGGAGACAACGCTTTGGGGCAGGGAGATATGCTTGAGCCTGGAGCAACCGCGAAAGGCATAGTTGTCGATGAACTTTATGCCATGCTCAATGATCAGATGTGTCAGGTAGGTGCAGTCTTCAAAGGCACCCTCACCGATGGCTATAACGGGTTTGTCGCCAATGAAAGAAGGGATTGTAAGCACAGGAGGATTGTCTGTTTCTGTTTGAGAAGAGATATCGGTGTATCCTGTTATCACAAGCCCCTTTTGTTGCGGACTGTATGTATAGCTCAAATGAAAATCCGTCATGGTTTTCCCCGTTTCGTGATATTTACAGCTCTGCCATCATTTCATCCAGTTTTTTCATGTCGGTGAGCAACGCAGCTTCTTTTTGGTCAAAGAGCAGTTCTTTGTTGTATTGTGTGTAATATTGGTTGGGGTGTTCAGACAAGAAGCGCACACAATGGTAGTTGTAGGTCAGTTCTGTTACAAAAATAATCATTTCCTGGCCGAGACCGAAAATGGCCGCAATAAAATTGAAGGCGTTGTCCAAAGCTTGGTTGATGTCGGCAGCGGTTTTTTCGTCTTCTTCGGCGCGCGCGGCAAAAGAGGCTTTAATTTCTTCGAAAGCCTTTTGGCCGTCTTCTCCATGCTTGACATTGGCGCTTTCCACAAAGGAGCGCAACAAAAACAGCGCGGTTTTATAATTGTCGACGTCTTTTTTATCGATTTGTTTGCCTTCGATGTTTTCTTGCAACAAGTCTTCTGCGCGCTGCAAATATTCGCGCGCTTTTTCATAACGATAGGCATCGGCAGTGTAGATTTTTTTCAGCTCTTTCAAATAGACAAAGAGAATTTGTGTGGCATGTTCCGCTTTTGCGGCGTTATACATCAAGGAGGCTATTTTTTCGAGCAAAATGCTCAAAAAGCTCAGACGCTCATCAAAGGGCGCATTGACAATTTTGTCACGATCCTTTTGGTTGATGGTACCTGCCAAAATGTCGTCGATGTGATAGTCTTTTTTGTATTTGTTATACAGTTCATAGTAGTTGGCAAAATGCGTTGCCACGTCTTTATGCTGAATATATTGCATAATCAGCGATTTGGTTACGGCAATACCGGATTGCTCATAGAGGTTAATGACCTGTGACAAGTCGTCCCAACCGCGGGCGGTGACGATTTCTTTGCCGTCTACGGTGTTTTCCACTTTATAAAAGTTGTTCTCGTTAATATCCAAATAGCTGATAATGGCGTTGTGCACACGATATTCGTAGGCGTATTTTTTCCAAACTTTATAATTGGCTTCCACATGAATCATTTTGATGCGGTCTAAGGTAACGGTGTCAAATTCTTTTACGGATTTGTTGTATTCGGGCGGGTTACCCGCTGCCACCACAACCCAGCCTTCGGGCACTTTGTGTTGACCGAATTGTTTGAGTTGCAAAAATTGCAACATCGTCGGAGCCAGGGTTTCAGAGGCGCAGTTGATTTCGTCGATAAAGAGAATGCCTTCTTTTTTACCCGTCTGTTCCATGGTCTCATAGACCGAGGCAATGATTTCGCTCATGGTGTATTCGGTGATTTTGTAGCACTGGTCGCCATACATGCGGTCGTTGATAAAAGGCAGGCCAATGGCGCTTTGGCGCGTGTGGTGGGTGATGGAATAAGACACTAAGGCAACACCTGTTTCTTCGGCGATTTGCGACATAATGGCTGTTTTGCCCAGACCGGGTGCGCCAATGAGCAGCACGGGGCGCTGTTTGACGCGGCTGATGGCATATTCGCCGAAGTCGTTCTTTTTTAAATAAATTTTCAGCGTATTTTTGATTTCTTGTTTGGCATCATAAATGTTCATAGTATATTCCTTTTTTATTTAAATGATAAGATTTCTTCCTGGGACAAAATGATTTTAATGGCCCAGGGAGGAGTGGCAATATTTTTTCCTTCTTCACTGACAAAGACAAAAGCCGTGTCGTATTTGCTTGCGGGCATTTCGGGAAAAACGCCGTAGCCGTCTGTGAAATAAATAAGTCCGCGCAGGTTGTGAAACTCCTGGTTGGCGATGAGTTCATCCACATAGCGAAACACGGGGCGAAAATCCGTGCCGCCGTTGCCGAATGCCGAAAACTCTTCGAGCAGTTGCTCCATTTCTTCGGCGTTGGTGACTTTGTCGTCTTTTTTGATATCCGCATCACACTGAATGATGTGAATGTTGACTTTGGAAGAAAAGACATCTGTGGATGAAAGAATGGAATAGGTGTATTCCAAAAATTTTTGAATCAGCCCGTTGGAGCAGCTGCCCGAGGTGTCGATGGCTACGACAAACTCACGAATTTTTTCGCTTTCGCGGTATTCCAGCGGCTCAATCAAGGGCATTTTTTTGTACATACTCAGCCCGAAGGTGTAGTAGATATAGTCAAATTCTTCGGGGTTGAGAATATTTTCTTCTTGAAGGGAGGCAAATTTTCGCAAAAATTGTCGGTAGTCATATTTTTTGCGGTTGGCAAGTTCAATATTTTGCATGAGCTCGCGGGTGTCTTCGCCGATTTCCTGCGAAAAGGATTCGATTTCCAACTCCATCTTTTCGCTGATTTCTTCCCATTCTTTTTCGAGTTCTTCGCGTTCCGCCTGGCTCAAAAAGTCTTCGATCATCTCTTTGTCAGGCTCTTGCTGTGGCAAATCTTCGCCATCTTCATCGTCTTTGAATTCATATTGCATTTCTTTGTCTTCGGGCTCCAACAGCTGTTGTGTTTCGTCTTCTTCGTCGCTTAAGTTGTCGTCTTCGTTGGCGACGTCGGTCTTTTTTTCTTCATCGCCCTGGCTTTTGTTGATGCGGTGCCAAATTTTGTGCTCATCCAGTTTAAACAAATCCGCATCGTTGATGATATCAGCCAGCAGCGTGGGGTTTTCGATTAAGTGATAATAGATGGATTGGGCGTTTTTATATTTTAAATCTGCGAACATGTTGTAGATGGATTGCTTTTTGGGTAGAGCTTTATTGTAATCGATAGATTTGGTTTCCATGCTGTCCAAAATATATTCAATGGCAATATCCGATGCCAAATTCCACACCTCGGGGCGTTTGTGCACGCAATTAAAGGGATGGCGAAAGATGCAGTGCAGCAAAATATGCAGCTGTGTGCGGTTGCACAGCGCACGGCTGGTTTTGTATTGATTGATGAGAAACTCCGGGTGAAAGCTGACCATTTTGCCGTTGGTTTGAATGCTTTCGACACCAAAGTCCGGCATAAAATGGAGTTTGCTCATAGCATAATCCAAAAAACGCATCGACACACTCAACTCGTTGCGCGAGGATTGAAAAATTTTATTGGAGATGTTTTGCTGCAAAGATTGCACCTGAGGACTTGTTTTTTCTTGATTCATAAATAAAAGATCCTTGATTAATATCGTGAAAATGAGTATACTCATTGCGTATTACACCAAATTATAACATAAGAATAGTCGGAAATATACAGTAAATTGTGTTTTGGTTTAAAATTAGAACGAAATAAGGACAAAATGGTTACAGGTGACTCAAAGTGTACAAAGATTGGTGAAAAATCAAGAAACCATTGACAGAATCGTTGAAATTACATAGTATTAAGTACATAGCAATAAACATAATACATACCACATGTTTTTGAAATGAACGAAACAGGGGAGATAAGATGAAGCGACGTGTAGAGATTGCTCCGGTAAAAGGGGAAAACGAAAAGCTCTATAAAAAAGTAATCAACACGATTATGACCTTAATAGAGAAGGGGGAGTTGGAATACGGCGATAAGTTGTATAACGAAGAACGGTTGATCAAAAAACTCAATGTGAGTCGTTCTACGCTGAGAGAGGCGTTGCGGGTGCTGGAATTTATGGATGTGTTGACGGTGGCGCCCAAACGCGGCATTGTGATTAACGACCCGCGTCATCGTGCGGACTATCCGCCGCTTTCGTTTATTTTGCAGTTTGAAAAAATTCCCATGAAAGAAGTGGTGGAACTGCGCAGCTCCATTGAGATGCAGGCAATGATAGGCGCTTTGCGCAACACAGATCCGGCCTACGCCGAGGAGCTCAGGGGGCTGAAAAAGGAATTTTTGGAAGTGGATACACTGCCCAAGCGTGTTGTCATCGACAAAAAAATTCACTCATTGATCGTGAAAATGTCCGAAAATGTTACGCTATTTAAACTCTACAACACTTTTAGAACGCTGTTTTATGAGCAATTGGAAGATGCCATTTATCAAGCCTACGGCGAAGACGGAGACAACAAAATCAAAATGAGTCATGCCAATCTCATCGATGCCATTTTGGAAAAAGATGTGCACGCGGGCATGGAAGCGCTGAATTATCACTTTGAGAGTGCGCTCAAGCGCTATGTTTACTAAAGCAAACACAGCAGAAATGCTGTGTTTTTTTATGCGCATTTCAAACCAAAAGCGCGACAAAAAGAAAATTGCCTTTTTCTGGAAAAGTAATAAAAAAACGTTGTAATCGACTTAATATATGGTATAATGAAAAAAAATCTGGAGGTATACAACAATGAGAAAATCAGGATTTATTTTGGGAGTGATTGTTGGGGCGCTGGCAGGGGCGGCAGCTATTTTGTTTACGAGCGAAGATAATGAATATATTAAAATCGCAAGAGACAAAGCAGATGGCATTAAAAGCGATGTCAGCCGTGTAACCAACGACACCAAAGAACAAATCAAAGACATGACGGCAAAAGCTGTTGAAAAAGCAGAAGGATACAAAAAACAACTGAGCGCAAAATTCGGCGATTTCAAAGATGCCGTAGAAGACGTGGTAGACGGAGTCGAAGAAAAGTTTGAAGAAAAAGCGTAACAACGCTGAACAACGCTTAAGAAAAAGTAGGTGATTTGCATGCCTTTTGAATTTCATATTTGGGAAATCGGCGTATTGATTGCTGCAGTGGCTTTGGTCGTGTTGAGTGTGTATTTGGTGAAAGTGCTGAAGAAACTTGCAGTCACCGTAGATGATGTCAATCTACTGTTAAAAAAGAACAATCTTTCCATTGACAGCATAGTTAAAAATGCGGATACTACGGTGGGTCATGTGGCCGACATCACGGAGGTGGCACAAAAAAACGTGCGCCGCGTGGATACGGCAGTGACCAATATCGTCCTATCCAAACCGGCCAAAAACACAGCGAGCTCGCTGAACAAGGCGGTGCATTATGGCAAGTATGCCTTTGCTGCCATGGCGGTCTTGTCGCAAATGCGCAAAGAGCGCAAACGTAAAAAGTTATTGAAAAAAGCGGCAGAGCAAGCAGAAGAATAAATCTCAAACAGAACAAAAAATCCTTTCAGGGGCCTGGAAGGATTTTTTATTTGCGAAAATTGTTGAAAAACAATCGATTTCATTATAATATATATTCGTTATGTAGTTTATGATTAATGTGAATATATAGAGGGGGAAACAATGAAGACATACCAAACGAAAGACATTCGAAATATCGCTATCTTTGGGCATGGGGGAAGCGGCAAAACATCACTGTTGGAAGCGCTGGCATTTAATGCAAAAGCCACGGATCGTATGGGCAGAGTGGAAGATAAAAATACCATTTCCGACTTTGACCCCGAAGAAAACAAGCGCGGCATTTCCATATCCAGTGCGCTGGCTGCCGTTGAAACAGAAGGAAAGAAAATCAACATCATTGATGTGCCGGGTTATTTTGACTTTATCGGCGAATGGTATGGTGCGCTGCAGGTGGCTGATTGCGCAATTATCGTCGAAGATGCGCTCAGTGGCGTGGAAGTGGGCACGGAAAAAGCTTGGCTGGGGGGGCACACGCTGGAGACCGCGCTCG
>ENA-UOOM01001534-UOOM01001534.1-fermentation-metagenome-genome-assembly--contig:-NODE-1534-length-21868-cov-12.468986_pt1 | contig 21868 bp, 18 predicted proteins | sample MGYA00245781_ERZ724031 | MGnify/ENA primary metagenome ERZ724031 (study PRJEB28704, sample SAMN03018317) | fermentation metagenome | biome: anthropogenic terrestrial biome; feature: soil... | reverse complement strand
CCATCGCCGGCATGGGCCTGGATGAGGATGTGGCGCTGATTACCGATGGGCGCTTCTCGGGCGCCACCCGAGGCGCCGCCATTGGGCATGTCTCGCCCGAAGCGGCCTCCGGCGGGCTAATCGGCCTGGTGGAGGACGGCGACATCATCGACATTGATATCCCCGCCCGGCAAATCAGCCTGCGCGTGGCGGAGGATGAACTTGCGCGGCGCAAAGCCGCCTTTGTGGCGCCGCAGCGCCCGCCCGTAACCGGTTACCTCAGGCGCTATGCCGCGATGGTCTCCTCGGCCGACCGGGGGGCCGTGCTGGCATTGGAAGGAGATGTTGAATGAAAACCTATAAGATATTTGACACCACCCTGCGCGACGGCGAACAGGCGCCCGGTTGCAGCATGGACCTGCACGAGAAGGTGGAGATTGCCCTGGCGCTGGAAAAGTTGGGCGTGGATGTGATTGAGGCGGGCTTTGCCATCGCCTCCAAGGGCGATTTTGAGGCCGTGCGCGCGGTCGCCAAGGCGGTCAAGCATTGCAGCGTGGCCAGCCTGTCGCGCGCCGTGAAAAAGGACATTGATACCGCCTGGGAGGCAGTGAAGGACGCGGCCTCGCCCCGCATCCATACCTTCCTGGCTACGTCGCCCACCCACATGCGCTACAAGCTCAAGATGAGCGAGCAGGAGGTGTTGGACGCCATCTCATCCGCCGTCAGCCATGCCAAGGGGTATTGCCCGGACGTGCAGTTTTCCGCCGAGGATGCCACGCGCAGCGAGCTACCCTTCCTAGCCCGCGCGGTGGAGGCCGCCGTCAAGGCCGGGGCCACCGTCATCAATCTGCCGGACACCGTGGGCTATTCTGTGCCCGAGGAGATGCGGTGCATGGTGGCCTACATCATGGACAATGTGCCCGGGATTGAAAAAGTGGAGCTGGCCACCCACTGCCACAACGACCTGGGCCTGGGCGTGGCCAACAGCCTGGCTGCCCTCAGCGCCGGGGTCACCCAGATTGAGTGCACCATCAACGGCATCGGCGAGCGCGCGGGCAACGCCGCACTGGAGGAGATCGTGATGGCGCTGCACACCCGCCGGGATGTGTACGTCGCGCAGTCGCACATCGATACCACCAAGCTCTACCCCACCAGCCGCCTGGTGTATCACATTTTGGGCATCAGCGCCCCCATCAACAAGGCGGTGGTAGGCCGCAATGCCTTTGCCCATGAGTCGGGCATCCATCAGCATGGTGTGCTGGCCAACCGGGAAACCTATGAAATCATGGCGCCGGAGACGGTGGGCCTGAAGCAAAACAACATCGTGCTGGGCAAGCATTCGGGCAAGCACGCGGTGGAGGACGCCCTCAACCGCCTGGGCTATGAGGTGACGGCGGAGGAGATGACGCACATTTTCGACCGCTTCAAGGACCTGTGTGACCGCAAGAAGACCATCTCCACCCGGGACCTGGAGGCGCTGGTCAGCTACCGGGATACGCCCATCGCCAGCGGCTACAAGTTGGAGCGGTTCACCGTCAACTCGGGCAACTCGGTCTCCGCCTCGGCGGTGGTGCGGCTGTCGGACGGTGAAAAGGTGATTGAAGAAGTGGCCGTCGGCAACGGGCCCATCGAGGCCGCGTTCAACGCCATCGACAAAATCATGCCGGTGCGCGGACACGCGCTGGAGGATTACGCCATCCAGACCATCTCCCAGGGCCGTGACGCCCAGGGCGAGGCCATCCTCAAAATCAGCCGCGGGGAGGAGACGGTCAGCGGCCGCGGGCTGTCCACCGACGTGGTGGAGGCCAGCGTGCTGGCCTATGTGAATGGCTTGAATAAACTGATTGGGCCGGATATGGCATGAAGATAGAAATCTTTGATAGCACCCTGCGCGACGGCGCCCAGGGGGAGGGCATCTCGTTTTCGGTGACAGACAAGCTGGCCATTGCCCATGCGCTGGACGGCTTTGGCGTGGACTATATCGAGGCGGGCAACCCTTTTTCCAACCCCAAGGACATTGCCTTTTTCGAGCGCATGAAGGAGCAGCCCCTGCGCCACGCGCGGCTGTGCGCCTTTGGAAGCACCCGCCGCAAGCGCATGAAGGTGCAGGAGGATGACAACGTGCTCTCCCTCCTGCGGGCGGAGACCCCGGTGGTCAGCATCTTCGGGAAATCGTGGGACCTGCATGTGGACAGGGTGCTGCAGGCCACCCTGCAGGAAAACCTGGACCTGGTGGGCGATACCGTGGCCTATCTCAAGGCGCAGGGCCGCGAGGTCATCTTTGACGCGGAGCATTGGTTTGACGGCTACCTGCACAACCCGGACTATGCCATGCAGGTGCTGCGTGTCGCGCGCCAGGCGGGGGCCGATACCCTGTGCCTGTGCGATACCAATGGCGGCAGCCTGCCCGGCTTTGTGCAGGATGGGGTCAGGAAAGTCTGCGAAGCCTTCCCCGATGCCACGGTCGGCATTCACTGCCACGACGACATCGGCTGCGCGGTGGCCTCCTCGCTACTGGCGGTGCAGGCCGGCGCCCGGCAGGTGCAGGGCACCTTCACCGGCATCGGCGAGCGATGCGGCAACGCCAACCTCAGCGAAATCATCCCCACGCTGCGGCTCAAGATGGGCTACACAGGCGCCTCGGGCGACCTGAAGCAGCTTACCTTCATCGCGCGCGAAGTAATGGACATCGCCAACCTGTCTGTCGCCTCCGGCAGCCCCTATGTGGGCAGCAGCGCCTTCGCCCACAAGGGCGGCATGCATGTGGATGGCGTACAAAAGCTCAGCGCCTCGTTTGAGCATATCGAGCCCGAGGCTGTGGGCAACAGCCGGCGCTTTTTGATGAGCGAGGTATCCGGCCGCACCACGGTGCTGGCCAAGCTGGAGAGCATCGCCCCCTACCTGGATAAGGATTCGCCCGAGGTGGCCGCCATTGTGAAGCGCCTGAAGGAGCTGGAGATGGAGGGCTTTCAGTTTGAGGCGGCGGACGCCAGCTTTGAGCTGATGATACTAAAGACTCTTGCCCGCTTTATCCCGCACTTTCAGCTGGGCATGTACCGCACCAGCGGCGAATTTCCGCCGCCTGATGGCGAGACCAGTGCCTCCGCCATGCTCAGCATCCAGGTGGACGGCGAGCGGGAGACCACCGCCGCCATGGGCAATGGCCCCGTCAACGCGCTGGACTCGGCCTTGCGCAAGGCGCTCAGCGTGTTCTATCCGGCGCTTAACAAGGTGCGCCTGACCGACTACAAGGTGCGTGTGCTGACGGGGGATGAGGCAACGGCCTCCAAGGTACGGGTCCTGATTGAATCGTCCGACGGCAAGCACAGCTGGACCACCGTCGGCGTATCCACCGACATCATCGCCGCCAGCTGGCAGGCGCTGTCGGATTCTATTGAATACATTCTGCACAAGAAGGAGGGACGGCTCACATGGGCATGACGATGACACAAAAAATACTGGCCGCGCACTGCGGCAAGCAATCCCTGAAGGCGGGGGAGATGGTGCTGGCCGATTTGGATTTGGTGATGGCCAACGATATCACCGCACCTGTCGCCATCAACGAGTTTGAGAAGGCCGGCTGCGACCGTGTGTTTGATGGGGACAAGGTGGCGCTGGTGCTGGATCACTTCACCCCCAACAAGGACATCAAGGCGGCCGAGCAAAGCCGCCAGGTGCGCCGTTTTGCCAGGGAGCAGGGCGTGGCGCACTTCTACGATGTGGGGCGCGTGGGCATCGAGCATGTGCTGCTGCCCGAGCAGGGGCTGGTGACGGCGGGCGATCTGATTATCGGCGCCGACAGCCACACCTGCACCTATGGCGCGCTGGGGGCATTTTCCACCGGCGTCGGCTCCACCGACATGGCGGCAGGCATGGCGTACGGCAAGGCCTGGTTCCGCGTGCCGGAGGCCATCAGCGTGCGCCTGACGGGCAAACTGCAGCCCTGGGTGAGCGGCAAGGATGTTATTTTGCACCTCATCGGCCTGATTGGCGTGGATGGGGCACTGTACCAGTCGCTGGAGTTTTCGGGTCCCGGCGTCGACAGCCTCAGCGTGGATGACCGCCTGTGCATCTGCAACATGGCCATCGAGGCGGGCGGCAAGAACGGCATCTTCCCTGTGGACGCGCAGACCCTGGCCTATTTGAAGGACCACGGCGCCAAGGAGCCCCGTGTGTACGAAGCCGACCCGGACGCGCGGTATGCCCGCGTGATTGATATCAACCTGAGCGAGGTGCCGCTCACCGTGGCTTTCCCACACCTGCCGGAGAATGCCCGCGGGTTTGACGACATCCCGGATGACCTGCGCATCGACCAGGTTGTAATCGGTTCCTGCACCAATGGCCGCCTGTGCGACATGCAGCAGGCAGCCCAGGTGCTGCGCGGCAGGCAGGTGGCGCAGGATACACGCGTCATCATCATCCCGGCCACCCAGCAAATCTATGAGGACGCCATGAAGGAGGGCCTGTTCCAGGTGTTCCTGGACGCGGGCTGCGCCGTCTCCACCCCCACTTGCGGGCCCTGCCTGGGCGGTCATATGGGTATTCTGGCCGAGGGGGAGCGCTGTGTGTCCACCACCAACCGCAACTTTGTGGGCCGCATGGGCCATCCCAAGAGCGAGGTATACCTGGCCAGCCCCTACGTGGCGGCCGCCAGCGCGGTATTGGGCCGCCTGGCCTCCCCCGCGGAACTGGAAGGAGAAGCACAATGAAACTGCAAGGCAAAGCGCATGTCTACGGCAACCATGTGGATACGGATGTCATCATCCCCGCCCGCTACCTCAACACCGCCGACCCCAAGGAATTGGCCCGCCACTGCATGGAGGATATTGACGCCGAATTTGTGAAGCGGGTACAGCCGGGCGATATCATCGCCGCGGGCGACAACTTCGGCTGCGGCTCCTCGCGCGAACACGCGCCGCTGGCCATCAAGCACGCGGGCGTATCCTGCGTGGTGGCGCGCTCCTTTGCGCGCATCTTCTATCGCAACGCCATCAACATCGGCCTGCCCATCGTGGTGAGCGATATCCCGGTGGCGGCGGGGGATGAGCTGGCGGTGGATTTGTCCGCCGGCGTCATCGAAAACCTGACCCAGCACGAGAAGCGCACCTTCGCGCCGTTTCCGGCGTTTCTGCAGGGCATTGTGGCCGCGGGCGGCCTCATGCAGGCCATGAGGACCATGGAAGGAGGCCGGGCATGACCTATCACATCGCGGTGGTGGCGGGCGACGGCATCGGGCCGGAAATCACGCAATCCGCCCAGCAGATGCTGGAGCAGGTTGGGCGCACATACGGCCACAGCTTTGTGTTTGACCAGGTGCTGGCAGGCGGCGCCGCGCTGGATGCCCTTGGCATGCCGCTGCCCGAGGACAGCCTCAAGCGCTGTAAGCAAGCTGATAGCGTGCTGCTGGGTGCGGTGGGCGGCCCCAAGTGGGATGCATTGCCCGGCCACCTGCGGCCCGAGCGCGCACTGCTGGCCATCCGCAAGGAATTGGGCCTGTTCGCCAACCTGCGCCCGGCCAAGCTGTATCCCGAATTGAAGGAGGCCAGCCCCCTGCGCGCGGACATCGCCGACGCCGGCTTTGACATGGTGATTGTGCGGGAGCTAACCGGCGGCATGTACTTTGGCCCCAGCGGCCGCAAGGACAGCCCGGACGGCCAGCAGGCCTACGACACCGAAATCTACTCCGTCAAAGAGATTGAGCGCATCGCCCGCGTGGCCTTTGAGCTGGCCCAGGGCCGCGGCAAGCGCCTGTGCAGCATCGACAAGGCCAATGTGCTGGAGTCGTCCCGCCTGTGGCGGGAGACGGTGCATGGCCTGGCCTCGGAGTATCCGGACGTGATGCTCAGCGACATGCTGGTGGACAATGCCGCCATGCAGCTGGTGGGCAACCCCGCGCAGTTTGACGTCATTGTCACCAGCAACCTGTTTGGGGATATTCTGTCCGATGAGGCGTCCAAGCTGACGGGCTCCATCGGGCTTCTGCCCTCGGCCTCTTTGGGCGAGGACAAGCGCGGCATGTACGAGCCCATCCACGGCTCCGCGCCCGACATCGCGGGTAAGGGCCTGGCTAACCCCATCGCCACGATTTTGTCGGTGGCCATGATGCTGCGGCTGTCCTTTGGCTTGAAGCAGGAGGCGGATGCCGTAGAGGGAGCGGTGCAGCGGGTGCTGGAATCCGGCGCGCGCACGGCGGATATTGCCCTCGGCGGGCCATCGGTGAGCTGTGCGCAGATGACCGACCTGGTGCTGGCCGAACTTGGCTGAAAAAAGTGAAGGAGGGACGGGACGTGAGCAGGGTATACAACTTCAACCCCGGCCCGGCCTGCCTGCCCGAGGAGGTGCTGCGGGAGGCGGCCGCCGAGATACTGGACTGCCGGGGCACCGGCATGTCGGTGATGGAGATGAGCCACCGCGCCCCGGCCTTTGAGGCCATCCTGCAGGAGGCCGAGGCCGACCTGCGCTCACTGATGGGCATCCCGGACAACTATGAGGTGCTGTTCCTGCAGGGCGGGGCCAGTCAGCAGTTTGCCATGGTGCCTATGAACCTGTCCCGGAATGGCAAGGCGGACTACCTGGTGACCGGCTCCTTCTCCCAGAAGGCGGCGGAGGAAGCGCGGCGCTTTCTGGATGTGCGCGTCGCGGCGACCGGGGAGGAGGGCAACTTTTCCCGCATCCCGCCGGTGGAGGGGCTCACCTTCCGCCCGGACGCGGACTATGTACACCTGTGCCTCAACAACACCATCTTCGGTACACGCTTTTCCAAGCTGCCGGAGACCGGCGATATCCCGCTGGTGGGCGACCTGTCCAGCTGCATCCTGTCGGAACCGATTGACGTCAGCCGGTACGCGCTCATCTACGCCGGCGCGCAGAAGAACATGGGCATCGCGGGCCTCACGGTGGTCATTATACGCCGGGACATGGTGCGCGACGACCTGCCGGACAGCGTCCCAACCATGCTGCGCTACAGCACCCATATGAAGGCGGACTCCCTGTACAATACGCCACCCTGCCAGGCCATCTACATGTGCGGCAAGGTGCTGCGCTGGCTGAAGGGGCTGGGCGGGCTTTCGGCCATGGCTGCCATCAACCGCGATAAGGCGGCCTTGCTGTACGACTATCTGGACCAGAGCCGGGTATTCCGCGGCACAGCACACCCGGACAGCCGCTCGCTGATGAATGTTACCTTTGTGACGGGGGACAAGGAAAAGGACGCGGCCTTCATCCGCTTTGCCGAGCAGCGGGGGCTGTGTGGCCTCAAGGGCCACCGCTCGGCGGGTGGCATGCGGGCCAGCATCTACAACGCCATGACCGTGCAGGGCGTACAGGCGCTGGTGGATTGCATGGCTGCCTTTGAGGGGGCGCAGAAATGATGAAGCAGCGTCATGTGGCCCTGCTCAACAATATATCGCCCCGCGGGCTGGCCTGCTTTGGCGACAACTTCAGCGTCACCCAGGACACAGAGGATGCCGACCTGTGGCTGGTGCGCTCGGCCGACCTGTTGGACAAACCGCTGCCCGAGCGCCTGCGAGCCATTGCCCGCGCGGGCGCCGGCGTCAACAACATCCCGCTGGCCCGCTGCACGCAGCAGGGCATTGTGGCCTTCAACACACCGGGTGCCAACGCCAACGCGGTGAGCGAGCTGGTGGTGGCCGGCATGCTGCTGTCGGCCAGGGATATCGTGGGCGGCGTTAACTGGGTGCGGGCGCAGGTGGCCGATGACGCGCTGCCCGATGTGGTGGAGAAGGGCAAGAAGGCATTCACCGGCAGTGAGCTGCGCGGCAAGCGCATGGGCGTGATTGGCCTGGGGGCCATCGGCCACCTGGTGGCCAATGCCGCGGCTGCCTTGGGCATGGAGGTATATGGCTTCGACCCGGCCATCTCCATCGAGCACGCGCTGAAGCTGGCGCTCACGGTGCAGCACACCGCCCAGCTGGGCGATGTGCTGGCGCACTGCGACTATATCAGCATCCATGTGCCGCTCAATGACAAGACCCGTGGTATGATAGGAAAGGCCCAGCTGGAGCGGATGCGCCGGGGCGTGGTGCTGCTCAACTTCGCGCGGGACCAGCTCGTTGATGAAGCAGCGCTGGGGGAGGCATTGGCCTCCGGCCAGGTGCGCCGCTATGTGACCGACTTTGCCAACCGGCAGGTGATGGCCATGTCAAACACGCTGGTGTTTCCCCACCTGGGGGCGGCCACCGAGGAATCCGAGGAGAACTGCGCCGTGATGGCCGTGCGCGAGGCGCAGGATTATCTCAACAACGGCAATATTGTAAACGCCGTCAATTTCCCGGCCATCAACCTGGGCCCGGCCACCCATGCCACCCGCATGGTGGTGCTGCACCGTAATGTGCCCGGCATCCTCAGCGGGGCCACCACGTTGTTTGCCCAGGCGGGCATTAACATCGAGCAGATGGTGTCTGCCAGTCTCGACAACGTGGCTTGCGCGCTGTTTGACACATCGGTCGCGGTGCCGCGGGCATTTGCCATGCAGTTGGCCACCCGGCCGGATATTCTCAAGGTGCGGGTGATTCACGCGTAGCGGGAGGGAAAGCGATGGAGAAAACCTTGCGATTTGGCCTGCCCTATTTGATTGAAACCAGTACCGTGCAGCAGGCTGTGGCGCTATGTGCGCGGCTGGGGCTGCATTTTGTGGAGCTCAACAGCAATTTTCCGGCCTGCGGTCTGAACGAACTGGCGGCGCTGCCGCTGCGCGAGTTGGCTCGGCAGCACGGCATTTTCTTTACCCTGCATGTGGATGACCGCTTCGACCCCTTTGACTTCAACCCCCTGGTGCGGGAGGCATACACGCAGACCATGCTGTCTGCCATCGCGCTGGCCAAGGCGAGCGGCATCCGCCTCATCAACATGCACATCCCCAGGGGCAACATCGTCACCCTACCCTCCGGCCCGCGCTACCTGTATGAGGAGTACGAGCAATCGTTCACCGAAGCCGTGACCCGCTTTGGCGAGCGCTGCCAACAGGCCGCGGGGGAGAGCGATATGCGCATCGCCATCGAAAACATCACCTATTGGGCGCCCTATGAGCTGCGCGCCATTGAGCGGCTGCTGCAAAGCCCCGTGTTCTCGCTGTGCCTGGATACCGGGCACGACCACGCGGAAAATAACCGCGACCTGCCCTTTATCCTGCGTCACCGGGACAGGCTGGCGCACTTGCACCTGCATGACGGCTACGGCAAAACCAATCACCAGGCACTGGGGACCGGGGAGATTCCCCTGAACGAGCGGCTGACGCTGGCGGCACAATCCGGTGCCACCGTGGTGCTGGAGGTCAAGACCATCGCCGCACTGGAGCAGTCGGTCCATTGGCTGCGGGCGGAGGGGTGGTTGTAGCCCCAGACGTGCAAAAAAAAGCGGCTGCCCTTGTCGGGCGGCCGCTTTTCACAATTGCGGATTGTTTAGGATCACACGCTGATCGTCCAGCCGAATATGTCCGGTGCGCGTCCCCATTGGATATCGGTCAGGGCGTCGTACAGCCGCTGGCTGAGGGCGCCGGTGGTGCCATCGCCGATGACCATGATGTCGTCGCGGTAGCGCAGTTTGCCCACGGGCGAAATGACCGCCGCCGTGCCGGTGCCGAAGATTTCCTCCACGCGGCCGTTGTTGTAGTCCTCCACCAGGTCCTCCACGGCGATGCGGCGCTCCTCCACCTCGATGTCCCACGCGCGGCACAGCTGAATCACCGAGTCGCGCGTCACGCCGGGCAGAATGCTGCCGTTGAGCTGCGGCGTGACGACCCGGCCGTTGATTTTGAAGAAGATGTTCATCGCGCCCACCTCCTCCACGTAGCGGCGCTCCACGCCGTCCAGCCACAGCACCTGGGAATAGCCCTCGTCGTGGGCCTTCACCTGGCCGATGAGGCTGGCCGCGTAGTTGCCGCCGGTCTTGGCATAGCCCACGCCGCCGCGCACGGCGCGTACGTAGTCATCCTCAATCCAGATACCCACCGGCGCCATGCCGCCTGCGTAGTAGGCGCCGCTGGGCGACAGAATAATCATGAACAAATAGGTCTTGGAGGGGGCCACGCCCAGGAACTCATCGGTGGCGATGATGAACGGGCGGATGTATAGCGAGGTGCCCGGTTCCTCGGGGATCCAGGCCTCGTCCACCTTGACCACTTCGCGCACCGCCTGCACAAAATCCTTCTCCGGAATGTCCGGGATGCACAGGCGGCGGTTGCTCTCGTTGGCGCGCCGGGCGTTCATCTCCGGGCGGAACAGCAGTGCCCGCCCATCCGGCGCGCGGTAGGCTTTCATGCCCTCAAACATTTCCTGCCCATAGTGAAACACCATGGCTGCGGGGGACAGGCTGATGCGCTGAAAGGGCACAATGCGGGCGTCATGCCAGCCCTGGCCCTCGGTATAGTTCATCATGAACATATGGTCGGAAAACACATGACCAAAGCCCAGCGGTTGCCCCTTTTGCGGTTTCTGGGCTGGTGTCGTGGTCAATTCATGGCGGATGTTCAGCATGTTTGGCCTCCCTTTGGTGATGCCGTATTATAGACCCTTGCGGCAAAGGGCGTCAAACCGCGGACGCGCTGATAGTACGGTGTTTTCTGTATTTTCGGTGTATCGGTTTGCAGCCCCGCGCGGCTGTGCTATAATGCGTTGGAACAAAGCATAAGGAGGACATCCTGTTGTTACAACTAAGGGAAAACCTGTATTCCGTCGGCGTGCAAGACGAAAAGCTTCGCGTTTTTGATATCATCATGAATACCCCATACGGCACCAGCTACAATGCCTTTGTATTGAAGGGCAGTGAGAAGACCGCGCTGATTGAGACGGCCAAGCTGGGCTTCAGCGACGAGTACTTCCAGCGCGTGGAGGAAGTGACGCCCATCGACCAGGTGGATTACCTGATTGTCAACCACACCGAGCCTGACCACGCGGGCACCATCCCGCTGCTGCTGGAGCGCAACCCCGATATCACCATCATCGGCACCAACAGCGCCATCACCTTTGTCAGCAATATCGTTAAGCGGGATTTCAAGTCCCGCGTCGTCAAAAAGGGCGACACGCTCAACCTGGGGGACAGGGAGCTGAGCTTCTTCCCCATGCCCAACCTGCACTGGCCGGACACCATGTTCACCTGGGACCCGGTGAGCGAGACGCTGTTCACCTGCGATTTCTTCGGCGCCCACTATTCCTGGCCCGAGGTGCTGCTCAGCCGGATGGAGGACAAGGTTGCCTACCACGAGGCGCTGCACAACTACTTCCTGGACATCATGGCCCCCTTCCGCAAGCCCTTTGCGGCCAATGGCTTGGCGTGCGCCCGGGAGCTCAAGCCCAAAATGATTGCCACCGGCCACGGCCCGGTGCTGGATGAAGACATCGAGTATGTGTTCGAGCAGTACGCACAGTGGTGCGAGACGCCCGTCCACAAGGAGAAGACCGTGGCGGTGGTTTACGTCAGCGCCTACCAGTACACCAAGACGCTGGCCGAGACCATCGTCAGCACCCTGCGCGAGGAAGGCCTGCGGGCTGAGTTGATGGACCCCAGCCGCGACGATCAGGATGCCATCCTCAAGGCCATTAACTATGCAGACGGCGTGCTGTTTGGCTCCCCCACCTTCCTGGGCGATATGCTCAAACCCGTGGGCGAGATCCTGACGGCCCTGTACCCCTTCATGGTGAAGGGCAAGCCAGCCTCGGCCTTCGGCTCGTACGGCTGGTCGGGTGAGGCGGTGGGCAACATCCTGGAGCGCGCCAACCAGCTCAAAATGAAGACCGTGGAGGGCTTCCGCTGCCGCCTGCGCCCCAGCGAGGAAGAGCTGGAGCAGGCCGCGGAATTTGCCCGGCAGTTCGCCAAGCTGCTTTGACGTTGACACCCGATGCCCCTTTCAATGGGGCTGATCTGCCAAGCTCCATGCGCCACCTGGTGCTGGAGCTTGGCATGCTCACGGGGCTATGCGTCTCCTACGGCAACGCGCGGGATAGCGCCACTTGCCGCGTCGGCCTGGCGCAGGAGGTCGCGCTGACCGATGGCGCCATCGTGCCCTGTGAGCGGCCGCTGACCGGGCACAGCCTGTACGACCTGGCGTCGCTCACCAAGCTGTTCACGGCGATATGCGTGCTGCAAATGGTGGAGCGCGAGCAGCTGCGGCTGGATGACAACCTGGGCGTGCGGGATGACCGCTTTGCGGCGTTGCGCCAAACCAGCGTGTACGATGTGCTGACCTACCAGGCGGTGCTGCGCTCGCCCGAGCGCATTGACGCACAGCCTACGCCCGAGGACGCCCTGCGGCAGGTGTTTTTGACCGGTCGCTTTGAAGGGCCGGAGCCCGCGCGCCTGTACTCCGACATGAACGCGCTGGTGCTACGCCACCTGGTGGAGCGGGTGAGCGGCTTGTCTTACTGGGATTACCTCAGCCGGCACATTTTCGCCCCCTGCGGCATGGTGGAGACCTACGCCCGCGTGCCGCGGGAGCGCTTGGCCGATTGCCTGTGCTACAACTACGAGCATCGGCTGGTGAACGGCCAGTACCGCGTGATTGATGACGCACAACCGGGGCAGCCCCACGACCCCAAGGCCAGGCTGTTGGCCGGGGTGGATGGCGGCCCCGCCGGGCATGCCGGGCTATTCAGCACACAAAGCGACATGGTGCGCTTTGCCCAGGGGCTGTTGCGCGGGGATTTGCTCAGCCACGCCATGCTGATGGAAATAGGCCGAGACCGCACCGGCCGCCCCGGCAACGACGGCAGGCCTTATCGCCAGTACCTGGGATACCTGTGCTTTTCAAAGAGCGCCGTGCAACGCGTCAGCGAGGTGCCTGTCTGGATGGGCAAGCACGCCTTCGCGGTGTCCGGCTACACCGGCAACCACTTGGCGGTGGACCCCGAGCTGGGTGTTTTCGACCTGTTTCTGGGCAACCGCTGCCACAACCGCGTCAGCGTGATTGAACCGGCGGAGGCGGCACCCTCCTTGGGACTGTCGACAACCTACGCCGGCCTGGTGCCCTGGCCGGATGGGCGGCAGGTTCGCTCCAGTTTTCGCTACATTCATCGCAAGGATGACCTATTGCACCGCCCTGTGCGGGATGAACTGCTGGCCCGCGGCTGGATGCCGCGGCCGTAACGAACGGAGGAGGTAATATGCAATACGTTCCCTTTGGCAAGTTGGGCTTTGACGTATCCCGGCTGGGCTTTGGCATGATGCGCCTGCCCACCACGACCAATGAAGAGGGCAAGGTGTGCATCAACCGGCCGGAGGCCACGCGCATGCTGCGCCACGCCATCGACCGGGGTGTCAACTATGTGGATACTGCTTACGGCTACCATTTTCAGGAGAGCGAAATCCTCACCGGGCTGGCCCTCAAGGACGGGTACCGCGAAAAGGTAAAGCTGACCACCAAGCTGCCCCAGTGGCTGGTGAAGGAGCACGCGGACATGGACCGCCTGCTGGATGAGCAGCTGCGCAAGCTGGATGTGCCGTATGTGGATTTTTATCTGGTGCACTCCCTCAGCGGCGACGCCTTCCACCGCATCCAGGCGCTGGACTATCGGGGCTTTTTGAAGCGGGCGCTGAAGGATGGGCGCATCCGCCACGCCGGGTTCTCCTTCCACGATGAGAAGGATGTGTTCATCGAGATTGTGGACGATTTTGACTGGGAGCTGGCGCAGATTCAGTTCAACTACCTGGACGATGAAAACCAGGCCACGCTGGAGGGCATGCGCTTCGCGGCCAAGCGGGGCATCCCCGTGGTGTGCATGGAGCCGCTGCGCGGCGGCGCCATCGCCAACCCGCCCCAGCAGATACGGGACATGATGGCCGAGAACCCCCGCGGCTGGTCGCCGGTGGAATGGGCCTTCCGCTATGTGGGGGACTTCCCCGAGGTGGTCACCATCCTCAGCGGCATGAACACCTTCCAGCAGGTGGAGGACAACCTGGACATCTTCAGCCGCGTGCAGCCCGGCACCCTCACCCCGCAGGATCACGCGTTCATCCGGCAGGTGAAGGAGGCCTACCTGGCGCGCATCGCGGTGGGCTGCACCCAGTGCAACTACTGCCAGCCGTGTCCGCAAGGCGTGTTGATTCCCCGCATCTTCTCCGCGTGGAACGACGCCTATATGTTCGAAAACCCCAAGGACTTTGAAAATGCCTACCGCCAGATTCTCAAGGAGGAGGGCGACGCCGCCTGCTGCGTGGCCTGCGGCCAGTGTGAGGCAGCCTGCCCGCAGCAGCTGCCCATCATCGAGCTGCTGCAGAAGGCCCAAGAGATGGCATGAGCGATTTCCAGGGATATCTGCCGCTGGCAGCCATTCATCTGTACGGCATCCTGATTGCGGGGGCGCTGGGCGTGGCCGCCTGGCTGTGCACGCTGGAGGAAAAGCGCCTGAAGCTGCCGCCCGATACAGGCATCGACATCGTGCTGTATGCCCTGCCGCCCGCGCTGGTGGTGTCCAGGCTCTACTATGTGGCCTTCACATGGGATACCTTTCGCCATGACCTGCTGAGCATCCTCAAAATATGGGAGGGCGGCGTGGCCATCTACGGGGCCGTGATTGGCGGGGCGCTGGGCGTCTACGCGCTGTCCCGCCGCAAGGGCGTGCCCTTTATGACGCTGGCCGACGTGGTGGCCCCGGCGCTCATCTTGGGGCAGGCCATTGGCCGGTGGGGCAATTACTTCAACGGCGAGGCCTATGGCTGGGCGGTGACCAACCCCGCGCTTCAATTCTTTCCCTTCGCGGTGCGCATCGGTGCCGGTTGGCACCTGGCCACCTTCTTCTACGAATCCATGTGGAACCTGGCGGGCTTCGCCTTCCTGTACCTCAACCGGGCACGGTTTCAGCGGGATGGCCGCTTTGGGCATGTGTTCTACTGGTACCTGCTGTGGTACGGGCTGGGGCGCCTGGTCATCGAGGGCCTGCGCACCGACAGCCTGATGTGGGGCACCGTGCGCGTGTCGCAGCTGCTCAGCCTGCTGCTGTGCGTGTTTGCGGCGGTCAAAATGATGCTGGACCTGCGCCTGTCCCGGCATTGGCTGCTGCTGCCCGCGGCGGCGCTGGCCGTGCCCTTTGTACTGCCCGGATGGTGGGGCATTGGGGCGGCGTGGCTGCTGATCGCGGTGGCAGCCGTGCTGATTTACCAAAAATATCCGGCCAAGGCGGCTGCCGCATGATGAAGCGCGCCATCTACCTGACGGGGCTGTATTTACTGCCGCCTGCCATCAACGGCCTGCGGGGCGGCGGCCTGCGTCCGGACAGGGAGGCCGAGCTGTTGCGCCTGCTGCGGCGGCATCGCTGCCTGGGCGGCGCGCTGCGCCTGTTTGACGAGGGCGGCGTGGCGGCGGACTATACCTTTGGGCAGGCGGGGCCAAAGCGCGCCGTGACGCCCGGCATGGCATTCCGTGCGGCCTCGGTCTCCAAGATGATTACCGCCGCCTGCGTGCTGAAATTGGCCGAGCAGGGGAAGGTGGATTTGGATGAGGACGTCAACTCGTCCTTGCCCTTCCTTGTGCGCCATCCTGCCGCGCAGGAGCAGCCCATCACGCTGCGGCAGCTGATGTCCCACACCGCAGCCATCAACGATGGGCAGGCCTATCAGCAGGGCATCTTGACGGGGGCACCCGCCAGCCGGGTGTTGCAGGGGGATAGTTATTGCAGCCACCTGCCCGGCGCGCGATGGTCATATGCCAACCTGGGGGCCGGGCTGATTGCCTGCGTGCTGGAGGGCATACTGAAACAAGGCTTCGAAGCCATCATACAGGAGACGCTGTTCGCCCCGCTGGGCGTAAAAGCCAGCTTTTACCCACAGCGTATCCAAGCGCCGCTGGCGGACGCCATGCGCGTGCTGCCGCCTGCAAGAAGGCCTGGGTTTGACGCGGCGCAGCGACAGGCCAGGCCGCTGGAGGCCTATGAGCGGCCCGACCCGGAGCACCGCTACACCCTGGCCCAGGGCAACTGCTGTCTGACGGCGGATGGCCTGCAAACCGTGCTGGAGGCGCTGATGCGACCGGGCTACCTGCGGGCGGATACGCTGGCCATGATGCGCCACCCTGTGGCCGACTTTGGTCAGCGCTCGGCGCACCTCAAGCAGGGGCTGGGCATCTTTCAGCTGAATAACCCCGCCATCAGCGCGCGGCCGCTGTACGGGCACCAGGGCAATGCCTATGGCGCGGTGCATGCCGCGTTTTTTGAGCCGCAAGCCGGGCGCGGGTTCATCTTTCTGAGCACCGGGGCGTCCGAAGCCAGGCTGGCCTTTCTGGCCGATGTGGTGGCGGACTTGCTGACCCTATGCTTCGGGGAGGGCGCATGGCCGCGGACAGCGTAAAAGAGCTCAAAAAGCAGCGAGGCAGCTACCTCATCATGCTGGACTCGGGGGATAGCCTGCGGGTGCCGCTGGCTGTTTTTCGGGCGCTGCCGCTGCGCGAAGGGGAGCCGGTGGACATCGCCGCCTACCGCCAGGCGCAGCTGCAGGCGGAGTATCCCCTGGCCATGGAGCGCGCCGGGCGGGTGCTCAGCCAGCGGGATTACAGCGAACAAATGCTGGAGCGCAAGCTGCTGGAGGTGGGGTATCAGCCCCAGACATGCGCCCGCGTGGTGGAGCGCTTGCGGGGCCTGGGGTATCTGGACGACGCGCGATACGCGCAAAACCTGCTGGAGCGCAAAAAGAAGCGCAGCGGTACGCGCGGCATCGCGCAGCAGCTGCGGCTCAAAGGGGTGGACAAGGCTGTGACCGAGGAAGTGCTGGCCGGCTTTACCGTTGAAGAAGAGCTGGCCGCGGCCTGCGCCCAGGCGCAAAAGTATGTTACCAACAAGCCCTGGGAGCGCCGGGACGCCTGCCGCCGATGCATTGCCTTCCTCAGCCGCCGGGGCTATCCATACGATGTCGCCCGCGCGGCGGCGGAAAAGGCCACGGGGGAAGAGGCGCCGGACTATGAGGGATAGGCGCTGGCCACCGCCGCGGTGAGCAGCAGCACCTCTTTGGCGCCTGATTGCAGCAGGACCCGCGCGGCCTCCCGGGCGGTGCTGCCGGTGGTGCGCACATCATCCACTAACAAGAGCGTAAGGCCCTGCACGGGCAGGACGGATTGAAAGCTGTCCTTCACGTTGCCGGGCCTTTTGTCGTGAGGCAGGGAGGATTGGCGGCGGGTCGCCTTCACGCGCTCCAGCGCGTTGAGCGTGGGCACGCCTGTTCTTTGGGTGAGCATGCCGCAGAGCAGCTCCGCCTGATTAAAGCCCCGCTCACGCAGGCGCTTTTTGTGCAGGGGGATGGGTACCATCGCATCCACCGGCCAGCCGGGAAAGGCATCCAGCATGCCTTCCACCAACGGCTGCGCGGCCAGGTGCACGCCGTGGAACTTCATCATCACAGTCAGCCGCTGGCTGACACCGTGGTAGCGGTAGGGGGCGTAGGCGGCAGATAAGCCCAGCATGCCCCCATCGGCACAGTAATGGCAGGGCTCGCCATGGCGCATGGCGGACAGGCAGTGCGGGCACACCTGATCCAGCAGCCGCAGGCCTTCCAGCTCCATCCGGCAGGCATCGCACAGCGGCTGTCCGGGGTCAATTTCGCGCGGCTCATCGCAACCCAGGCACCGTACCCGGGGGAACAGCAGGGCGCGCAGGCGCTCGCGGATGGTCATGGGTGCGCGTCGGGCGCCTGCACCAGCCGACGGGCCAGGGCGGTGTAGCGCCGCTGGTCACGGCTGTTGTGCACCATGGCGGCGATGGCGTCCTCATACCCCACCAACACCACCAGCCTGCGCGCGCGGGTGACGGCGGTGTAGAACAGGTTGCGGTTGAGCAGCAGCCGGTGGCCGCCCACGACGGGCATCACCACGGCATCAAACTCGCTGCCCTGGCTCTTGTGCACCGACAGGCAGTAGGCCAGTTCCAGCTCGTCCAGCTGGGCGTACTCATAGTCCACCGAGCGTTCCTCGTCAAACAGCACGGTCAGCATGCGGCCCTCCGGGTCAATGCGGGTGATGTAGCCCACATCGCCGTTGAACACGCCCTCACCTTCCTCGCTGCCCGGCCCTTCCCAGTGTAGCTGGTAGTTGTTTTTGATGTGAATCACCTTGTCGCCCCGGCGGAACACAGTCTCACCGTACACCATTTCCTGGGCGTCCGGCAGCGCCGGGTTGAGCGCCTGCTGCAGCAGCTGGTTGAGCTGGTGCACCCCGCAGGCCCCCTTCTTGGTGTGTGACAGCACCTGGATGCCCTTGATGCTCTCCTGTGGGTTGCCCAGAAAGCCCGGCAGGCGCGTGGTGCACAGGCTGACGATGGTCTGCGCCGCGTCGCCGGGCGACTGCTTGCGCTCGAAGAAAAAGTCGCCCGCACGCGCGTTGAGCACCGGCAGCTCGCCACGGTTGATGCGGTGGGCATTGTGCACAATCATGCTATGGTCATCCTGGCGGAAGATTTCGGTCAGCCGCCGCTGGGGGATGCAGCCTGAGGCCAGAATGTCGCCCAGCACATTGCCCGGCCCCACCGAGGGCAGTTGGTCCTTATCACCCACCAGAATCAGCCGCGTGCCGGGGTTGACCGCGCGCAGCAGGCTGCGCATCAGGTAGATGTCCACCATGCTCACTTCGTCAATCACCAGGCAGGCGCAATCCAGCGGGTTTTCTCTGTCGCGCTGAAACTGGCCATCCTCGCCGCCAAACTCCAGCAGGCGATGGATGGTGCGGGCCTCCCGGCCGGTGGCCTCGGCCATGCGCTTGGCGGCGCGGCCGGTGGGCGCGGCGAGCAGCGTCTCCTCCTCATCGCCCAGCACATACAAAATGCAGTTGATGAGGGTGGTTTTGCCGGTGCCTGGCCCGCCGGTGATGACCAGCACACCGGCCTGGGTAGCCTCCAGCACGGCGTCGCGCTGTGTGGGGCTGAAGCGAATGCTGCGCTCCTTTTCAAAGCGGGCAATCTGCTGGCGCACGTGGGCGGCAATCATCTGCTGGGAGGTCATGTTGAGGCGGGTAAGGCGCTTGGCAATCTCCCATTCGCAGCTGAACGCGTCGGGCAAAAAGACGCCTTCCTCGCCGTCTATGTCTTCCACAGTCAGCTCGCGGCGCAGCACCAACTCGCTCAAGCTGTTTTCAAGCAGCGCCGGGCCGCAGCGCAGCAGCTCCGCTGCCCGCCCAATCAGGTATGGCCGCGGTACATAGGTATGCCCCTGGGAGAGGGAAGCTTCGGCCAACGCGTATTTTAGGCCCGAGCGCAGGCGGTATTCCCCGTCCTCCGGAAAGCCCAGCGACAGCGCGATGCGGTCCGCCGTCAAAAAGCCTACCCCGTCGATATCATCAATCAACTGGTAAGGGTTATTGCGGATGACCTCCTCGGCGCGCTCGCGGTACAGCTTGCTGATTTTTTCGGACAGGCCCGTGGACAGGCCATAGGTCTGCAAAAAGACCATGACCTTGCGCAGGGCATGTTGTTTTTGATAGCTTTCGCTGATTTGGCGGCAGCGGACTTTGCCGATGCCGGAGATTTCCATCAGCCGCTCGGGCTGCTCGCTCAATACATCCAGCGCCTGGTGGCCAAAGGCCTCCACAATCTGGCGGGCGGTGCTGGGGCCCAGGCCCTTGATGAGCCCGCTGCCCAGAAACCGCTCGATGCCGCGCAGGGTGGTCGGCGTCTGTATCTGGCAGCCGGCCGCGCGGAACTGACGGCCATACTGCGGGTGCTCTACCCAATCGCCGCTGAATAGGCATGTTTCGCCGGCACTCAGCTCGGGCAGGCTGCCCACCACGGTGACCATGTCGCCCTGCGCGCGGATGTCAACAACCGACCACCCATTCTCCGGATTGCGAAACAGGGTGGAGGCGATGGTGCCGCGCAGTTCTTCGGCCATGCGGCGGGTTACACTTCTTCCCAGATGCGCCGGGCGTTGCTCAGGCTGACGGCGGTGGCATACAGCCCATCCTCCAGCCCCTCAAACTCGATGGCGATTGGGCCGGCGTAGTGCACATCCTTAAGCGCCTTGAGGGCGGCGTAGATATCCAGATCGCCCTGAGCCAAAATGGCGCCGCGCAGGTACTTGCCCCCGCGGGAGCGGAACCAGCTGCCCGCACAGTCAAACTGGGAGGCATCGCCGGGGTCGCGGTGGCGCACATAAAAGTCCTTCAGGTGCACCATCTCACAGCGGTGGGCCAATTGCGCCGCGGCCACCGCCGGGTCTTCATCCACGCAGATGATGTTGCCGGTGTCCAGCAGCAGGCCGTAGTTGTCGCTGTCCACACCGTTGAGCACCCGCTCCACCCGGTCGCAGCCGTTGACAAAGAAGCCGTGGTTTTCAATCATGGTTTTCACGCCGCGCTTGCGGCCATGCTCGCTGATGCGCTTGGCCGCGTCCACCATGCGGGGCAGCAGCGCGTCAAAGTCCTTGAGCGTGTTCTGGTTCAGCGGCCGGCGAAACGCCGATATATCGTGCCGCATGCGCGGCAGGCCCAGTTCGGCCGCGATGTCCACCTCGTGACACACGCGGGCAATTTCCTTCTCCTGTTCCTCGTCATCCTTGAGCAAATCGGCCAGCACCGAGTAGTTGACCAATTCCACCCCGGCATCCGCCGCGTGGCGGCGCACCTGGCGGATTTTTTCCTGGTCAATCTTGCCGGTGTCCGGGTCGTCAAAGCGGAAGGCGAAGGGGACCAGCTCCATGCACTCGGCGCCGTGTTTGGCCGCCCAGTCGATGGCCTCAAGCAGCGTCAGCTTGCCCGACGCGATGTCCCGGTCCAGAGAGTACGAACTGATGCCAAGTTTCATTTTTTCCTCCTCGAAGTTGTATTGCTCCACGCGTCTGGCCGCCCGGCGAAGGACGCGATGATCTGCTCATAGGCGTCGGCGGCCTGGCTGAGGATGGCCGACCAGGGGACGGGGATGGCTTTTTGCGCCGCGGCGCCCACCCGGCGCACGCGCTCGGGGTCGCTGATGGCGAGGGCCATCACACGGCTGAGGTCGCTTGCCTCGTCCTCGCACAGGAAGCCGGTCTCGCCGTCGCGCACCACCTCGGCGGCGTCGCTGCCCCGCACCAGGATGGCTGGGGTGCCCATGACAGCGGCCTCGCGCAGCACCATGGGCGCGTTATCGTACAGGGATGGGAACACAAACATGCTGGCGCGCGTGTACAGGGCGTCCAGCATGCCGGCATCGGTGATGTGGCCGGGCATGATCACCCGGTCGGCAATGCCCAGTTTTTCGGCTTTCCCGCGCACGGCCTCGCTGTCCGGCCCCTGACCGGCCAGCACCAGATGGAAGACATGCCCCGCCTGTTTGAGCAGGGCGGCGGCTTCCAGCACGCGCAGCAGGTTCTTTTTCCAGTTGAGCTGGCCCACAAACAGATACATCGGCGCGTCGCCCAGGCTCAGCTGCTGCTCCACCTGGCGCACGCGCTGTTCATCAGCCCGGCGGATGGTGACGCCGTTTGGCATCACGCGCACCTGGCCGCTGTAGCCGTACCCGCGCAGCACGTCGGCGGTGGATTCGCTCACCGCCCATACCTCGTCACACTTTTCGTAAAAGCTGACGATGTTGCTGACCGCTATTTTGGACAGCGCTTCGCTTTTGGTGGCCTTATAAAAATCATCGTAATACTTGGAGTGAAAGGTGGCGACCAGGGGAATGTTGCGCGCCCGCGCCAGGCGAAGGGCCTCACGCCCCGCGCTGAAGGGGCCGTGGGTGTGGACGATATCCAGCCCCACCGCCCGGATGCGCCTGCGGTAGTGGTTGTCCATCGCGGCCGTGCCGGTGAGGTACTGGGGCGCTGTGGGCACCCGGTAGCCCAGGTAATCCACCAGCTCAAAAGGATAGCCGCCCCGGTGACCCGTATCGTACATGGGGGCGACCACGGTCACCTCATGCCCCAGCGCGGCCAATTCCGTCGCGTAGGCGTGCGCCACGCGGCCCACACCGTCCACGATGGGCAGAAAGGT
>ENA-UOOM01001528-UOOM01001528.1-fermentation-metagenome-genome-assembly--contig:-NODE-1528-length-21925-cov-7.312574_pt1 | contig 21925 bp, 18 predicted proteins | sample MGYA00245781_ERZ724031 | MGnify/ENA primary metagenome ERZ724031 (study PRJEB28704, sample SAMN03018317) | fermentation metagenome | biome: anthropogenic terrestrial biome; feature: soil; material... | reverse complement strand
TTTACCGAAATATACGGGTCATATCCTATAACTTCCATGCCTAATTTTATTCCTAAATTTGCTACAAGATGTCCGACATTGCCAAGTCCTATAACGCCTAAAGTCTTACCTTTAAGCTCCGGTCCCACAAATTGTGATTTTCCCTTTTCTACGGTTTCCGCAACATCTTTGTCTAAATTTTTTGTCCAGTCTATACTGTCTATTACCCTTCTTGAGCTCATTAAAAGCCCAAGAAATGTCAATTCGCATACTGCATTGGCATTGGCACCGGGAGCATTGAATACTACAATCCCTTTTTCTGAGCATCTTTCGACAGGTATGTTGTTAACTCCCGCTCCCGATCTTGCTATTGCCTTAAGCCGTTTTGAAAACTCCATATCGTGTATATCCAAGCTTCTCATTACAATTCCGTCTGCTTCTGTTGTTTCTTCATTTATTATGGTATATTTATCCTCAGGAAGCAAATTCATAACATCCTTGGGAATTTCACAAAATAGCGCTACTTTATGCATCGTCCTCGTCCTCCTAATCATTATAAGGATTAGTATACCGTTGAAGTTAAATAAAATCAAGTGCTAACTTTCTAACTTTGGATTTGGGACATTCCTTTACCCGCATAGATTAACCCCATAGTAAGGTGTGCCACATACCTCCTGAAAAAAAGCTCAGAAAAACGGGGTTAGGGCATTAAAAAGCAGACACCTCAGTGTCTGCTTGGTAAGTACTATCTGCATCCCCTTCCGAAGAAACTATTTCCCCCTAACAGGAAAAATATAATCCCCAATATAATTAGCCATTCAAGCCAGCTATTCGACCCGTCATCACAGCATCCATAATTAGTGGCTCTTACTTCGTCTGACATAAAATTCACCTCTCTTAATTTATAATTCAATATATGTCAGATGAAAAAAAATGTGATACCATTATAAATTATTAATAATCTATTTCTGATTTTTATATTTTACAATCGATTAAATATTACAAAATTTCCATTGTAGAATAAACCTTCTCGACTAATTCCTCAATATTTAAGTTACTTTCGGATCTTATGATGGATTCAAGCTTCGGTCTAATTAAAGGATGCTTAGGCGCAAACACCGAGCAGCAGTCATCATAGGGCAAAATGGATGTATCATAGGTGCCTATTTCTCTTGCAATTTCAATAATTTCAGTTTTGTCCAATCCTACTAACGGTTTTAAGATTGGCATCTTGATTGCATCTTCAATAACTGCCATAGATTTCATTGTCTGGCTTGCAACCTGACCTAAACTCTCTCCCGTAATAAGCATATACATATTGTTTTCATATGCAATTTTTTCGGCAATTCTCATCATAAAACGCCTTGCCAATATGGTTGTTTCTTCTTCCCTGCAAAATTCCTTGATTGCTTTATGTATTTCAAGAATATTAATACTGTACAATGTTATTTTTCCGCAGTATTCTTCAAGCTTTTCCTTTAACTTCTTCACCTTTTCATTTGCTCTTTCCGATGTGAAAGGATATGTGTGAAAGTAAAGTGCATTAATTTCAACCCCTCTTTTTGCAATCATATATCCTGCAACGGGGCTGTCAATTCCTCCGGATAATAAAAGCAGCGCTCTTCCGCTTGAACCTATGGGAAGACCTCCCAATGCTTTAATTCTTTCGGATGAAATATAGCAGCTTTTCTTAATATCAATATAAATTTCAACATCAGGATTATGCACGTCAACTGTAACCGTGCTGAATTCCTCCAAAATTTTTCCGCCTACCAAGGCGCTGAAATCCATTGATTTGATTGGAAATTCTTTGTCGCTTCTCTTTGTTTTTATTTTAAATGTTTTTATATTCTCCTTAGTTAGCAGATATTTAAAAAGTTCTTTTGTTTTTTCAATAATTGTATCAGGATCCTTTGTTGTTTTAATGGAAGGACTTAAATTTGAAATGCCGAAAACCTTTCTTACATTTTCCACTATTTCGTCCATATCATCTTCATTTTTGGTTTCAACATATACTTTGCCCGAATCTTTATATACAGACACATTATTAAATTTCTTAAGAGCGTATTTAATTTGTTCAATTAATTTCTGCTCAAAAGAGCCTCTGTTCTTACCCTTTAAAAATATTTCTCCAAAGCTTACTGCAGTTATATTATACATAATTATCCTCTCTTCGTTATGCTTCTTATATCTTTTACCGAATGCTTTATATTCTCGATTACATATTCAACTTCTTCAAAATTATTAAAATGACCTAAACTTATACGTATAGTTCCCGTCTGATACTCCCTGCTTAATTTAACAGCATTCAAAACCCGGTTATCCCTTGACTTTGAAGAGCATGCGGAGCCGGTAGAAACGTAAATATCCTTCCCTTCCAAACTGTGAAGCAATACTTCCCCGGGCACATCCTTAAAAGAAACATTGATAATATGCGGAGCTCCGCCATCTATGGGGCAGTTGATTTTTATATCTTCAATTTCTTCCGTAAGCCTTTTTATATATTGATTTTTTAAGCTGTATAATCTTTCGGTTTCCTCTTCAAAATTATCGTATATTAATTCACATGCCTTGCCAAAGCCTATAATTCCCGGTGTGTTCTCAGTTCCGGAGCGCATCCCTCTCTCCTGTCCTCCGCCATAGGTTAATGGATTTATTCTTAACCCGGAGCGAATAAAAAGTCCTCCAATGCCTTTAGGACCATGAATCTTGTGACTGCTGAATGATAATGTATCGATTGACAGTTTATTTACGTCAATTTTAATTTTTCCATAGGACTGGATTGCATCAATGTGCAGTTTTGTATTTTTGTTTTTTCCTTTTATAATATCTTTAATTTCATTTAAATCCTGCACAATGCCTATTTCATTGTTCACATGCATTATTGATACTAATAAAGTATTTTCATCAACCATATCATTGAGCATGGAAGTATTAATTTTACCGCTCTCATCAGTATCAAGATACCTAACGCTAAATTTGTCTTCTAATTGTTTAAAAACATTGTAAACAGAAGGATGCTCTATTTTGGTTGTAATGATGTTGTTATGTTTGTCCGAATTGGTTATATGACCAAAAATTGCAATATTATTGCTTTCCGTTCCTCCTCCGGTAAAATAAATTTCCTGTGCTTTTGCATTTATTAACTTAGCGGCAGACTTTCTTGCCTCATCAATTTTCTTTTCTGCCATAAGCCCCATTCTATGCAGAGAAGAGGGGTTACCGTAATAATTTTCATTTATATCTATTATATCCTTTAACACTTCATCCCTTACTTTTGTTGTTGCACTGTTATCCAAATATACTATCATGAGCACCTCTCGATTTATTATAATGCGTTCTTAAAAGCGCGAATTTTGTAAAAAAAGCTTGCATAATATCTTTATGTTTGCTATAATTGTTAATGGTTATCCCCCCCGATAACCAAAATATATTCCCAATACCCCTTTTATGCATATTAATGCTTCACAACAATGGCCACCAGGCCATTTTTGTGTTTATGACATACCCCATTTTTCAGAATGGTTTTCTCTGAAAAATGGTTGGTATGTCAAACGCACAGAATTCCCAAAATATGCGACGCAAGGAGCAAATATTTTGGTGAATTCCCCTGCGTACCCCGGCAATAGTTAACGTATTCTACTCATTGTTTTTCTATTTATTTTTCTACTCATTATTTTTTTATCTCTCAATCTCTTTCCTAACCTCTCCCAAATACAACTCCGACACTCTCTTAACCACCTCATTTTCTGAAGAATTAAAAAACATATCGTCTATAGTCCTAATTGGCAGCACATCATTTGATGTACCGGTTATAAAGGCGCCGTCAAAATTTTTTATCTCATCAAATTTGATTATCCGTTTTTCAACCTCTATGGAATTTCCCATGCAAACACTTATAACCTTGCTTCTTGTGACACCCAACAATACCGCAGAGTCGGGAGAAGTTATGAGCTTATTGCCTTTTACAAAAAACACATTGGACTTGCTGCCTTCACTGACTGTGTCATCATGATTAATCAGTATTGCTTCGAAAGCATTATTTTCCTCCATAATCCTTGCAACATTATCCTTCAGCTCTTTCTGGTACGATTTAATATTGGGGTTCGCTCTTTCCATTTTCACCGTAACAGTATGTATTCCCTCATTGAATTCTTCCTTTGAAGGATAATAGCTTTTAATAAAGTAAAATAATGTAACAGGGTTATCTTTATAATAATAAGAAACTCTTATGTTGCAGTTTTTGAGAGAATTTTCTTTTATTAATAATTCTATGGAGCTTTTAAATTCTTCGTAATTCAAGCCGCCCATTGCACCGCTTAATCGTATGCTTTCATTCATGCGGTCAAAGTGTTCCTTTAAAAAAATTGTCCTTCCTTCAATAACTCTTATAACCTCGTAAATTTTAGGAGATTCTTCATATAAGAGAATATTTGTTTCTTCCTTTGATATTATTTGATTGTTCATTACATTTTTATCGGATACTATATTTATCATTTTTTACCTTCCTTTTAAGAACAAATTAATTTGTTGCTTTATGTTTTCTGCTGATTTAACGGTTTTGAAATGCCTCCAATGGTCAGGAAACAGCCTTAAATATGTATTCTGACAAAACCTTGAATCTATCAGCAATACTGTTCCCCTATCTTCCTCTGTCCGAATTACCCTTCCTGCCGATTGAAGTATTTTATTGAAGCCCGGATATTTGTAGGCAAAGTCATAACCGGAATTCATTTTTCCGTCAAAGAATGCTTTAATTATATTTCTTTCAAAAGAAACTTGAGGTATTCCGGTACCTATTATAACTGCTCCTATTAATTTTTCAAGGGGTAAATCAATTCCTTCGGAAAAAATTCCTCCGACAACGGTGAACAGCACAACATTTCTATCATTTATAAAGTGATTTATAATCTCCTGCTGTTCTTCTTCATTAATTCCCTGACTTTGAAGAAGAATATCTGATGTGTCATACAATGATTCATATATAGCATAAACCTTGCTCATAAAATAATACGAAGGAAAAAAAATCATATAATTTCCCTTTTTTTCGGTAATCAGTATATTGATATATTCACATGCTTTTTCTATATTTAAATCCCTTTGAGTATATTTCATGGATAGGTCTGAGGTTATCATTAAGTTTAATTTTTCTGTATCAAAAGGGGATTTTATTTTTAATATATAATCATCTTCATCACCTCCCAAAATATATCTGAAGTATTTTAACGGAGTCAATGTTGCCGAAAAGAAAATTGATGACCATGCATTTTTTTCTATCTCCATTAAAACTTTGGAAGGATCAATCAAAAATAACTTCACCATTGTTTTATTATCTGCAGCATCCGCATAATAGCAAAAATTATCATCGGCAATCTCGGATATTTTTATAAAAAATATACTTTTAAAGTATATGTCCGTAAGTTCATCAGGCGCTTTTTCATTTTTTAAGTCGCTGAAGTATTTTTCGGCCTTATCAACAAATCTACGAAGGGCATTTATCGTATCTGAAGGCTCGTTTATTATTTCTGCCTCCTTAATACTCTTTTTTATATCTAAAAATTTCTTATTTATGTTGTACAATTCTTTGCTTATGCTTTTTTCGGCTTTCATCATTTTATATACTTCATAAAATTCTTCTTTAACAATTTCCGGCGAATACATATTTCTTGTTCTGTCTTCAAGATTATGGGCTTCGTCTATAAGAAGTATGTCCTTATCTTTGTTAAAAATATTATCTCTTTGAAGCGCAACCTTAGGATCAAAATAGTAATTGTAATCACAAATTACCAAGTCTGACATGTAGGCTAAATCAAGGCTCAGTTCAAAGGGACAGAGCTCATGCTTTTTCCCGAGCTCTTCAATATATTCTTTTGTATATAAACAATTGCTTTTTAAGGTTTCTCTGAAAGGAATATTCAGCTTATCATAATAGCCTTTGGCATAGGGACAGTATTCCGGTTCACATTTAACTTCCTCCATGAAGCATATTTTTTCTTTGGCGGTAATAACGGTGGTCCTTATATTAAGACCCTTTGACACCATCATTTTAACAGTGTTAAATGCAATGGTCTTTGTTGATGATTTGGCAGTCAGGTAAAAAATTTTCGAATTTTTCTCACACATGTACTTTATTGCCGGAAATAAAACAGAAATAGTTTTACCCACACCTGTTGGTGCCTGAGCAAAAAGCTTTTTGCCGAACTTTATGGTCCGGTATACAGCCACCGAAAAATCTCTTTGTCCTTTACGGTAATTTTCAAAGGGAAATTTTAACTCCTGAATTGTTCTGTCCCTTTCTTTTCGAAGATTTATAATTGTTTGTGCCCAATCAATATATGTATTTAAAAGATCATAAAAAAATGTTTTTAATTCTTCTATACTGTAAGAATGTTTTATGGTCTTTGTTTCCCTGGTATCAATATTATAATACCTAAGCTGAACATTAAGCTTATCCAAATTGTTCAAAAGCCCGTACATATAGCCGTAGCATTTGGCTTGAGCCATATGTGCAGTGTTGTATTCGTCATCTATATAACTTAAATTCGTATATGTTGATTTTATTTCATCTATTGTTATTTCATCATCTTCCGTTAAAATACCGTCAGCTCTGCCTTCAACGGAAAACAATATGTCATTGAGCATAAATTCATTTTTAAGATAAAATTCCTTATGATAATTATCTCCCATTTGAGACTGCAGAATTTTATGAGCCTTGATTCCTTCCATTGCCCTGTCTAAGCTTAAATTTTTAACATTTATATCTCCGCTTTTATAAACGAATTCAACCAGTTCTCTGACAGAAAGCTTTATGTTATCCATAGCGACTCCTTCTGATTGGGTACATTTCTCTGTTGGCGCGTCCACATTCCTTAAACAAAAATAAACACCCGCAGTGTTTATTATAGCAAATATTATATATTATTTAAATGATTATTTTTATCGCAGGGAAATTCACTAATTTATTTGCTCCTTATGTCGCATAAATTAGGAGTTTTGCGCGTTTGACCTACCATCCATCTGTTCTTCGCTATCGCTCGAACATATGGGGTCAGGTCATAAGTATTGTATACAGGTAACCGTATTTCCATCAATATTAAGCTTATCAGAAAGTCCCTCCACCAACATTAAACCTCTCCCCGATTCCGTCAAATCATATTCTCCGAAATTTTTATGGGCATAGCAAACACCGGAGCCTTCATCCGAAACCTCAATAATGATTCGCGATTTGTTAATACAAATTTTTATATTTATCATTTTATTCAAGTCTTCACAATTGCCGTGAATGACACTATTTATCATAAGTTCATAAAGAATAAGCTTTGTATTAAAAAAAGTATTAGGATTTATTATATCTTTAATACAGGGAAGGATTTCTTCAATTAGTTTCTTAACACATTTTATGTCGCTATGGACATTTTTTTCTATTAAATAATCCATTACCATTCCTCCTGATACTAATATACCCTGTTTTAATAAACCTAAACAGCGAAATATATTAAAAGCACAAGGAAAATTAGCGCCGCAAAAGTATTTGTTTAAATTTCTTCAGCTAAAATATTATCAAACAATGTCCATATTTCCTCTACCCCTAATTTAGAAGATGCGGAAAATGGATAAATTAAATTGTTATCTTTTATTTCCAAACATTTCTTAATAACATTCATACTTTTTATCTGCTGAGATTTTGACAGCTTATCTGCCTTAGACGCTATAACATAGCCTTTAAATCCAAAGCTTTTTATCCATTGATACATCTGACGGTCATTATTTCCCGGCTCATGCCTTATATCCACCAGCAAAATAATTTCTTTAAGCTGCTGCCTGTTATGCAAATATGTATCAATCATATCCGCCCATTTATGCTGTTCTGTTTTTGATACTTTTGCATAACCGTAGCCGGGCAGGTCTACAAAATTCAATTCATCATTTATGCCGTAAAAATTCAAAGTCTGCGTTTTTCCGGGCTGTGAGCTGGTTCTTGCAAGATTTCTCCTGTTTAATAAAGCATTTATCATTGAAGACTTGCCAACATTGGATTTGCCTGCAAATGCTATTTCAGGAACTGCCGTATCCGGATACTGTTCTTTTTTTACTGCAGTAATCAATAACTCTGCTTTTCTGATAATCATATATAATCCTTTCTTGTCACTACCGTAACGCTTCTTTTACCACATCATCTATTTTATCCGCATAAACAATTTCCATGGAGCGAATTATTTTTGAGTCTATCTTAGAAACATCCGCCTTGTTTTTAGAGCAAAGCACAACTTTTTTTATGCCTGCTCGCTTTGCGGCAAGTAACTTTTCCTTAAGCCCTCCTATGGGCAGAACCCTTCCTGTAATTGTAATTTCCCCGGTCATTGCCACATCTTTTCTTACAGGCTTCTTTGTCAAAGCGGAGATTATTGCAGTTGCTATGGTTATCCCTGCGGAAGGTCCGTCCTTTGGAATTGCTCCCTCAGGTACATGAACATGTATATCTGTTTCTTTAAATACTTGATAATCAATATTAAAGTTTTCGGCATTTGCTTTTATATAGCTTAAAGCAGCCATTGCCGATTCCTTCATTACATCTCCTAATTGCCCCGTAAGCTGAAGTTTCCCGTCACCCTTCATGGTATTTACTTCAACAAACAGCGTTTCTCCTCCCACCTGTGTCCATGCAAGTCCGGTAACAACTCCAATCTGGTCTTCTTCATAAGCAATGTCATAATCATACTTAGGTATTCCTAAATACTTTTTGATGTTGGAATTGTTTATGGTTACAGATTTCTTGTTTTTTTCTACTATTTGAACGGCAGCTTTTCTGACTAATTTCCCTATATTTCTTTCTAAGCTTCTAACTCCCGATTCTCTTGTGTATCTTTCTATTATTTCATTAATTGCATTGTCGGAAATTTTAACTTGATTTTCTTTTAAACCATGTTCGGCTAATTGTTTTTTTACTAAATATTTCTCTGCAATATTTCTTTTTTCCCCATCTGTGTATCCTGATATTTCAATAACTTCCATTCTGTCCAAAAGCGGACCCGGTATAGTTGCGGTCGTATTTGCAGTCGTAATAAACATTACATTTTCCAAGCTGAATGGAGCTTCAATATAGTGGTCTGTAAATGTGCTGTTTTGCTCAGGATCAAGCGCTTCCAAAAGAGCTGAAGCAGGGTCGCCTTTAAAATCACTGTTTAATTTATCTATCTCATCCAATAAAAACACCGGATTATTTACTTTAACCTTTGCAATGGACGATACTATTCTTCCCGGTATCGCACCGATATATGTTCTTCTGTGTCCTCTTATTTCAGCTTCATCCCTAACTCCGCCCAAAGAAATTCTCACATACTTTCTGTTCATGGCTCTGGCAATTGATTTTGCAATAGATGTTTTCCCTACTCCCGGAGGTCCAACAAAACAAAGTATGGGACCCTTCATATCCTTTTTAATTTGCTTTACGGCTAAGTATTCCAATATTCTTTCTTTTACTTCTTCCAATCCGTAATGGTCTTCGGAAAGTATTGTTCTTGCTTTTTTTAAATCCGTATTATCCTTTGTCTTTTTATTCCAGGGCAAATCCAAAAGCCAGTCAACATATGTTCTTATAACTCCGGCATCCGGTGAGGATGGAGAAATTTTAAGAAGCTTGTTAATTTCCTTTTCTGCTTTTTCTTTTACTTCCTTAGGCATATTAGCCTTTTTAATTTTTTGAAGGTACTCATCAGCTTCATAATCTGCGTCATCTTCGCCTAATTCCTTCTGAATTGCCCTCATTTGCTCTTTTAAATAATAATCCTTTTGAAATTCACTGACCTGTTTTTTCACAAGCTCGTTTATTTCATTTTCTATCTCTAATACTTTAATTTCTTTTGCCAACAGCTTATTTATTGACTCAAGCCTCTTATATGGATCAAATATTTCTAAAAGAGCTTGCTTTTGCTCTGTTTTTAAATAAATGTATGAAGCGACTACGTCTGCAAGCTTATCGGGATTTTTAATTTCCTTCAGCGATATTACTGCATCAGGCGCTATTTTTGCGTAAATTAAAGCATATTCTTCAAAATTATTTAACGTAAGGCGCACCATTGCCTCTAACTTATCATCCGAAGGCAGACTGTCATCATAAATATATTCATCCAAAACAACTTCAAAATACGGCTCATCCTGTGTCATAGATGCAATTTTCGCTCTGTTTATGCCTTCAACCAACACTCGTATATTGTCTCCGGGCATTTTTATCATTTGCTTTATTTTACAAATGACGCCCACCTCATAAAAATCATCTTCCTTTGGTGATTCCAAATCGGCAACCTTTTGAACAGTCAAAAAAATGTCCGAGTCTTCAAGCATTGCTTCTTCTAATGCATTGATTGATTTTTCCCTTCCAATGTCAAAATGTATTACAGTATTGGGGAAAATTCCGATGCCCCTTATCGGAATCAAAGGAAGGTTTCTTCTCTCTATATTGTAATTATTTATCATATTTTCTCCTTATGGGCAGGCTTCATCACCAATTTATTTACTCCCTTCAGTCGTACAAATTGGGATTGCGCTGCATCTGACCTACCATCTATTCCTGCTTCGCTCTCGCTCGCAGCAATGGGGTTAGGTCATAAATGTTATGAAAACTGCCTGCTAAGGCAGGCAGTTTTATGAAGCATTCTCCTTCTTATCAGAAACAGGCTTCTTTGTTAATACTAATTTAGGCTCGCTGTTATTTACAATTGTATCCTTCGTAATAACACATTTCTTAATATCATTCCTCGATGGAATCTCAAACATAACTTCAGTCATTGTACTTTCAAGAATTCCTCTTAATCCTCTTGCGCCGGTATTGATTTCCAATGCCTTTTTAGCTACTTCTTCAAGAGCTTCCTTCTCAATTTCCAATTCAACATTATCCATTTTAAATAATTCTTTGTATTGTTTGATTAAAGCATTTTTCGGCTCTGTTAAAATCGATATTAAAGCTTTCTTATCTAATTTTTCCAAAGCAACAACCACCGGAACCCTTCCTACAAACTCAGGAATCATACCATATTTCAATAAATCCTGAGACTGAACCTGCTTTAGAAGTTTATCGGTATCTATTGAGGAATTTCCCGTAAGGTCAGCTCCGAAACCAATGCTTTTCTTGCCAACTCTTTTTTGAATAATTCTTTCTATTCCGTCAAAAGCACCTCCAAGTATAAACAATATATTGGTGGTATCTATTTGTATGAATTCCTGGTGAGGATGTTTTCTTCCTCCCTGCGGGGGAACATTGGCAACAGTTCCTTCAAGTATTTTAAGAAGGGCCTGCTGAACTCCTTCGCCGCTTACATCCCTCGTAATTGAAGGATTTTCGGAACGTCTCGAAATTTTATCTATTTCGTCAATGTATATTATGCCCTTTTCGGCTCTTTCTACATCAAAGTCTGCCGACTGCAATAATTTAAGCAAAATATTTTCTACATCTTCTCCTACATATCCTGCTTCTGTCAAAGATGTTGCATCAGCTATGGCAAAAGGAACATTCAACAACCTTGCCAATGTTTGCGCCAAATATGTTTTTCCGCTCCCGGTAGGACCCATTAAAAGTATGTTGCTTTTTTGAATATCCACACCTTCGTCTTTAACCTTGTAGTTAATTCTTTTATAATGGTTGTATACAGCCACTGCCAATGCTTTTTTGGCGTTATCCTGCTGTACTACATACTCGTCCAATTTATCCTTTATTTCTTTTGGTTTTGGAAGTTCTGTAAAATCATATTCTTCAAATAAATCTATTTCCTCATCTACAATGTTATGGCATAACTCTATACATTCATCACATATATATACATCCGGACCGGCTATGAGTCTTCTTACCTGCTCCTGAGATTTCCCGCAAAACGAGCATTTAATTTGTTTTTCATTTACTTTGCCCATTAAAACACTCCTTATTTTCTTTTAGCTATAATATCATCTATTATGCCATAGGCTTTAGCTTCCTCCGCAGTCATAAAGTTATCTCTGTCTGTATCTTTCTGAACCTTTTCTATAGGCTGACCGGTTTTTTCACTGATTATGCTGTTTAAAGTATCTCTTATTTTAATAATTCTGTCAGCATGTATTTTTATGTCTGATGCCTGACCTTTCATTCCGCCAAGCGGCTGGTGAACCATTATCTCTGAATTCGGAAGTGCAAATCTTTTTCCCTTTGCTCCGGACAGCAATAAAAATGCACCCATACTTGCTGCCATTCCCACGCATATAGTTGATACATCAGGTTTTATATACTGCATTGTATCATAGATTGCCATACCTGCGGTGATTGAACCGCCTGGTGAGTTTATATACAATTGAATGTCCTTGTCAGGGTCTTCAGACTCCAAAAATAACATCTGTGCAACAATTACGCTTGCTGTCGCATCATTAACTTCATCGCTTAATATTATGATTCTATCTTTCAAAAGTCTTGAATATATATCATAAGACCTTTCACCTCTGCCGGTTTGTTCGATTACATATGGTACTAATGCCATCTCAATTCCTCCTATTTATTATATTTCTCTTTACTATAATTGTACTTAATTTTCTTAAAATTATCTTAAGTTTATTCTATATCTTCTTGAGGCTGTTCTTCTGATGATTTTTCTTCGGGTTCAACAGGTGCTTCAGGTGCATCAATAAATACCGCATTTTTTACAAGCAAATCAACAATTTTTCGTTTTTGAAGAGTTTCCTCAATATAGTTTTTGCTTGACTGCATCAAACTATCTTTGAATGTTTCAAGCTTATCTTCTTCCACATTGTATGATTCCACTATTTTATTTACTTCTTCCTGCAGTTCTTCATCCGTAACCTTAATTTCTTCTTTCTTAATTAAGGCTTCTAAAACCAATTCTGCCTTAACATTAAACTCAGCTTGGTTTCTTGCACCTTCTTTATATTGCTTTACAAAATTATTGATTAATTCATCATATTCCTTGCCGTTAAATCCTTGCTGACGGAACTGCTGTTCGTAGTTTCTTCCAAGATAATCAATTTCTCTTTGGATTAAAACTTCAGGTACTTCCAGCTTTGTATTATTTACGATTTTTGTTACAACATTGTTGTCATTTGAAATTTTAACCGAATCGGAAGCTTTCTGCTCCAATACTTTTCTTGTATCAGCTTTAAGTTCTTCCAATGTATCGAATTCGCTAACATCCTTAGCAAATTCATCGTCCATTTCCGGAAGTTCTTTTGTTTTTATTTCATGAATCTTCACATTGAAAACTGCATCTTTGCCTTTTAAGTACTCAGCTTGATAATCTTCGGGGAATGTTACATTTACCGTAACCTCGTCCCCTTTTGCCTTCCCTATTAGCTGATCTTCAAATCCGGGTATAAATGAATTAGAACCAATCTCAAGTGCTTGGTTTTCGGCTGTACCGCCCTCGAATTGCTCTTCACCAACAAAACCTGCATAATCAATTGTTAGGAAATCACCCTTTTGAACAGGTCTGTCTGTAACTTCAACTATTCTTGCATTTTTTTCCTGTATTGATTTTAATTCTTTTTCAACATCTTCATCCGTTACATTAATTTCGGTTTTTACCACTTCAATGCATTTGTACTGAGGAAGTTCAACTTCCGGCATTACTTCAACATCAGCCGTAATTACTATATCTTCGCTTTCTTCGAATTTATCAACATTAATTGTAGGGCTGTCAATTATATCTAACTTTAACTCATTAACAGCTTTCGGGTATGCTTCCTGAACAGCAAAATCCAAGGCATCATCATAAAAAATGCTCTTACCATATTTCTTCTCTATAATATGTCTTGGAGCTTTTCCCTTTCTGAATCCTTGAACATTTATACTATTCTTTACTTTTAAATATGCTTTATTCACAGCTTTCTCAAATTCATCTTGTGTTACCGTAAACTCCAATGATACTATATTCTTTTCCTTTTTTAGTATTTTCGAACTCATTTTGCCCTCCGTTATTCTTAATTATTGTATGTAAAACAAGTCAATAGGTTCATTTTAATGAATTTCATAATTAACCATTATATTATAACATATAACATTTTAAAAGCAACATTTTATTAACTTTTTTAAAAAGAAGTGAATTGCAAAAGTAACTTCCAGAGTAGATAGGCAAAAATGGAACTTACCTGCGCAACAAATTCCAGAATACGACGGGGACATTCCTCTTACCCTCAGAGACTATCCCTATAGCAGAGGTGTGTCCCCCATCCTCTTATACTCATAAAGACTGCATTTCACAATAAAATTATTGCTGTTTAAAAAAACTTGGGTCTTGTTTTTGACAAATTTCATGCCTGCCTTTTTCATAACCTTACCCGATGCTTCATTTCTTATATCATGAAAAGCGCATACGGTTTCAAACCCCGCCTCTAAGGTTAAATATTTCAGCACAGCAATAAGTACCTCCGTAGCAATACCTTGATTCCATAGTTTTTTTGCTATGGTATAACCTACTTCGCAATATTTTTTTCTTTTTTTTATATTTGATACGGTAATGGAACCGATTACCTCTTCAGTACTCTTGTCCGCAATTGCCCAATGAAGATAATCCTTTTTTTCATAAGAGTCTATCCATTCAGACAGATATTCCTTTGTTTCTTCAACAGAAGAATGTACTCTCCAAGCGTTATACCTTGCTGAATCCTTATCACTCAACCAGTTTGAATAAATATCATATGCATCTGACATTTGAAATTTTCTGAGAAGAACCCTTGCCGTTTTTAGTTGTACAGTTCCCGATAGCTTTAATTTTTCCAAAATGACCTCCGCCAAGAAGATGCTATTAATATTATATCTTTTTACAAGATATTTGCATAGTTTTATTTTCATTTGGATTGAATTATATAAATATAAATATTATAATGGTTATAATAATTTTAGGGAGGTTGAGTATGAATGATAATGTAGAAATTATAATAGATAATTACAGCGAAGCAGTAAAAACACTCACAGAAGTAAAGGATAAAAAATTTATTCCTACGATTGAATCTGTTCTCAAAAAAACACCGATACAAATGCCCAAGGAAATTTACAATGCCAGCGGCATCAATATATTCGGAAAAAGACTTAAATCCTTAATATTCACAACCGATTTGGCAATTATAAAAAATCACAACGCTGACGGAGTGATAGCTGTATACCCTTTTACTCCTCAAATAGCAATTAATCAGGCAATTATAGAATTGTCTTCAGCCCCTGTGTTTGTAGGGGTAGGAGGAGGAATAACAACGGGTCAAAGATCATTGGATATCGCACTAAGCGCCGAACTATACGGTGCCTATGGGGTAGTACTGAATGCACCCGCTAAAAATGAGCTTATTCAGGATATGAAGGAGCGTTTGGATATACCAATCATTATAACAATTGTATCGGAAAAAGAGGATTTTGAATCAAGAATCAAAGCAGGTGCCTCTATCTTCAACGTATCGGGAGGAAATCAAACTGTAAGCATCGTAAGACAAATTCGTGAAAAGCACCCTAACTTTCCGATTATTGCAACCGGAGGTCCCACGCCGGAAAGTATAACGGAAACCATAAAAGCAGGCGCCAACACAATAACTTACACACCTCCCACAACCGGTAAACTTTTCTCCAAAATTATGGACAACTACAGAGACAAAATTTCTTAGATGCCCTAACCCCATTTCCTATAGTCGAAAAGACTGCCTCCTTATGGGAGACAGTCTTTTTAGTTACATTTTTTTAAGTACCTCTCTGTTATCCTCTATTATGTTATTTATTTCTCTGATTTTATCCTGAAGCTTGGACAATATTTCATCGCTGTAATTGTATGCACCCATCTTCATTTCATTTGCTTTTTGTTCTGCTTCCTGAAGCAGCTGGTTAGCATGGCTTTTAGCCAATCTGGTTATTTCGCTTTCTTCGATTAAGTGCTTCTGCTGCTCCTTAATTTTACCGATTAACTCATCTGCTTCACTTTGGGCTTCATTAAGTATGCGCTGTCTCTCTTTTGCAACCCAGGAAGCTCTGTTTATTTCATCGGGCAATTTTAATCTTATTTCATTTATTACTTCTAAAACTTCTTCCTTATCAATCATCACCTTACTTGATAAGGGGAACTTAGAAGCATCTTCTATAATATCCTCTATTCTTTCCAATAAATTCAAAATATCCATTTTTTACTTCCTCCCAAGTATTCTATATATATTTTCAGAAACATTCTCAGGTACTAAATCCTCAAAGAGACCTCCGTGTTCTGCCACATCCTTTACCATACTGGAACTTAAAAAAGAAAATTCCGGTGATGCAACTAAAAATATAGTTTCTAATTTTTTATTTAAATGCTTATTGATACTTGATATTGCCAGCTCATATTCATAGTCGGATACGGCTCTTAAGCCTCTTACTATAATATTAATATCGTTTTTTTCACAATAATCAACAACTAAACCTTCGGTAAAATCAACTTGTACATTTTTTAAATTTTTAACAGCAATTCTTACCATTTCACATCTTTCTTCAATTGAAAACCAATATTTTTTTTCTTTGTTGTTAAATACAGTTACTACAACTTCCTCGAATTTACATGATATTCTTTTGATAATATCAAGATGTCCGAGCGTTATGGGGTCAAAGCTTCCGGTGTACAATACTTTCATTATTCCTCCAAATGTCTTATCAAGCTTATTCTTGTTCTACCATATATTTTTTCTTTATATTTTACCATACTTGTATCTTTATTATCAATTACTTTTTCTGATTTATCGGTTTCTATAATAAGAAGTCCTCCGGACTTTATAATATCAAATTCAAATACTTTATTGATTATATTATTGCTTAAATTTAATGCATATGGAGGATCTGCAAAAATATAATCAAATTTTTCATTATTTTGGGATAAACTAATTATTGCTTTCTCATAATCATTCAGCATAATCTTTGCTTTGCTGCTAAAATTGCACAAATCTAAGTTCTTTTTAACATAGTTTAAACTTTTGCGTGATACATCAACAAAGGTACAGTGTTTTGCCCCTCTTGCCAAAAATTCAATTCCTATGCCGCCGCTTCCCGCGAACAATTCTAAAACAGCAGCTTCTTCATCAATCGGTCCTATTATATTAAAAATAGCTTCTTTAATTTTATCGCTTGTAGGTCTTACGGCTGCTCCCTCGGGAGCATATAACCTTTTTCCTTTATTTGTTCCGGATATTATTCTCAATTTAGTTCCTCTTTATAATTTTACGCTCCTGAAAAGTAGGGATAGTCAATTAAATACTATTGTTTCATCTTTGAATAAATTATTAATTTCCATTTTTAAATTATGATATTCTCCACCGCTTAATGCCGGATTTTCTGATATAATTTTTTTTGATAACAGCTGAACCTGCTGGACAGTTTCAACATTATTAACTATATTTTGTATTTCAAATTTTGATAATCCATGCTGCCTTACACCGAAGAAATCTCCGGGACCTCTTATTTTCAAATCTTCTTCCGCTATTATAAATCCATTGTTTGTTCTTTTTAAAATATTCATTCTGTCTTTTGACTTTTTGCTTCTGCTTTCATTTGCCAAAATACAATAGGATTGATATTTTCCTCTTCCGACCCTTCCTCTTAATTGGTGAAGCTGTGCCAAACCGAATCTCTCGGCATTTAATATAAGCATAACAGCAGCATTTGGCACATTAACGCCGACCTCGATTACCGTGGTGGAAATAAGCACATTTATTTTACCCTTATAAAATTTATTTATAACTTCTTCTTTTTCTGAATTACTCATTTTGCCATGCAAAAGACCCAATTTATAACCTGAAAAATATGAAGATTTTAATTCGTTAAAAATTTCTGTGGCGGAATTTAAATTTAAACTTTCCGATTCATCAACCAAGGGTGCCACAATATAAGCCTGTCTTCCGCTATCAACCTGATTTTTTATAAAATCATAGGCTTTCACCTTATCCTTGTCACCAATAATACTTGTTATGACATTTTGCCTTCCGGGCGGCATTTCATCAATCAATGAAATATCCAAATCTCCGTAAATCATCAGAGCCAACGTTCTTGGAATAGGTGTTGCGGTCATTATAAGAATGTGGGGATTGTTGCCTTTATTTGAAAATTTGGCTCTTTGCCTTACTCCAAACCGGTGCTGCTCATCGGTAACCACAAGCCCTATATTTTTAAACTCCACATTATCCTCAATTAAGGCGTGTGTTCCCACTATGATGTCAATTTCTCCGTTTTTCAGCTTCTGAAGGATTTCTTCCTTTTCCTTTGCTTTTGAAGAGCCGGTTAAAACTGCAACAGCAACGTTTAAATCAGCCCTGCTTAAATATTCTTTAATCGTTTCATAATGCTGCAAAGCTAATATTTCGGTTGGTGCCATCATTGATGACTGATAACCTGAGTTTACAGCCATAAGCATTGCATAAACAGCCACCACTGTCTTTCCTGACCCTACATCTCCCTGAATCAGCCTGTTCATAGTTTTATCGCTTTTTAAATCAGCTTCGATTTCTTCAATAACTTTAAGCTGTGCGTTTGTAAGCTTGTAGGGTATGGATTTAAGAAGCTTATCGGATAATTCCGTTTCGATTTTTTTTATTTGGTTTAATTCATTAGTCAAATTGTTTTTAATGTTAAAAAGGCCAAGCTGCATTATTAACAGCTTTTCAAACGCGATAGTTCTCTTAGCTATTGAATATTTTTTATTGTCACTTGGAAAATGCAGGTTTTTTACAGCAATCTTTTTTGAAATAAGACCATATTTTTTTATTATATATTCCGGTAAAATGTTGTGAATTTCATCAGAATAAGTTTCTAAAGCGGTTTTTATCAGCTTTGTAATTTCATTGTTTGACAAACCGTATGTAAGGCTGTAAACAGGCATAATCCTCATAGCCTTCCAATCCTTGTCCGCAAATTCAATTTCAGGATTTGCAGCCTCTAATTTGCCGAATGCAATTTTAATGCTGCCGAAAACATAGTAGGATTCACCGGCAATTAACTTGTCCATTAAAAAGTCCTGATTGAAAAATGTAAGAGTGATAAAACCGGTATCATCTTTACATATTACTTTTATCATAGTCCTGTTCTTTTTGATTTTTGAATATTTCGGTTTTTCAAAAATCCTAACCTTTATCAGGTATTTCCCCTGCTCACGAATTTCACATATATTTTTAACCGTTCTTCTGTCTTCATATTTAACGGGAAAATAATTCAGCAAATCCCCAATGGTAAATATGTTTAATTTTTGCAATTTTAAAGCTCTGTTTGGCCCTACTCCCTTTAAAAATCGAATACCTGACTCTATCATTTTCCACCTTTTGATAACATAGGATTCTCGCAGTCTCATTCACCAATTTATCTATTCGGGGACATTCCTCCTACAAGCAGAGACTTTCCCTAAATAGAGAGGTGTGTCCCCATACCTCTAACAAATGGGGTTAGGGCATCTTTATTCTACGGATATTATATAGTAATAAAGAGGCTGCCCTCCGTATATTATTTCAATATCACAATCCTCTGCAACTTCTTCAATTTTAGCTTTAATACCTTCCGCTGTTTTTTTGTCAACTTTATCTCCATAAAATAAGGTTACCAAAAAACTGTCTTCATCCACCATCTTACTGATTAATTCAATTGCTTCCTCTTCCGGATTTTTTCCGTGATTTACAATTTCACCGTCATAAATAGCGATAATTTCATCTTTTTTGATTTCCAAATCATTAAATACAGTATCTCTTACCGCATAAGTTACTTGACCTGTTTTTACTTCCTTTACCGCCTCAGTCATAGCTTCTATATTTTCATCTATATCATTTTCTTCCTTAAATGCAATAAGAGCTGTTATACCTTGTGGTATTGTCTTGCTTGGAACCACATAAATATTTTTATCGGAAATTTTCCTTGCCTGTGTTGCGGCTAATATTATATTCGAATTATTAGGCAATATAATTATGTTATCGGCATTGATTTTGTTAGCCGCTTCCAATATATCTTCCGTGCTTGGATTCATTGTCTGACCGCCTGACAAAAATACATCGACATTTAGGTCGGTAAACACTTTTTTTATTCCTTCACCCATGCCTATGGAAACAAAACCGTATTTCTTTTTTTCCTGTTTATTTTTATGGCTGTCCTTCAGTCTTTCTCTGAATTGTTCCTTCATATTATCTATCTTGATATTGGTCAATTCGCCGTATTTAACTGCCATTGCCAATATTTGTCCCGGGTTGTTGGTATGTATATGTGTTTTTATAACATTTTCATTCCCAACACAAACAATGGAATCACCCTTGTCATAAATTCTGCTAAGGAATTCCTCTGCTGTTTTTATTGGATTTTTTATTATAAATTCGGTACAGTAGGCAAAAATAATTTCATCTTCGCTTGTAAATTCTTCAAGCTCGACAGCTGTATCAATCACCAAGTTTTCTGTTTTTTCCTGTTTTATTTCTATTCCCTTTAAAGCTGCCAATGCTCCTTCCAAGAGAAAAATTAATCCTTTCCCTCCGGCATCCACTACATCCGCCTGTTTTAAAACCTTAAGCATTTCCGGAGTACGGTTTAAAGTATCCTTTGACTGCTGAATAAGGCTTTCCAAAAAAACAACCACATCTTCGAATTCCTCATAAGAAGCCATTGCTTTTTCTGCTGTTTCCCTTGCAACAGTAAGTATTGTTCCTTCAACAGGCTTCATAACGGCTTTATAAGCGGTATCTGATGCGGATTTAAAGGATTCCGCTATAATTTTACAATCTATTTGATTAGCTCCTTTTAGCCCTTTTGACATTCCTCTCAAAAGCTGTGATAATATTACCCCGGAATTTCCTCTTGCTCCCATAAGAGAACCGTTAGCTGCAGCCGCAGCCAATGATGTTATCGTGCTTTCCGAAAGATTTTGAATTTCCTTAACGGCAGCCTGCACCGTAAGGTTCATATTTGTACCCGTATCTCCGTCCGGGACGGGAAATACATTTAGAGAATCCACTATTGTCTTGTTGTTTTCAAGATTAACGGCAGCCCCTAAAAGCATTTTCTTGAACGTAATATTATCTATGTATTTTATTATCATTTTAGCCTCCTAAGTTATTTTTGCACTCTCACACCCTGTACAAAAATATTCACATTATCCACGCATACTCCTGAAAAAGTTTCGACGCTGTATTTTATTCTGGAAATTACATTTTCCGCAACAACAGATATTTTAACTCCATATTGCAATACTATATATAAATCAATATTTACTTTATCTTCGGTTACTGAAACTTTTATTCCTTTAGTTAACTGTTCCCTTTTCAGCAGTTCAAAAAAACCTTGAGTTGCATTTCTGGAAGCCATACCAACAACACCGTAGCACTCCATTGCAGCCAAACCTGCAATAGTAGCTATGGCTTGGTCATCAATAAGTACACTTCCGTTTTCATTAAACATCTTAACTGACATATTTACCTCCTACGTTTTATTCCAATTATTAATTTATTATAACCTTTTTATCATTATTTTACAATTATAAATTCAAATTTGGGGACATTCCTTCTATCCCGCATAGACTTTCCCCGGCAAAAAGAGGTGTGTCCCCTTTCCTCTGCAGACATTCCTCCTGTCACGCAACGACTTTACATGCAAAACAGGTGCATTCCCGTACCTTGTTCGGCGTGTTTCCATGCCTCTTTTCTACAATTATACTAATTAAAAATTAATATTGCAATATTTAAATTTTAATGTTAAAATGATGAGGTTGTAATAATAAAAGCTATATGGATAATAATAGTAATGTTATAGATAAATGGGAGGTGTAATTATGGCTAAATATTGTGAAGTATGCGGAAAAGGAACTATATCAGGACACAGTATAACTCATTCTGACAGAAAAATAAAAAGAACTTGGAAACCAAATGTAAGAACTGTTACTGTTGTTGAAAACGGAAAAGCTTCAAGAAAAACAGTTTGTACAAGATGTATAAGATCAGGAAAAATTCAAAGAGC
>ENA-UOOM01001526-UOOM01001526.1-fermentation-metagenome-genome-assembly--contig:-NODE-1526-length-21949-cov-3.739792_pt1 | contig 21949 bp, 18 predicted proteins | sample MGYA00245781_ERZ724031 | MGnify/ENA primary metagenome ERZ724031 (study PRJEB28704, sample SAMN03018317) | fermentation metagenome | biome: anthropogenic terrestrial biome; feature: soil; material... | reverse complement strand
GTAATATGGTTTTGCCCTTTAATCGGTAACAAGCCATTCATCATTAAGTTGTATGTCTATTATACCTAAAAAAATAAATTTTGTCAATCGCTTTTTATTGTATTGATTTATTTATAGCAATTACATATTAAAATTGCATGTCAAAGCCGCTAAAAAAACGCTGACAATACAGAAGTCGGCAAGCTCAGGTTCAAGCTCTAACATGATTCCGCCTTCCTCCTTCCAATTATATTATTCGTATGTATAACAATGTTCTAGACTAGACCCAAGGCGGCATTTTGTCTACAGGCTGAGCCAACGTTATTAGACGTTGACAATTTTATGTCATTTTAAGGTTCGTTCCAGTTAGCTGTTTTATTGGTGTAGTGGCAGAGCTTTTATTTTTTTACACTACAACATTTATTATAGAAGCGAAAGAATATACAGGCACTTAAAGATAACACTAAACGGCACCTGCCTGCAATTTTTGACCGTAGGTATTCTGTATTTTATTTAAAAAACTAATATTACTATGGTGAAAATTACTATATATAGGTATTTATACAATATATCATTTTGCGATTAGAATTTTATGCCCGACTTTTGTCATCATTTCGACTATATCCTGGGAAGGCTTAGCATCTGTAATGAGTATATCTATCTGCCCCAAATTACAATACGTCATAAGGGAGACTTCACCGCATTTGCTGCTGTCAGCTAAAAGGTATTTCTTTTTGCTGCGTTCAATGGCAACGCGCTTTAAAGCAAATTCAACAGGGGAAGAATTGGTTACGCCGTTTGCAATGGAAAAACCGGTAGTTGCCATAAAAGCCTTACTTATATTGTAATTTTTAAGTACCTGAGCAGCATAATTGCCTGCAAAAGAAAGTGTTTTTCTGTTTAATGCACCTGAAAGTGTAATAATATTTATATTTTCATATGACATGCCGCGCAAGATAATTTCGATGTTATTAGTAAGTATGGTAATATTATTTTTATTTTTAATGTTTTCCAACAGATGCGTAGTGGTAGTGCCTGAATCTATGAAGACAATATCGTTGTCTTCAATGAGTTGTGAAGCTGCTGCTGCTATTTTCATTTTCTCATTTGGGTGCGAAATATTTCTGTCTTCAAAAGGTACAAGCCCTTTTTTAGGGAGAACAGTAACTCCCCCATATATTTTTTTTATATCTCCTGCAGATAATATTGATTCCAGGTCCCGCCTTAATGTACTTTTGGAAATATTGAACTCACCACATATTTGGTTAAGACTCAAGGTCTTATTTTCATAAATATAGTTTTTGATTTCTTCTATCCGTTTTGAGCGCATTTTAACAACCTCTTAGCACAAAATTAACGTTTATATAAATCTTGTATTAAATGTAACATATAATGTGGAGAAAATTTTTCTATTTAATAATTATAGCTCACTTTTGATAATGTTTTAGCTTTATTTTGTACTGATGTATGCAAAATATTCGTAATTTTCAAGCTAATTACTAAATAATAGACAAAAAAGCAAGCAATAAATTGTAAATTATTCCGATTGTTAAAAAATATTAATAAAATGGCTTGAAAACTATAAAATATGGTGATAATATTACTTCATAAGTTATTTAAAATATAATCAAAAAGAGGACAAAACATGTCTATCACTAACATTAAAACATTAATGAATCAAGCTGAGGCGGAAAATCGTGCAGTAGGTGCGTTCAGTGTAGGCAATATGGAGATGATTATAGGAGCTGTTAAAGCTGCGGAAGAACTTGATACTCCTATAATTTTGCAGATAGCTCAGTCCAGGTTGAAACATTCGCCTCTTGACTTAACAGGCCCAATGATGCTCAGCGCTGCGGAAAAAGCAAAAGTACCTGTTGCGGTTCACTTAGACCATGGACTTACGTTAGACGTTATAAACCAGGCCCTTAATTTAAAGTTTACGTCGGTGATGTTTGACGGATCAAGATACGACGTAAACAAAAACCTCGATATGACAAGGAAAGTTATAGGCCTTGCAAAAGAACACGGCGCATGCGTGGAAGCCGAACTCGGTGTAATAGGCGGAAATGAAGGTAACGGCAAGCAAGTGACAAGTTGTACAGATCCAGGCACAGCCAAGTATTTTGCGCAGTCGGCAGATATAGATGCTCTTGCAGTAGCCATTGGCAATGCGCACGGCCACTATGAGCGTACTCCTAAACTTCGGTTTGACATCTTGTCGGATATACATAAGAAAGTCGGTGTGCCGCTTGTGCTGCATGGGGGAAGCGGAATAACGCCGCAAGATTTCAGGGAATGTATCAACAGAGGCATACGAAAAATCAATATAGCAACAGCGAACTTTGATTCGTTGACAAACAGTGCTGAAAAATATTTTAAAACTTCTGGTTCACATAATTATTTCTCTCTTAATGAAGCAATGGTTGAAGGTGTTTATAAAAACATAAAAAGGCATATCAATATTTTTAATAACAGGGTGCCGATTGAAAAAATTTGAGATCATGGAAGGAGCAACTACTATGAGGTACATAACATTTGATGAAAAAAGAAAATACGATATGATTTTGCTTGGCAGGGTGACAATAGATTTTAACCCGGTGGATTATTACAAAACCCTTGCAGAAAGCACGACTTTTAAAAAATATCTTGGCGGATCACCGGCCAACATAGCTGTCGGGTTGTCACGGTTAGGCAAAAAATGCGGCTTTTTCGCTTGTGTTTCTGATGACAGGTTTGGAGATTATGTGACGGATTATTTTAAGAATGAAGGCATAGATACGTCACACATATCCAAATGCAAGCATGGGGAAAAGTTAGGTTTGACTTTTACCGAGATTTTAAACGAAAAAGACAGCAGTATATTAATGTATAGGAATAGTATTGCTGACTTGCAGCTTAATACTGACCAAATTGATGAAGATTACATAAAGCAGGGAAAAGCGCTTTTGATTTCTGGTACGTCGCTTGCGGAGAGCCCTTCACGCGAAGCTGCGTTGAAAGCAGTGCTTCTTGCAAACAAAACTAATACTCCTGTGATTTTTGATATTGATTATAGGGACTATAACTGGAAAAATGAAGATGAAGCGGCCGCTTATTATGCCATTGTAGCAGATAAGGCCGATGTGATATTGGGTTCGAGGGAAGAGTACGATTTAGCTGAACATTTAATTAAACCAAATATGACTGATAAGGAAAGTGCTGGCTACTGGTGCGGTAAAAACGCAAAAATAGTAGTTATAAAACACGGCAAGGAAGGATCAACAGCGTATACGGACGACGGACAGGACTTTTCCATAAAACCGTTTCCAATAAAAAAGCTGAAGTCATTTGGCGGCGGGGATGGCTATGCCTCAGCATTCCTTTACGGGCTTCTTGAAGGCTGGGAAATAATAGATTGCCTTGAGTTTGGCAGTGCGTCGGCTTCGCTGCTTATTGCAAGTCACTCGTGCTCAGACAGTATGCCTAAGGTACAGACAATTAAAGATTACATTTCAAAATGCAAACGTGAATATGGGGAAATGGTAGCAAAAATTTGAAAATATTTTCATATGCAGGGGGACTTATTATGGGTGTAAAACACATGACTATGGCTCAGGCACTTGTACGATTTTTGGATAACCAATATATTAGCTTTGATGGAGAAGAAAATAAGTTTGTCACCGGTATAGCGGCTATTTTCGGACATGGCAATGTTGTAGGCATAGGGCAGGCTATGGACGAAAATCCAGGTGGCCTTAAGTATTTTCAAGGCAAAAATGAACAGGGTATGGCGCACATGGCGGCAGCTTATGCAAGGCAGAACAACAGAAAAAAAATTATCGCATGCTCGTCTTCCATAGGGCCTGGCGCGGCTAATATGGTAACCGCAGCAGCGTGTGCGACTGTAGATAACATACCTCTTTTGCTACTGCCCGGCGATACATTTGCCACACGCCAACCTGATCCGGTGTTGCAGCAGGTTGAGCAGCCATGTAATCTGCAGGTGACGACAAATGATGCGTTTAAACCGGTTTGTAAGTATTGGGACAGAGTAGAACGCCCGGAACAGCTTATGACAGCAATGATAAACGCTATGCGGGTGTTGACAGATCCTGAAAGCACTGGAGCAGTATGCATAGCAATGCCGCAGGACGTGCAGGGCGAGAGCTTCGACTATCCTGATTATTTCCTTGAAAAAAGGGTACATAGAATTGTACGCAGAGTACCTGATGAAGGTGAACTGAAAGATGCTGTCGCTGCTGTCTCGGCAAGCAGAAAACCGCTTGTAATATGTGGAGGAGGGGTAAAATATTCGCAAGCCGGTGAATGCCTTGAATCATTTTGTGAAAAGTTTGGCATGCCATTTGCTGAAACCCAGGCAGGCAAGAGCGCCTGCAGGTCTTCATCTAAATATTGCCTTGGCGGTATTGGCGCAACTGGTAACCTTGCGGCAAATACAATAGCAGGGGAAACCGACCTTGTGATTTCGGTTGGCTCCCGTATGTCTGACTTTACAACATCGTCAAAGTGGCTTTTCCATAATCCGGCTGTAAAAATTGTTAGTATAAATACATCAAGGTTCCATGCCTACAAGATGGATGCCATAAAAGTTGTCGGCGACGCAAAAGCAACATTGGAAAAATTGTATGAAATATTGGATAAATGTAATTATCATTCAGCTTACAAAAACGAAATAACTGAAGCACGGAAAGCATGGTCGGAAGAAATGGAGAAGCTTGCTTCATATCAATACAATGCAGACTTTGAACCGATGATTTCGGCTAGAAACCCTGCCAGCGTTCCGGAATTCAGTGAAATGACAGGCTCTGTTTTAACGCAGACATCGGCCATATGTGCCATTCGCAAGCATATAGACGATGATGCCATTGTAGTTGGGGCTTCCGGCAGCCTGCCGGGGGATTTGCAGAGGATGTGGACTACTGATGCGCGCGATTCCTATCACATGGAATATGGGTATTCATGCATGGGCTATGAAATTGCCGGCGCACTTGGTGTAAAAATCGCTGAACCTGACAAGGAAGTATATGCCATGCTTGGTGACGGGAGTTTCTTAATGCTGCATACAGAACTTTTGACTTCTGTGCAGGAACAGAAAAAAATAAATGTTCTCCTGTTTGACAATTCGTCGTTTGGATGTATAAACAATCTTCAAATGTCTAATGGGATTGGTAACTTTGGAACAGAATTTCGGTACCGTAGCAACACTTCACACAGTCTTGACGGAAGTCTCATACCGGTGAGTTATGCCGCTATTGCCAGCGGATATGGTTTAAGAACATATACTGTACATAATTTAGGTGAACTTATCAAAGCGCTTGAAGACAGTAAAAAGCAGGTCGTTTCAATTTTGATAGATATAAAAGTATTGCCGAAGACAATGACACATGATTACAAGTCATGGTGGCATGTGGGTTTGGCCAGCACTGCATCAAAAAGTTCCGAACAGGAAGCGTACAAAAAGAAGAAGATAAATCAAAAGTCAGCAAGAATTTACTAATTTATTTTTTATTAGGGGATAGGAGATTGAAAAATGTTAAATAAAAGAAATGTAAAAATCGGCATAGCTCCAATTGGATGGACAAATGATGATATGCCTGATTTGGGTAAGGAAAACACATTTGAGCAATGCATAAGCGAAATGGCGCTTGCAGGTTATGACGGCTGCGAAATAGGCAACAAGTACCCGAAAGATAAAGAAGTATTAAAAAACGCGCTAGATTTACGGAGGCTGACAATCTGCAACCAATGGTTTTCAGCTTTCCTTATATCACGTCCTTTTGAAGAGACAGCAGATGCTTTTACCAGGCAGTTGGACTTCTTGAAATATGAGGGTGCCAATGTAATTGGGGTTTCTGAACAGAGCTATAGCATACAAGGGAAAAAACAGCCTATTTTTGAGGGTAAGCACAAGATGAATGACCGCGAATGGAACCTCCTTTGCGATGGGCTGAACCGCTTGGGAAAAATAGCGAAAGATAAAGGCATGAAACTTACCTTTCACCACCACATGGGGACCGTTGTTCAAGATGAAGATGAAATTGACCGGCTAATGTCGAATACCGACCCGGACTTAGTCTACCTTTTGTTTGACACAGGGCACTTAAGTTTTGACGGCATAGACCCATTAAAGATTTTAAATACGTATTCTAGACGTATAGGTCATGTCCATTTAAAGGATTTAAGGTATGACGTGGTTTCAAAAGCGAAGGCAAACCATTTAAGCTTTTTGGACGGTGTCCGCGCCGGAACGTTTACTGTCCCTGGGGACGGCAATGTTGATTTTAAGCCTGTTTTTCAAGCCCTCGAGCAATCAGGCTATACGGGTTGGATAGTTGTTGAAGCAGAGCAGGACCCTGCAAAAGCAAATCCACTTGAATATGCAATTAAGGCAAGAAAGTATATTAAGGATAAGGCAGGAGTTTAATTATAGGAATGGAGGAGTTAATTTGAAAAAAGTACGTATTGGTTCCGTTGGTTTAGGGCGGCTCGGCAATAGACATGCTGAAAATATAGCAACCAAAATTTCAAATGCCGAGCTGGTTGCAATATGCGATTTAGATGAAGAGCGCCTAAAGAGTGAGGCGGAGAGGCTACGTGTTAAGTATACATATACTGATTTTAATGCAATGCTGGAGTGCAGGGAAATAGATGCTATTGTCATAGTTTCACCATCCGCATTTCATACAGGCCAAATTGAAAAAGCACTGGAAAAAGGATTCCACGTTTTTTCTGAAAAACCTCTTGGTGTAACAGTGGAACAATGTAGGCAAGCTGAAAATGCTGTTAATAAAAATGCAAATTTAGTATTTATGCTTGGCTTTATGCGCCGCTTCGATGACTCTTATATGTATGCCAAAAATAAGGTGGAAAATGGCGAAATAGGTAAACCCATACTGTTTCGTGGGTATAGCCAGGACCCCGAAAAATTTATAGCAGGCTCTATAGCTTTTGCTTCACACAGCGGTGGAATATTTTTAGATATGGCAGTCCATGACATTGACCTTGCACGCTGGTTTATGAAGAGTGAACCTTCGCAAGTATATGCTGTTGGTGACTGCTACGCGCACCCTGAGTTTGCAAAGTATAACGACGGAGATAATGTATCGTGTCTTATGAAGTTTAAAAGCGGAGCAATGGGGTTCCTGTTTTCAGGAAGGACAGCGCCTCACGGGTACAATGTAGAAACGGAAATTATTGGGACAAAGGGCACTCTCAGGATAGCATCTGTTCCACAAAAGAATTTTGTTGAAATTTTTGACTCTGATGGTGTTCGCAAAGAATGTCAAGAGGACTTTTTGGAACGATTTCAGAATGCGTACATAAATGAAATGCAGGAATTTGTAAATTGCATTTTGGAAAAACGAAAGCCGGATGTTACTGTCAGCGACGGTACCCGCGCTGTTATAATAGCCAATGCGTGCAAAAAATCGTTTGAAACAGGGCAGCTTATTTCTATATATTAGCTAATTATTGTTGCCTAAGTTATTTAGATATTTTAAGTAAATTTTATTGTTGTATGGCTTTAACGCTTTACATAAAAAGTTTAAAAAGGAGTTGTTTTTGTTGAAAAAATTTTTATCACTGATTTTGGCAGGGATGTTAGCACTTTCCGTAACAGCATGCAGCGGGTCCAACTCTGAGTCTGCCTCGGAGGCTGAAGAATCTACAGGCTCACAGACAGACGAAAGTAAAGGGGAATCTTCAAATGTAGCTGAAGCCGGTAAAACTGTAAAAGACAATTCAAAAGTCAGGGTAGGGGTAATTTTGAAAACCTTATCAAGTGAATATTGGAAAGTCTGTGCCGCAGGTGCTAAACAGGCAGCAAAGGACCAGGGCTGCCAGCTTAAATTACAGGGGCCCCCTTCAGAAATATCCTATAATGAGCAAAGCAGTGAAATTGAAACTATGCTTTCTGCAAACCAAATTGATGCATTGTGTATTGCGCCGTTGCAGCCAGATATGGTAGTGACAAAGCTTAAGGATGCAACTATCCCAATACTATTTGTTGACACTGATGCACAATATGATAAAAAGGTGACATTTATTGGCACAAGTAATGAAGAGGCCGGCAAGACCGGAGGCGAATATATGGGCAAAAAGTTGGGAAAAGGCAAGAAGGCTGTACTCATTGGTGGAGTACAAGGTGACCCAACATGCGAAGCCCGTATGAAAGGTTATAAAGAGGGACTCACAAAATACGGTGTTGAAGTCCTTGATACTCAGTATGCAAACGCAACGACTGATAAAGCACTCCAGGTAATGGAGAATTATTTGCAGCATTTTCCTCAGATAGATGCAGTACTTTGCAACAATGATGATATGGCTATAGGAGCAGTAAGGGCATGTGCGCAGGCAGGAAAAACTGACATTAAGGTTATGGGATTTGACGGGACGACTGCCGGCGCACAGTCAATTATTGATGGAGAGATGGCGGCTTCAATTTCACAAGATGCATATCAGATAGGATACCAGGGTGTAGTCAATGCTGTTAAGGCTGTAAACGGTGAAACTGTCGATAAAAGGATTGTCATTGAAACACCATTGATTACAAGCGAAAATGCAAAACAATATTTATCTGACCGCGAGGCAAAGATGGGGTAAAAAATTTTATGCCGTTGCCGTAAGGCAACGGCCAGGATGTCTTTTAATTTAAAGGCAAAAAATAATGTAACCGAATAAATCAATATGCAAGCTAATTTATGGTTATAACCCCTCAAGGAAAAGAGAGTAGGTGAAGTTATGAGTGATTACTTTGTAGAATTGAAAAATATTACAAAACGTTTTCCAGGCGTAACTGCATTGAAAAATATGTCATTGCAAATTAAGCCAGGTGAAATACGAGGATTAATTGGTGAGAACGGTGCTGGTAAATCGACTTTAATTAAAATCCTTACAGGCGTTTACAAGGCGGATGAAGGTGAAATCTATGCTAATAGTGAAAAAATGGAGTTTAAAAGCCCCAGCGATGCAAAAATGGCGGGGATTGCATGTGTATACCAGGAACTCAATATTGTTAAGCTCCTATCTATAACGGACAATATTTTTATGGGTAGTACAGTAAATAAAAAAAGGACTGCACTTTTAGATTATGCATATATGGACAAAAAATCCCGTGAGTTGATGCACTTGCTCGGACATGACGTCAACCCGCAGAAGGCCTGCGGCACGTTTGGAATGGGTATCCAGCAGATGGTTGAAATAGCACGTGCACTAGTTTTAAATGCAAAACTTATAATTATGGACGAACCAACGTCAAGCCTTGGCGAAAAAGAGATACAGCAACTGTTTAGTACAATCCGTAAACTTAAAAAACAGGGAGTCGCCATACTTTTTGTATCTCATAAGTTGGAGGAACTGTTCGAACTGTGTGATACCGTAACCGTTATGCGTGATGGCGAGCATGTGTTTACGGATGATATAAAAAATATAACATCGGACAGACTTATCAAGTCTATGGTTGGGCATCAGCTTAATGACCAATTTCCAAAGGTCAAAACGGAATGTACAACGGAAGCACTGCATGCAGAACACCTGAAAGAATTCGGAGTTTTGAATGATATCAGTTTTACTGCGTACCATGGTGAAATTCTTGGATTTGCAGGCCTTGTTGGTGCAGGCCGTACTGAAACTTTCCGTGCTATATTTGGTGCTGACCGCTTGGACGGCGGCGAGATTGTTGTAAATGGTAAAAAGGCAAAGATCAGATCGCCAAAGGACGCTATTAAGTACCGTATTGCTTTTTTGACGGAAGACAGGTCCACCCAAGGGTTGATTCAAAAGAGTACGGTACGCACTAATTTAATCTTGGCGAGCATGAAAAAGTTTCAGAAAGGGCCATGGTTGGACAATAGCCTCATTACAAAGACTGCCAATGATAATGTAAAATCACTTTCAATTAAGACAGCGGGACTGGATATACCAGTAGGCGGCTTATCAGGCGGCAATAAACAAAAGGTTGTTATAGGCAAGTGGATAAACACCGATGCAGATATTTATGTCTTTGATGAACCGACTAGGGGCATAGACGTTGGTGCCAAGGTAGAGGTCTATAATATTATGAATCAATTAGTTCAGGAAGGGAAATGCGTAATCATGATTTCTTCAGAACTGCCTGAAATTCTCGGTATGAGTGACCGAGTTATTGTAATGCGTTCCGGCCGCATTATGGCAGAGATTAATTCTGGTGATGAGCATTTTAACCAGGAAGATATTATGAGGGCAGCATGGGGAGGAACTTTACAATGACAAAATCCAAAAAAAGCTATAGGGATATATTTTCAAAAATAGGGTCTCTCTTAGCACTTTTAATTTTATGTGTGATTCTTACTATTGCCACACCATCATTTTTTACAATAAACAACTGCATGAACATTTTGAGGCAGACCGCAATCAACGGATTGATTTCCGCAGGCATGCTGGTTGCATTAATTACGGGAGGTATTGATTTATCTGTTGGTGCAAATGCAGTCCTTTGCGGTTGCGTAATGGGTGCATTGGTAAACAGGCATCATGTCACAAACTCATTCGTCCTAATTTTTGCAGCTCTAGCAGTGGGAATTTTAGTTGGCCTTGTAAATGGTCTCTTGTTAACTAAACTGCATCTTCCCCATCCTTTTGTTTCTACTATGGGCATGCGGCTAGTACTTACAGGACTTGCTTTGCTGGTTGTCAACAGCGAAACGGTTTCAGGGTTTCCCAATGGTGTAACATGGTTAGGTTCAGCCAGTATATTTTCAGGCAACGGCTTTTCCGGATTCCCGGTCGCATTCATCCTGGTGATCCTTCTTTTTATTGTTTTTCACTTTTTGCTTGAAGAAAGCGCGCTTGGCCGCAAAATATTCTGTGTTGGAGGAAACCCTGAAGCGGCGCGCCTGTCTGGAATCAATTCTGATAACGTTTTGATTTCCGTTTATGCAATTTCGGGATTTATGTGCGCGATTGCCGGTATCGTGCTTGTTGGGCGTACAGGTGTGGCAAACCCTGCTTCTGCAATGGATAGTTACGATAACGATGCTATTGCTGCATGTATTATTGGCGGCGCATCTTTTATGGGCGGCAAAGGTACCATAAGCGGCACTATGATTGGTGCACTTTTGTTAGCAGTAATTCGCAACGGATTAACCCTGCTGCAGATTTCAAGCGATGTACAGTATATTGTTATAGGTATTGTTATTATAGGCGCTGTTTGCATTGATGTATATCGTGGCAGGGCGGAGGAAAAAGCGAGGAGAAAAGCCACAGTCCAAGCATGAATGTGCTTTGTACAATTTATGGTTGTCTTTGTATTTAGTATGTTTGCTGAGCAGTTCGTTTTTAGCGTTACATAACATTTGACTGGTTTGTTTGTTTGCACAGATACGATTTGGATATCCTTTATATTAACTTACCAGGCGTAAAAAAAATTAATAAGCAGGGTGATAATTTATGAAAATAGGTATTATTGGAGCTGGAAGGATTGGCAAAGTACATGGCGAAAGCATTACAAATTATATTCATGGAGTTAGTGTAGCCGCAATGGCAGACCCTTATTGGACGGAGGATTCTATCAAGTGGGCAAAAAACATGGGGATACCAACATGTAATGATTACCATGACATACTTAATGACCCTTCAATAGATGCGGTACTGATTTGTTCATCAACTCAGACGCATGCGAAAGTTTCTGTTGAGGCTATAAGGGCGGGGAAAAATGTATTTTGTGAGAAACCGATTTCGCATTATTTGCCGGAGATTAAAGAGGTAATGCAAGAACTTGAAAAGAACCACGTTAAGTACCAGGTCGGTTTTAACCGCCGTTTCGACCATAACTTCCGTGCAGTTCATGATGCTGTCAAAGACGGCAAAATAGGAGATGTACAGATTGTTAAGATTACATCCCGCGACCCTGATGCTCCCCCCATTGATTACATTAAAGTATCCGGCGGGCTTTTCATGGATATGATGATTCACGATTTTGATATGGTGAGGTACCTGACAAACAGTGATGTTGATGAAATTTATGTTAATGCTGCAGTTTTGGTTGACCCTAAAATCGGTGAAACTGGTGATGTAGACACAGCAATAGTAACTATGAAACTTAAAAACGGCGCACTTGCTGTAATAGATAATTCACGCAAAGCAGTGTATGGTTATGACCAACGCGCCGAAGTTTTTGGTTCTAAAGGCCAGGTGGCTGTTACAAATGATTTGCCTTCTAATGCTGTAGTAAGCAAGGAAGATGGTGTCGTTGCTGAAAAACCTCTCCATTTTTTTCTTGAACGCTATATGCAGGCATATGCAAATGAAATACGCGAATTTTTAAATTCAATCCAAAATGATGAGCCTGTTCAGGTATCGGTCAATGATGGCCTTCAGGCTGTCTTAATTGCTAAAGCAGCAAATACATCACTTGCTGAGCATCGCCCTGTTAAATTATCAGAGATAAAGTTTTAGCATAGTATTTTGCGTAATTAGGAGGTTAATATGCAAAAATTTGGCTATCCTCAATTTGATGGGCATGGTTGTAAAGTGCTTACACGTACAACCGGACTGTATGCAGATTCCATGATGAATATTACCGTTTACAAATTGGCGAAAGGTGGAGCGATGACTTTTGCCAGCGCAAAAGAAGAGATGGCCATCCTGCTAGTACAAGGAGACATAATTTTTGGATGCGATGGGAATAAATGGAACGCTAAGCGTAAAAACTTTTTTAAAGACGGTGCATTTTGCCTGCATGTCTGCCGCAACAACAGTGTACAGGTGGCAGCAGAAAAAGACAGCGAAATTTTAGTTCAGTGCACGCTAAACGCCCGTCAGTTCGAATATAAATATTATACACCCGGAAATTGCGTTGAAGAAACATTTGGCCAAAATCAGTTTGAAGGTAAGGCACAACGCACAGTCAGGACCTTTTTCGATTACCATACCGCGCCTTATTCCAATATGGTTATGGGTGAAATTATTGTTCCACAGGGTGGATGGTCCAGTTATCCGCCGCATCAGCATCCTCAACCGGAGGTATATTATTATAGGTTTGAAAAACCGCAGGGCTTTGGCGGCTGTTTCATTGGAGATGATGTGTACAAAATAAGGGACGGAAGTTTTTGCGCAATACCTGGAGGTTTTACACACCCACAGGTAAATGCGCCTGGTTATCCGATGTATTATGTGTGGATGATAAGACATCTTGATGGCAACCCTTGGACGGACCGTATATTCGATCCGGCACATAAATGGCTGTTGGATGAAAAGTAGAAAGGAGTATTAAAATGTCAAGTATTTTTTTATCACCTTCCAAAGTAATGTGTGGCACTGGGGCCCTTGAAGCTTCTGCCGGTGAATTTAAAGGCATGGGCAAAAGAGCGCTTATTGTGACAGATCCTGTTATGGAAAAGCTCGGCAATGTTCAAAAAGTGGAATCTGTTTTAAGCAATGCAGGCGTTTCATATAGTGTTTATGCGAAAGTTAATGCTGAGCCGACCGATATAGTTGTAGAGTCTGGTGTAAAACAGTATAAACAGGAAAAATGTGATTTTTTGGTAGCACTTGGCGGAGGCAGTCCAATCGATACAATGAAGGCTATTGGTATGATTTCTGCTTGCGGCGGTGTGCCTGCAGATTATTTAGGGAAAAATGTTACGGAAAAACTGCCAGGCATGGCTGCGATACCTACTACTGCAGGGACAGGTTCTGAAGCAACACAATTTACTATTATAACAGATACGAAAACTGAAGTGAAAATGCTGCTGAAGGGCCCATCATTAATACCCTTATTTGCAGTTGTGGATCCGCAGTTTACTATGACCGCACCGCCTAAGGTTACGGCGGCGACCGGCATAGATGCTTTATGCCATGCAGTAGAGTCTTACACTTCAAAAAAAGCACAGCCGATGTCGGAAACTTTTTCTCTGTCTGCGGCAGACAGAATTTTTAAAAACCTGCTTAAGGCATATAATGAACCGAATGATATACACGCAAGAGAACAAATGTCGCTGGCAGCAACAGAAGCGGGAATAGCTTTCAATAATTCCTCTGTTACTATAATCCATGGCATGAGCCGCCCAATAGGCGCTTTGTTCCATGTACCGCACGGACTTTCTAATGCAATGCTGCTTGATACATGCCTAAAGTTTATTGTTGACGGCGCTGTTGGGCGATTTGCAGATATTTCGAGGTACTGCGGGCTATGTGCGGCAGAAATTCCTGACAGCAGAGCTGCAGACATATTAATTGAAAAGATTTCTGAGTTGCTTACCGCACTTAACATACCTACTTTGGAGCAGTTTGGCATAGACAAACATGTATTTGATGAAAATATAGAAAAAATGGCCAAAGATGCTTTTATAAGCGGCAGTCCTTCAAATACACGCAAAAATGTTACTATGCAGGATATGGAAAGGCTGTATGAGAAGTTATGGCTAAAATGAATGCCCAATAACTATGTATGCGTTAACTCATAACTTGAACCTTAAACGCCAATATTTGCAGAAAGTGTCTGTGAAGTCAGAAGGCTATAATAATGACTATTATGAAAATTGGTAAATCTGGTATAAAAACACCGCGTATCTCCATGGGAACATGGGCGATAGGCGGCGGAACATGGTGGGGTGATAACGATGACAGCGAATCTATTTACGCCATACATTGTGCCATTGAAAACGGTATCAGGTGGATAGATACAGCACCGGTATATGGTCTTGGTCATAGTGAAGAAGTAGTGGGAAAAGCCATTAAAGGCCGACGAAATCAGGTTATTCTTTCCACAAAATGCGGCCTGAACTGGGAAAGTACCAAGGGTACATACCATAAAATCATAGATAATACAGCTATTTACAGGGACCTTTCAGCCAAAGGAATTCGCAGGGATGTGGAGGAAAGCCTTAAAAGGCTCGGAACTGATTACATAGATATCCTGTACACACATTGGCAGAGTGAAGAACCCGAACATATTCCCATTGAAGAAACAATGGGAGAACTTATGAAAATGAAAGAAGAAGGTAAAATCAGAGCAATAGGAGCATCAAATGTCAATATCGCACATATTGGAGAATATATGAAATTTGGCCAACTTGATGTGATACAGGAAAAATACAGCATACTGGACAGAAAAGCTGAAATGCTGATGCTCCCATTCTGTGAAACATACAATATTTCCGTTCAGGCATATTCTCCACTGGAACAGGGATTGCTGACTGGAAAGGTTAGCACAGAAACAAAGCTCAGGGCTGGCGATGTAAGAAATAATAATATATGGTGGCAGTTGGCCAACAGGGGTCTGGTTACGTCAATGCTCAATTCGTGGAAGCCTATTGCAGATAAATATAACTGCACAATAGGTGATTTAGTAATAGCGTGGACTGTTAAGCGCAGCAAAAATATAAATGTGCTGTGCGGCGCACGCAAAGCTGAGCAAGTGCGTGAAAACGTTAAAGCCGAATTTATAGGTTTGAAGGAATCTGATTATGATCGTATGACAAAGGAAGCTGACAATCTTCTAAAAAGAAGTAAATGTTAGATATTATTGCACAAAAAATATTGACATAAATACAATATTGTACTTGACTATGCATAAGAAAAGATATAGTATTGTGTTTAAGATAACAAAATGCAAACGCAGGGAAAAGCGCTGGTAACACTTTCCCCTTGCATACGGAGGCTATTTCTCCATACACAGCTAAATCTCAGCGCATTTGCGTGTATATTATAGCGCTTTAATCTGCTGTTGTACAGTAATTTGTAAACGCTTACAGTATACGCGCGGGCTCCTTGGATAATTTAGCGCTGTATATGGAAAAAATTCCGTATACAGCGCTTTTGCTATCTAAAATAATATATTTAAAGGAGTTTTTATAATGGAAAATGTATTGATCAAAGAACAGGGACAAATAGCAGAACTTACCATTAACCGCCCTAAAGCTCTCAATGCGTTAAACGGAGCTACTCTCGATGAGCTTGAGCATGCTATTTCATCTATTGAAAAGCGTGAGGATATTCGTGCTGTCATAATAACAGGGGCTGGACCGAAGGCTTTTGTTGCAGGTGCCGACATAGCGGCTATGAGTAAAATGGATCCGATAGAGAGCAAAAATTTTTCAAGGCATGCACAAAAGGTGTTTTCCATGATAGAAAACATGCCACAGGTAGTTATAGCTGCCGTTAATGGTTATGCACTTGGCGGAGGGTGTGAGCTCGCTATGTCATGCGATATACGCATAGCATCTGAAAAAGCTAAATTCGGGCAGCCGGAGGTTAACCTTGGCATACTGCCAAGCTTTGGCGGAACACAGCGCCTGCCACGCCTTGTTGGCAAAGGCATAGCGAAAGAAATGATATTTACTGCAGACCAAATCAGTGCAGAGAGGGCCTATGAGATAGGGCTTGTTAATAAAGTTGTTTCCGCCGATGCACTCATGGATGAAACCTATGCCATGGCGCATAAAATTCTTTCAAAGGCAATGTATGCCGTTAAATCAGCTAAAAACTCAATAAATACAGGACTTGAGACAGATATTGAGACAGGGCTTAAAAATGAAGCGAACCTTTTTGGTCTGTGTTTTACAACGGATGATCAAAAAGAAGGCATGAACGCTTTCCTTGAAAAAAGAAAAGCATCTTTTAAAGACTTTTAAGGTGGTAACGAAAAATGAACCGTGTAGATATTATTACGGCTGATGAAGCAGCGAAGCTTGTTGAGGACGGCCAAAACATAGTTACAGGTGGGTTTGTTGGCAGTTGCTGCCCTGAGGCACTTACTAAAGCACTTGAGAAAAGGTTCCTTGAAAGCGGGCACCCAAAAAACTTGAACCTGTATTATGCCGCGGCGCAGGGAAACCGCGACGGCAGCGGTGCCGACCACTTTGCACATAAAGGCATGACAAAGCGTGTTGTAAGTGGGCACTGGAATATGGCACCTAAACTCGGCGAAATGGCAGTAAATAATGAAATAGAAGCATACAATTTGCCGCAGGGAACTATATCGCAGCTTTTCCGTGATATTGCAGGTAAACGTATAGGCACTATCACCCATGTTGGTCTTAATACATTTGTAGATCCGAGGCAGCAGGGGGGGAGGCTCAATTCTATCTCCGAGGAAGATGTAGTTGAATTAATAAACATCAAGGGAAAAGAATTACTGCTTTACAAGGCTTTCCCGATTGATATTTGCTTTATCCGCGGTTCCTATGCTGATGAAGCAGGCAATGTTACTCTTGAACGTGAGGTAGCATCGCTTGAGGGAACATCTATTGCGCAGGCATGTCATAATAGTGGAGGCAAGGTCATTGTGCAGGTGGAAAAAATAGTTAGGCACGGGTCGCTGGATCCCCGGCTTGTAAAAATACCTCACATATATGTGGATGCCGTAGTGATAGCAAAGCCTGAAGAACATGAACAGTGTTTTGGTCACGCTTATGAATCTGCATTTACAGGCAGTACTCGCATACCTGTTGCGAGCATACCAAAGGCACCTTTGAATGCGCGCAAGGTCATAGCACGCCGTGCTGCAATGGAGCTGAGGGAAAACTCTGTTGTAAATTTAGGTATCGGTATACCTGAAGTTATTTCTATGGTAGCAAATGAAGAAGGTATTGGCGACTTTATGATACCGACTGTTGAAGCCGGTGCAATAGGAGGTGTGCCAGCCGGCGGTTCACAATTTGGTGCTTCCATAAATCCTGACTGTATCCTTGACCAACCGTACCAATTTGATTTTTATGATGGTGGCGGTGTTGATTTAGCATTTTTGGGATTTGCGCAAATTGACAGAAATGGAAACATTGACGTAAGTAAATTCGGGCCAAGGATTGCTGGTTGCGGAGGTTTTATTAACATTACACAAAACGCAAAGAAGGTATTTTTCTGTGGGACTTTTACAGCTCAGGGTCTAAAGGAAACAGTTGAAAATGGCCGGCTCAGGATAGCGCATGAGGGTGCTTCAAAGAAACTGCTAAATAAGGTAGAGCAGATTACGTTTAACGGAGACTACGCAAATAAAATTAAACAGCCTGTAATGTACATAACAGAAAGGGCTGTCTTTAAGCTCTTCCCGGATGGGATGCATTTAATTGAGATAGCTCCAGGCATAAGATTGAAAGAGGATGTACTCGATTTAATGGACTTTGAACCTATAGTTGAGGGTGATCCTAAGATAATGGATGAATGTATTTTTGATGATAAACCAATGAATTTAAAAAGTAAATTGACTAATTGACTAAATTTAGAAAAGGGGTACTAATATCATGGATTTTGAACTTTCGGAAACAAGATTGGCACTGCAACGCTCGGCAAGGGAATTTGCTGAGCAGGAACTCCTGCCGGGGGTCCGCGAACGTGACGCTACGAGCGCTTTCCCTGTTGAAGCATATAAAAAAATGGGCAAGCTCGGTTTTATAGGTGTGCCTTATCCGAAAGAATACGGCGGCCAAGGCGGAGATTATTTGGATTATGTGCTTTGTGTTGAGGAGATTTCAAAAGTAGATGCATCGGTAGGTATATCATTCTCTGTTTCCACATCACTCTACGGCGGAAGCATTATGAACGGTGGGACTGACGAACAGAAGAAAAAGTTTTTGCCCGATGTTTTGTCTGGCAGAAGCTTTGGTTCGTTTGGCCTGACGGAACCGGATGCCGGCTCCGATGCTTCCGGCTGCAAAACTGTAGCGGTAAAAGATGGCGACCATTACGTTATAAACGGAAAAAAGTGCTTTAATACAAATGGGCCGCTCTCAGATTATTTTGCTGTCTACGCACTTACAGCTCCTGAACTTAAAAACAAGGGATTTTCGTGCTTCCTTGTTAAGAAAGGGATGCCAGGATTTTCTATTGGCAAAATTGAGGATAAAATGGGTATAAGGTCTGCACAAGTTTCCGAGCTGATTTTTGATAACGTTAAAGTACCGGCGGAAAACCTAATAGGCGATGAGAACAATGGCTTTAAAATCGCTATGCAGGCGCTTGACGGCGGGCGGATAGGTGTGGCAGCCCAAGGGCTGGGCATTGCAGAGGGTGCTTTTGAAATCGCAAGGAAATACTTGATGGAGCGTCAGCAGTTTGGCAAACCACTTTGTAAAAACCAGTACTTGGCATATAAGATGGCTGACCTTGAGTGCGAAATAGAATCTGCCAAGTATATGCTATATAAAGCCGCACTTGACAAATCAAATGGACGCCCCTACAGTATTTCTGCGGCGAAAGCTAAGCTGATGTGTACTAATTCCGCTGTACACGTCACAACTGAAGCTGTGCAGATGTTAGGCGGAAACGGCTACATGAAGGGCTACCACGTTGAGCGCATGATGCGTGACGCTAAAATAACACAAATTTATGAAGGAACAAATGAAATACAAAAACTGATAATAAGTGGAAAGCTTTTCCGTTAAGTCACTTAAAATTTTATAACCTAAAAAACATGGCGGGGTACCCAACATCTTAAGGTATCCCGCCATATTTTACGGCTGTTAAGTCCTTTGCCCTATAGCGCAAAGGACTGATAAGCATATATGGGAGAGTATTAATTGCAATTAAAACTACATATGTTTCCCAACTGCACTTATCAACTGGCATTGACAAATTAGTAATAAATTGTAAAATACTTATCGGATATGAAAAAGGAAGATGTACATGGATATAGATAATAAAAATCAGATGCAGAAACGTTTGCTGATTGTAGTTGTAGTGCTTTTTTGGTTTGCACAATATGTTTATATACCATACCAAACGACTTATTTGTTTTTATCGGGAATAAGCGCTGAAACAGTTGGGCTGATTGTCGGGGTATACGGTTTTACCCAGCTTGTTCTCAGGCTGCCTGTTGGAGTTATGGCTGATAAAGTGGATATGCACAAGATTTTTATAATAATTGGAGTTGTTGCTTCGGGCAGCGCATCGCTTATAAGAATATTTTTACCGCCTGCCAAAGGATTTTTTATTGGAAACCTTTTTTCAGGTATCGCATCGGCTATGTGGATTTCATTTATGGTGCTGTATTTTTTGTACTTTCCTAAAGGTGAGCAGCAGAGGGCTTCAGGGTTTATCGTTGCGGCAAATAATGCCGGCATTCTGCTTGGCTTTGTAGTAAGTACTCTGCTTTACAAGCGGTTTGGCATGAAACTTATGTGCTGGCTGAGTGTTTATGCTGCAATTGCTGCACTTTGCCTTGCTTTCTTTTTATACACACCAAAAAACCGCTCCAAAAAGTTTGGCATCAGGGAACTTATCAGTGTCTACTCTAACAAAAGGCTTATAGCTTTTTCTATTTTGGCTTTAATACAGCAAGGCATACAAATGGCGACCTCGATGTCTTTTACTGCGCAAATTATAAAATTAAGAGGCGCTAATGATTTTCAAATAGGGTTATGTTCTATCATTTATATCTTTACTGCTGTGGTAAGTTCTTATTTTGCCGCTTCAAAAACGGCTGGACGTTTAGGGGCACATTTTTGGGTGCCAATTATATTTGTTGGCCTTGCAGTTTATTGTGTAAGCATTCCAAAGATTAGCGATATAGGATGGATTTGTGCGGCACAAGTACTGTCGGGGCTTTCTACTGGCATTTTGTTTTCTTACTGTACATCAGAGGCGATGGTGAATGTTCCTAAGAATAAGGTTTCAACAGCAATGGGGTTTTATCAGGCAGTGTATGCCTTGGGAATGGCCGTATTTCCAGCGGCTACAGGCTATGTGGCTAACAAATTTTCACTAAGCTCAGCATTTTACATACTATTTATAATTGCATTTGCAGGTTTTATAATTTCTTTGCTCATATATAAGCATATAAATAAAGATCTGACAATTTTTTAAGAGGGCTGTGTATTGAAACGCTGGAAGTATCTGTTTTTAGCGCAGTCGGATGATTATTTCGGATTTCCTGCTAGTTTTTGTATATGACTTGCCATAGATTAAGTATCTAAGCGTTTTTTATATAGCCCTGTAGATATTAAATTAAGGCGTGTATATAAAAAGATTGTCATCATTGCAATGCCGACCATCTGTTTGTTTTTACACTTTGGTTATCGGTGCTTACGAAAACAAAGAAGGCGTATGATCCGAAAGACAAAATAACTTACACAACATAAGCTGCCACCATTTTTCACAATAGTGACAATGTTATCTGCCAGGTAACTTAATCTATATTTTCCTTGACAGAATTCTGACTGCATGCTAATATGGAGCATGCTTCATGTGAAGCTTGTTTCATATTAGCAGAAAAAAGTACACATTTTATGCTTAAAAAAAGAGATCATGCTCGTTTTATTAACGGCGACAAGAAAGAATGTGCTGAAGATAAAAGGTGAAAAGGAGGCACGCATCTCATTAATATGAAAAACGGGGGTCTTGAATTTCTTATCCAAAACCCTCGTAAGGCCGCATAAACACTGGTCTTATGTACCCTGTATCTATTTTAACCTAATCTTTTGCCTCCGTACCCTTCCGTAGGATACAATGACCCGAAAGGTCACTTGGAAATTTACAGTTGCACTTTGAAAATCACAGTTGCAGCCATTCTACCTTTTAATGGTTGAAAAAGGCCAATCAATATCGACATTCGGAAACTTACCCTGCAGGAATGGCTGCTAAAGAATGACCAATTTGTGTAATAAAATTAACCATCGAAGATAAAAGCACTCTGCATTCGGAAAATCGGTACACGAATAGTGCTTTGCTATTAGCTATTAACACATTAAAACCATAAATAAATATCATCAAATATAATAAAACATCTTGAAAACACACGAATTTTATGATACAATTTTATATGGATTTGTATAATCGCCAGAGATTTGACGAGGTGAAAAAATGAGCGAGATTATCAATGACAACTGGATAAATATTGATGAAGCAGCTACCTACTTGGGTGTGAAGGCGGTCACTGTTAGAGACTGGATAAGAAAAGGGAAAGGGATACCTGCCCACAAGATAGGAAAACAGTGGAAATTTAAAGTGTCCGAGCTTGATGCTTGGGTCAAAAGCGGCAAAAGCGCTATGGAGTAAA
>ENA-UOOM01001525-UOOM01001525.1-fermentation-metagenome-genome-assembly--contig:-NODE-1525-length-21967-cov-9.938162_pt1 | contig 21967 bp, 15 predicted proteins | sample MGYA00245781_ERZ724031 | MGnify/ENA primary metagenome ERZ724031 (study PRJEB28704, sample SAMN03018317) | fermentation metagenome | biome: anthropogenic terrestrial biome; feature: soil; material... | reverse complement strand
CTCTGCTTTCCGCTTCATAACCGGGCTTGTCGAGCAAGGCGAACATGTTCTTCTTGTAAGCTTCCACGCCGGGTTGATTGAAAGGATTCACCCCCAGCAGGTAGCCGCTGATGCCGCAGGCCTTTTCGAAGAAATAGATAAGCTGGCCGATATACTTGGCCGACAGTTCGGGAATCTCCAGCAGGACATTCGGCACGCCGCCGTCGACATGCGCAATACGGGTTCCCAATTCGGCCATTTTATTCACCTCGTCGACCCGTTTGCCGGCCAGGAAGTTGAGTCCGTCGAGATTCACATCGTCATGCGGGATCCTTACCGACCGATTCGGTTCTTTAATCGAAATCACCGTTTCGAAAATCGTCCGTTCCCCCTGTTGAATCCATTGTCCCATAGAGTGAAGATCGCTCGTGAAATCGACGGCTGCCGGGAAAATACCCAGTTGGTCTTTTCCTTCGCTTTCGCCGAAAAGCTGCTTCCACCATTCGGCAAAGAAGTGCAACTTTGGATGATAGTTGACCAGTATCTCAATTTTCTTTCCTCTCTTATAGAGTTCATTCCGTATAACGGCATAAATGGCCGGAAGGTTATATTCGAACGACACCGAAGGTTGTGTTGCCTGTTCGATTTCGACCGCCCCTTTAACCAGTTCACGGATATTGATGCCCGCTACGGCGATAGGCAACAATCCCACCGGGGTAAGCACCGAATAACGGCCGCCTACATCATCGGGGATCACAAATGTTTTATAGCCCTCGGTCACGGCAAGCGAACGCAAGGCGCCTTTCGCCACATCCGTAATCGCCACAATGCGGTTTTTAGCCTCTTCACGGCCGACTTGCTTTTCGAGTTGGGCTTTCAACAAACGGAAAGCGATCGCCGGTTCGGTTGTGGTTCCCGATTTTGAAATATTAATAATACCGAATTCTTTATCTTTCAAGTATTCGGTGAGTTCAGACAGATAATCTTCACTGATATTGTTACCCGCATACAGGATAACCGGATGCTCGCGCTTCGCCGACAGCCAGTCCAACGAGGAAGAAAGCGCATCGATAACGGCTCGGGCGCCCAGATAGCTTCCCCCTATCCCGACAACAACCACCGCCTGGCAACGCGTGCGAAGTTCGACGGCAGTATCTTCAATGTCACGGAGTTGTTCTTCCGTGATGGATGAAGGCAAGCCTACCCATCCGATAAAATCGTTTCCTTCACGACTTCCATTATACAATGCCTGATTACATTCGGAGGCTTGCGCCGATTGCCGGAGAATATCTTCTTCCGATACAATGCCGGCAAGATGTTTAATAGTTAATTGAATACTCATAATGCATTTTATTTTAAGTATGATGTAGATGTCTAACGTTTGCGGTCAGCAATTCTTTAGACTTCATTTGTCTGGTGACTATTATCAGAAAAGTTCGATCAATTTATCGACCGCCGCCTGTGGGCGCAACCGTTCATACAAAATTTCATAGACGGTGCGGGAGATGGGGATGTCGATTTTAAAACGCTCGTTCATTTCGGCGATACATTTGGCGCCGTAATACCCTTCGGCAATCATTTCCATTTCGAGTTGCGCCGTTTTCACCGAATAGCCTTTGCCGAGCATCGTTCCCAGTGTACGGTTGCGACTGAACTGCGAATAAGCCGTAACGAGCATATCGCCCAAATAATGCTGTTCGCAAATATTCCGTTCCATCGGGACGATTCCGTCGAGAAAGCGTTCCATTTCCTTGGCGCAATTACTCATCAGCACCGCCTGGAAATTATCGCCGTATTGCAATCCCTGGCATACGCCCGATATGATGGCGTAAATATTCTTCAACACAGCCGCCAATTCGATCCCCACGACATCATTCGAAAATTTTGTTTTCAGAATGCGGGAGGTAAGACCGGCGGCGAGGGTTTTCGCTTTTTCCGTATCCTTACTGGCGAAGGTAAGGAAAGAAAGCCTTTCCAATGCCACCTCTTCGGCGTGGCACGGGCCGGAAATCACCCCGATGTTTTCCTGGGGGATTTTAAAATTATCGGCCAGGTATTCGCTCATCACCATATTGTCTCCGGGCACAATCCCTTTTAGAGCCGAAAAAACGATTTTTCCCTTGAACGCACTGTTCCATACCCGTCGGAAATATTGCTTCACATAAGGAGAGGGAACGGCGATGATGAGCGTGGTGGAGTCCTTTATCGCTTTTTCGATATTGGAATAAAAGGTAATCTGGGCCAGATTGAATTTCACATTGGTCAGATAATTCGGGTTGTGGCCTAACTTGTAAAAACCCTCTATTTGCTCGTCACGACGAATATACCAATTGATATTCTTTTGCGTCATCAATACGATCTTGGCCAATGCGGTACCCCACGTTCCGCCTCCTACGATACAAATTTTTCCGAATAAATTCATTTCGACTGTTTATTGAAGTCCTTTTGATTATTATGCTGTTTGGCGATTATTCGCCGGCACGGGTTGTCCATTCTTTAACTTCATCGGGAGCAGGATTGTTCAAACCCATTTTCAGTTTCTTATTCAATCCGCAAATTTCCTGGTGTAATTTGTTGGGATTTACCTCTTTCAAATCCGCGACACGGTTATATCCGGCCTTTTGCAACACGGGGATCCACTCTTCCGGGACTCCCACCTGAATATAAGCCTGGTCGGCATCTTTTTGAACGGTTTTCTCGGGACGCATCTGGGGGAAGAGAAGCACTTCCTGAATGGTTGTCTGTCCGGTGAGCAACATCGTCAGGCGGTCCATTCCGATTCCCATCCCCGCCGTAGGAGGCATTCCGTATTCGAGGGCGCGGAGGAAGTCCTGATCGATATACATCGCTTCGTCGTCCCCTTTTTCCGAAAGGCGCAATTGCTCTTCGAAGCGCTCGCGTTGGTCGATCGGGTCATTTAATTCAGAGTACGCATTCGCCAGTTCCTTCCCGTTTACCATTAGTTCGAAACGTTCGGTCAGTTCGGGATTGTCGCGATGGCGCTTGCATAACGGCGACATTTCAATGGGATAATCAATGATAAAAGTCGGCTGGATATACGAAGCCTCGCACTTTTCGCCGAATATCTCATCGATAAGTTTTCCTTTCCCCATGGTTTCGTCATATTCTACCCCCAACCGGTCGCATACTTCGCGCAATTGCTGTTCGTTCATACCGCTGATATCGATGCCGGTATGCTCTTTGATGGCGTCGAGCATCGTGATGCGCTTGTAAGGAGCCTTGAAGTCGATTTCCTGTTCGCCGACCTTTGTTTTGGTGGTACCCAACACTTGCAGGGCGGTATACTCGAGCATTTGCTCGGTGAACTCCATCATCCATTTATAATCTTTATACGCCACATAGATTTCCATCACCGTAAACTCCGGGTTATGCGTCCGGTCCATCCCTTCGTTACGGAAATCCCGCGAAAATTCATACACGCCTTCGAAGCCTCCCACGATGAGCCGTTTTAGATAGAGCTCGTTGGCGACGCGCAGATACAAATCGATATCGAGGGCATTGTGATGCGTGATGAACGGACGCGCCGCCGCTCCTCCCGGAATGCTTTGCAATACGGGCGTATCGACTTCCAGATAACCGTGATGATTGAAATATTCGCGCATGGCATTGAATATTTTCGTACGCTTTAAGAAAATCTCTTTTACGTGATCGTTGACCAGCAAGTCGACATACCGCTGCCGGTAACGCAGTTCGGGATCGGAAAACTTATCGTAAGCCACCCCGTCTTTCATTTTGACAACGGGCAGGGGACGTAACGATTTGGATAAAACGGTGAGGGATTGTGCATGTACCGATATTTCGCCCATCTGCGTGCGGAACACAAAACCGGTAATACCGACAAAATCGCCTATGTCGAGTAGTTTTTTAAATACGATGTTATAAAGGTCTTTATTCTCGTCGGGACAGATATCGTCGCGGGTAATATACACTTGTATTCTGCCTTTCGAGTCTTGCAGTTCGAAGAAAGAAGCTTTACCCATGATACGGCGGTTCATAATACGCCCGGCAATGCTTACCTGCCGCCGTCCGGCTTCGTCGGTAAACTCGTTTTTAATATCGGTAGAGTAGGCATCGACCTGATATAGATCAGCCGGATAAGGATTTATTCCATGCGTGCGTAACTCATCGAGACTTTGTCTGCGAATAATTTCTTGTTCACTAAGTTCTACGTGATGCATTTATAACGTCGTTTTGATATATAGCAAATTATTAAATCGGTACAAAAGTACGAAAATATATTGCATTCTTCCTGTCCGTTAAGTTTTTTTCTCCATCGTCCATCGTCCATCGTCCATCGTCCATCGTTCATCATTCATCTTTCATCGTCCATCTTTTCTTTGTAAGGTTTTAAAAATTATGTACCTTTGCGTAATTAAGAACAATTTGTATACAACCTGTTTCTTAAAGAAGTAAATTGCAAGAAATAACAGACATTCCATGCCAAATGTAAAATTAAAAGGATTAGGCGTTGCATTGGCCACTCCTTTTCATGCAGATTATTCAGTGGACTACAACGCGCTGCATAAATTGTTGGATTATCTCCTCGACGGCGGCGTTGATTACCTGGTAGCCCTCGGTACCACTGCCGAAACACCGACTCTTTCCGAACGGGAACAGTCGGACATTATTCGTTTTGTTACCGACACGGTCCGAGGGAAAGTGCCGGTGATAATGGGAGTCGGAGGAAATAACACCGTTGCCCTGGCGGAAAAACTCCGCTCAATCGACATGACGGGTATCAGCGCCGTTTTGTCGGTAACACCTTATTACAACAAGCCTTCGCAGGAGGGATTATACCGTCACTATTGCACCTTATCGGAAGCGTCGCCCCTACCTCTTATTCTTTATAATGTACCCGGACGGACAGGTGTCAACATGACGGCGGAAACCACATTGCGCATTGCCCGATCGTGCGGCAATATCATCGCTATCAAAGAAGCTTCGAGTAATCTCGCGCAAGCGAAAGAAATTATCGCCGGAGCACCCGAAGGCTTTTCGGTTATTTCGGGCGATGATGCTATGACCCTTCCCATTATCAGGGCCGGAGGAGCGGGCGTTATTTCGGTATTGGGAAACGCTTTTCCGCATGCTTTCGGCAAAATGGTACACCATGCTCTCGACAACCAATGGACGAAAGCCGAAGAAATTGAACAATCTTTCACGGAATTGATCCGGTTGCTATTTTGCGATGGAAATCCTTCCGGCGTAAAAGCGATGTTACACCTAAAAGGACTTACTGAAAACGTATTACGCCTCCCGCTCGTAGCGGTAAGCGACGAAACACGGGAAATGATCAAACACCAATTATCCTTAGTAGAAAAATGAAAATCAAAGAGTTCTTTTTCTTACTCTCCATCGCGTTGGGGAGCATCCTATTGGCCCAATGTTCCTCTTCCAAAACCATTGTGGAAGATTTCCATACCGAAACCTACAATACCCGTATGGCTTATTTCGGCGAGCACCCGCTACAAAAAGGGCAGATTGTTTTCTTCGGCAACAGCATCACCCAAGCGGGTGAATGGGAATCGTATTTTCCGGGAAGCGACGTAGTCAACCGGGGCATTTCGGGAGATAACACCGAAGGCATGTTGGCACGCATCGACGAAATCGTACAGTCGCAACCGGCAAAGTTTTTTATCATGGCCGGAATCAATGATATTTCGCTGGCGCGAGACGAGAAAACCATCGTCGATAATTACCGGCAGATTATTCAGGCGGTAAAAAACGATTCGCCGCAAACGGAAATCTATATCCAAAGTGTCTTACCGGTCAATAACGATTTCGCGCGCTATTCCCGGCTTAAAGGGAAAGAAGAGCGTATCCTTTCGCTCAACCGGAAACTAAAAGCGTTGGCCGATGCCGAGAACATCCCTTTCATCAATCTCTTTCCCTACTTCGCAGACGCTTCCGGAAAGCTCATTGCGTCGTACACCGGCGACGGATTACATCTTACGCCCGAAGCGTATGCGCTGTGGACAAATATCATCCGCTCAAAGGTCGTTCAGGAAACAAAATAACGAAACAGACGGGGACAAACATCGTACATCATCTTACCGCAGATCCATCTCTTCTATAAGGTGGGTTGCTCCGGCATATCGATCAATGATAAACAACACATAGCGGATATCCACAATAATACTGCGCTGATAGTCGGGCAGGAATTGAATATCCCCGCCGACGCCTTCCCAATTACGGTCGAAATTAATCCCGATCAGTTCACCTTTGCCGTTCATCACGGGGCTGCCCGAATTTCCTCCCGTCGTATGGGTGGTCGCAATAAACGCCACCGGCATCTTGCCGTCTGCACGGGCATAGCGGCCGAAATCGCCGCGACGGTATAGCTCTTTCAACTTGCCGGGTACCACAAACTCCCAATTATCGGGATCTTCTTTTTCCATCATTCCATCCATCGTGGACTGATAGCCGTAAGAAACGGCATCGCGGGGACGATACCCTTTCACTTGCCCATACGACAAACGAAGGGTCAGGTTTGCATCGGGGAAATGGGCATCCTCGCCATCCATCCGTAATATCCCTTCCATATAAGTGCGCCGGGCGATCTCGAAAGCATCGTCATACACGCTGAGCTGCGAACGAAGCCGGACGAACTCTTCGTTTACACCCCGCACGAAAGTAAGCATGGGATCGGCCTCCAGCGTCGTTGCCTCCAAACGGCCCGATAAAAATTGTTGCAGATTCTCCCCGCTTCCGAAAACAGAACGATCGAAGAGTGCCTCCACAAACCGCCCCGCATCGCCTTCGAAGGTTTCATAGACAACCTGAAAACAAGCCGGCTGTTTTTCCCGCGGTACCGATGCCATATATTCGGCAATCATGGCCGCCGCCACTTTCCGATCGACCGCCGCATTATAATCTTTATCTGCGAACTTCCGGTAATCGTCGCTCAACTGTTTTTTTTGTTTTTCAATCTCCGCCGCATCCTTTTTATTCAAAGCGGCGATAAGCGCTTTACTGCCGGCAGTCGGAACCGACACAAATTCTACCGCACGAAGAATGCCTTCGGACAGCATTCGCTCTCGGTAACGCAAATCCGCTCTCTCCTGCACCATACGGGCAATAGCCTCAATAGCCTCCGGATACTGACGAAGATTATTCTTCCCGGCCCAATCCAAAAGGCGGTCTTGCTGTTCCTTTTTCACCTGTTCCAAATCACGTAAATCAATCGCCCAATTCGAGCCGATGGCATTTTTGTGCCCGTTGGTCGATCCCGAATATTTGGCGGCATATTGGATTTTTACCCCCGGATCGCGCAGCATCTCTTCAAGCATCGCCTCCTGCCGTACTTCACGCATGCGGATACGCACGGCATTATCGATATCACGCCTTTCGGCAACCTCCCACGAAGTGTAATATTTATGCGTCGTTCCCGGAAAGCCCAACAGCATGGCGAAGTCATTTTCCTGCACCCCTTGCGTGGAAATCGTCAGCCAGCGTTTTGGTTTCAACGGTACGTTGTCGGGGGAATAAGCGGCCGGATTACCGTTTTTATCGGCATAGATACGGAAGAGGGAGAAATCGCCCGTATGCCTCGGCCACATCCAGTTATCGGTATCCGCGCCGAACTTTCCGATAGAGCTGGGCGGGGCTCCCACCAAACGCACATCGGAATAAATCTTTTTCGTAAACATATAATAGCGGTTACCGTTAAAAAACGGCTTTATTTCGACCGCAGTTCCGGGATGGGTTTCAAGGAATTCTTTTCCGGCATGCTCGCGCGCCAGGCCGTTCAAATAAGCGGGAGAGAGGAAAAGCACTCCTTGGGTATCTTTTTCCTTGTCACGCAACAAACACGCTTTCACATAGTCGGTCACATCGTCTATTTTATCGATAAAGGTGACGGTCAGCCCGTCATTGGGTAATTCCTGCGCCTGCGTCATCGCCCAAAAACCGTTTTCAAGATAGTTGTTTTCCAATGTACTGTGCTGCTGAATTTGTCCGTATCCGCAATGGTGATTGGTCAACACCAATCCTTGCGACGAGATTACCTCTCCGGTACATCCTGAGCCGAATTGCACGACCGCATCTTTCAACGAACTCCCATCGGGATTATAAATATCGTAATCCTCTAGCTTCAATCCGAGTTGCCGCATGGCGGGATATTGTTGTTTTTTAAGCAGATGCAACATCCACATTCCTTCATCGGCGCGCACCGATAACACACCCATTGTAAAAATGATCAGGCAAGTAAAACAGTTTCTCATTTTCGATCTTTATTGATAAATTCATTCAGTCGGACCGTAAAGGTAAGAAAAAAACCGAACGGAGGCAAAAGCCAACGGCCGATCGTTCGCAGTGCACGCGCAACAAATGGTTCGCATGGCGGAAGACAATTATTTATTCATCTGTGGATGAAATAAAAAATTATCATGTATATTTGCAGCAAAAAGAGTTATAGAGAATAAAAAAATCGATAAAGTGAAACAAAGAACGTTAAAAAACAGCTTTACATTAAAAGGTGTAGGGCTGCATACAGGGCTGAATATCACCATATCCTTCCATCCGGCCGAAGAAGATCACGGTTACAAGATTAAACGAGTAGATCTTCCCGACCAACCGACGATAGACGCTTTGGCGGAAAATGTCGTAAATACCCGCAGAGGTACGGTCTTAGGAAAGGGAGATGTCACAATCAGCACCGTTGAACATGCTTTCTCCGCCCTCTATGCATTGGGGATCGATAATTGCCTGATCGAAGTAAACACATCGGAATTTCCAATTTTGGACGGAAGCGCCATCGAATATGTAAAAGCCATTAAGAATGCGGGAATCGTAGAACAAAAAAAAGACAAAGACTTCTATATCGTCCGCAAGAAACTCGAGGTTTCCGACCCCGAAACCGGTTCCAAACTAACACTGTTGCCGGACGATAGCTTTTGCATCAATTCGTATATCGAATTCGACTCGATGTACATCCCCAACCAATCGGCGATCCTCGACGATATGTCGGAGTACGAAACCGAAATTGCTCCTTCGCGGACATTCGTTTTTGTGCGGGAGATACAGCAACTGCGTCAGGCCGGTCTTATAAAAGGCGGTAATCTGGACAACGCCATCGTTATTTATGAGCGGAAACTGTCGCAACCGGAATTAGATGAAATCGCCGACGCTCTTCACGTACAACGACACGACGCCAACGAATTGGGTTACCTCAATCATCGCAAACTGGCTTTCCGGAATGAGCCCGCCCGTCACAAACTACTCGACATTGTCGGTGACATGGCCCTTATCGGAAAACCGATCCAAGGACGGTTAATCGCTACGCGGCCGGGACACCATATCAACAACCAATTAGCCCGGTTAATTCGGAAAGATATAAAACTCAATGAAGTCCAACCTCCTATCTATAATGTAAACGAGGAGCCGCTGATGGACAATAACCGCATCCGCGAACTGCTTCCGCATCGATATCCTTTTTTATTGGTCGACAAAATTATCCGTAAAACGGACAAATATATCGTCGGAGTGAAAAACGTGACGACCAACGAACCCTTCTTTATGGGGCATTTCCCCCAGGAACCTATTATGCCGGGCGTTCTGCTGGTGGAAGCCATGGCGCAAACGGGAGGGTTACTCGTCCTGTCGCAACTGGATGAACCGGAACGTTATTCTACGTATTTCCTCAAGATCGACAATGTGAAATTCCGGCATAAAGTAGTACCGGGCGATACAGTCATCTTCCGGGTTGAACTGACGAGTGACTTACGACGAAATATTTCCTCCATGCGGGGACTGGCATTCATCGGTGAAAAAGTAGTATCCGAAGCCGATTTTACGGCACAGATCATTAAAAATAAATAATCCGGCACCCATATTGAGAGATTATGAATACGGTATCAACTTTAGCATTTATACATCCCGAAGCCAAACTCGGCAAGAATATCATCGTTGAGCCTTTCGCCTATATCGACGCAAACACCGAAATAGGCGACGGCTCGCGCATCATGACTCAAGCGACCGTGCTGAGCGGCGCTCGAATCGGTAAGAACTGTACGATATTTCCTCATGCCACAATCGCCGGCATTCCGCAAGACCTGAAGTTTAAAGGAGAAGAAACGGTCGCCATCATCGGCGATAATACGATGATCAGGGAATGCGCAACCGTCAACCGGGGAACAGCTTCGAAGGGATTTACCAAAATCGGCAACAACTGCCTCATCATGGCTTATAGTCATGTGGCGCACGATTGTGAATTGAGCGACCATGTGATTCTCGGCAATTCAACACAGCTTGCCGGAGAGATTGAAATCGACAGCTATGCCATCCTTAGCGGCGGTACGCTGGTTCATCAATTTTCAAGAATCGGCGCGCATGCCATGATACAAGGCGGCTCTAAAATACCGAAAGATATTCCCCCGTACATCATGGTGGGACGCGAACCGATTACATTCATGGGATTGAATATCGTCGGACTGAGAAGACGGGGATTCAACAGTGAACAGATCAACGGTATACAGGAGATTTACCGCTACCTGTATCAATCGGGGTACAATACCACCCAAGCTATAGAACGAATCGAAAGAGAATTGCCCTCGACCCCCGAAAGGCAGCACATCCTGGAGTTTGTGCGTTCGTCCATGAGGGGTATCGTCAGAGGCAACATGGAAGGGTAAGTTATGTATCTGTATAATAGAATCTATTTTCCCCCGGAATGGTATCCCCAAAGCGGCATACAACTCACATGGCCGCATGAAGAAACCGACTGGGCCGATATGCTGGAGGAAGTTACCGAATGCTATGTGGCGCTTTCGAAAGAGATTCTAAAACGGGAAAAACTGCTCGTCGTCTGTCGCAAGAAAGAGCAAGTCACCCGTTATTTTACAAAAATGGAGCAAAGGCGTCTTATCACGGCGGAGATTGAGAGCAACGATACATGGGCCCGTGATCACGGAGGTATTTCGGTGTTTATCCGAAACAACCCGGCCATCCTCGATTTCGAATTCAATGCCTGGGGATTGAAGTTCCCCGCAAATTACGATAATCAGATCACGCCCAAACTATATTTCAATGGCTTCTTTGATGGAGAAGTATCGCAGTTTAATCACTTCCATTTTATTTTGGAAGGGGGCTCTATCGAGAATGACGGAAAAGGGACGTTACTCACCACATCAGCCTGTCTGCTGGCGCCCAACCGCAATCAACCGATGACGCAACAGGATATCGAGGTTAAGCTGAAACAGACATTAGGAATAGAGCGCGTACTATGGCTCCACCACGGCTATCTGGCAGGCGACGATACCGATAACCACATCGATACGCTGGCCCGCTTTTGCAACGAAGAAACGATCGCCTACGTACAATGCACGGATGAAACCGATGAGCATTTTGAGGAACTGCAACGCATGGAGGAACAACTCCGTACGTTCACCACATGGCAAGGCAAACCATACACATTGGTACCTTTGCCCATGGCCGATCCGGTATATCACGACGGGCGCCGACTCCCGGCAACGTATGCCAATTTCCTTATCATCAACGGAGCGGTATTGATGCCGGCTTATGGAACGCCGGCCGATGACCGGGCGAAACGGCAACTGCAACGCATATTCCCCGAACGGGAAGTCATTGCCATCGATTGCCGCGCCCTGATTAAACAGCACGGATCGCTGCACTGTATCGCCATGCAGTTTCCCGAGGGATTTCTTTAAAACGCGTTCCTCGTCGCCTTTCGACATTAGACGTCCGACTTTTGACTTTCGACTTTCAACAGCTACAAAATGAAAATAGGAATTATACAGCAGCACAACACGCTCAATATCGAAGAGAATATTGTTCGGTTACAGAAGAAGATACGCAGCCTTGCGGCCCAAGGCGCCGACCTGATTGTGATGCAGGAGTTGCACAATGGCCTGTATTTCTGCCAAACGGAAAACGTTTCGGTATTCGATCAAGCCGAATCCATCCCCGGCCCGTCTACCGAATCGTTCGGCCGGTTGGCCAAAGAGCTCGGCGTAGTAATTGTGTTATCGCTCTTTGAGAAGCGTGCCGCCGGACTATATCATAATACAGCGGTGGTGATAGAGAAAGACGGTACCATTGCCGGGAAATACCGCAAAATGCATATCCCCGACGACCCGGCGTATTACGAAAAGTTTTATTTCACGCCCGGCGATCTGGGTTTCACGCCGATCAACACATCGGTCGGGCGACTCGGAGTCCTTATTTGTTGGGACCAGTGGTACCCGGAAGCCGCTCGGCTGATGACTCTCGCGGGCGCCGAAGTACTCATCTACCCGACCGCCATCGGCTGGGAATCTTCTGACGACGAAAAAGAAAAGAACCGCCAACGCCAAGCGTGGATAACGGTGCAACGCGCGCACGCCGTTACGAACGCCATCCCGGTAATCGCCGTCAACCGCGTTGGCTTCGAGCCCGATCCTTCGGGACAAACCAATGGCATTACGTTCTGGGGAAATAGCTTTGTGTCCGGCCCACAAGGCGAGTTACTCTATGAGGCTCCCGATGATCAGGAAGCCGACGCAATTATCGAGATTGACAAAACCCGCACAGAAAACGTCCGCCGATGGTGGCCTTTCCTCCGCGACCGGCGCATTGACGCTTACGACGACCTGACGAAGCGGTTTATCGATTGAGTAAAGATTATTGAAGCAGTAGATTTAGAGAGATTGATGAAGATTGCTTTAATGGCATCCCTATTTCTAGGTATTTTTCATAAGAAAGTCATTATTTTTGATGATTGACCGCTATTATTTTATACCTTTACTTTGTATTTTTAAATTAAAGATTAAAATAAAAGATGAAATCAATAGCAATTATTTACGGTTCAAGTACCGATAACACCCGCGAAGCTGCGGAGTTGATTGCCGATAAACTGGCAGACTATTCCCCAAAATTAATCGATGTAAGCGACGCTACGGTCGAAGATTTCGAATCGTCGGACGTGTTGCTCCTTGGCACTTCTACGTGGAGTGTAGGCGAGTTGCAAGACGATTGGGATGTTTTCTCGTCCAAAATCAAAAACCTGAAGCTGCAAGGCAAAACAATTGCGTTGTTTGGAGTAGGAGATTCGGCCGGATATCCCGACACGTTTGTAGATGCTATCGGAATTCTTTACGATGATTTCGCCCAAACCGGCGCTCAATTCGTTGGGGAAGTTTCGACCGACGGTTATACTTTCGATGACTCGCAATCGGTGAGAGACGGAAAATTCGTGGGACTTGCCCTCGATGCCGACAATGAAAGCGATTTGACTGAAAGCCGCATCGATGCTTGGGTAAACGATTTGAAACAGTATCTGGATTAACCCGGAATGGACGTATTCACGCATCTGTTGTATGAGCATAAAAAAGGCCTTCGCAACATGGCTTTGTACACCTTTGAGGTATCAAAAAAAGAGGCCATCGAGAAGAAATTAACCAAAATGCAGGTCGATTATATGTTCATGCCGGTTACCGATCGGAAAATAAATGTCTTCTTCGGAGCAAAGGCTTGCGTCGATGTCATCCGCACGATTGGCCAAAAGCGCTTATGCGATTATACGTGCGAAGAGGACTTTATTCTGGGCATCATGCTCGGATACGACCGGTTGAAACAATGCGAGAGATATATTGAGGGACTCGCTAAAAGGGCCGAAAAAAGAAAGAGGCTTCCTTCTGCGCCTCAAAACATTTATAACCGTCCTGTCGATCCCGTCATTTACAAACTAAGTCCTGCCTAAACATTTTTAATCGGGAGGTGCAGAATAGTAAATAAACAGGATTTTTACGGGATTACCGGATATATTTTATACCGACGAAAGGGAGGGTTTACAGCCTCTTCCTTTTCGCTCGGTTTTTGCCGTCTTATATACTTACCTCAAAAAGATTATGGGATGAAGCTTTATCCGGAAGTTTTACATAAAGAGGACATCCTTTTTTAATAATGAAAAAAATTTTATCTTCTTGCAAAGCGATATTCCTCATGGGGGGCCTGTTCATGTGTTGTTACGGTGGCAGCGTAAACGCTCAAAATAACGGTTTCAGCATTCAGGGAGTAGTCACGGATTCCATTGACGGGAACCCGGTTGAAATGGCGATGGTCATCATCGACGGACTCGATATCTGGGCCGTATCTGACGACCAGGGGCGATTTTCTTTTGAAAATGTGCCCGAAGGGAATTATACATTTTTATTCCGGTTATTAGGATATAAGGACAAAACCGTCAGACAAACGCTTCGTTCGAATATCGACGGATGGAGGGAAAAGCTACAACCCGTAAGCCTTGCCCTGGAACAAGTAACGGTAACGGCTACGCAAGGCAAACTGGGATCATCCTCAAAAATACAGACGACGGCCATCGAACATATTCAGCCGAAAAGTCTTACCGATATTTTTCAACTCTTACCGGGGCAGATAACCGAAAACCCGACGCTGGCCTCACCGGGACAAGTCAAGATGCGGGAGATTTCCGACAATCCCAATAGTGCATTGGGTACGCTGGTGATGGTGGACGGCGCGCCGATGTCGAACGACGCGAATATGCAAACCGTCAACACTTCCCGATCCGGGAATTTGTCGACGGCGGCCAACACGGTCGGCCGGGGTGTAGACCTCCGGGAAATCTCAGCCGATAATATCGAAGAGGTGGAAGTTATCCGGGGAATCCCTTCTTCGGAGTACGGAAACCTTACTTCCGGCGTGGTATTGGTGAAAACGAAAATGGGCGCCCAGCCGTGGAGGGTGAAAGCCAATATTGATCCGAACACGAAGATAGCCTCCTTATCCAAAGGTTTCCGTTTGCCCAACCGCACCGGGACATTGAATATCTCAACAGATTATGCCCAGGCGTATAACGATACTCGTTATAAATATCGCGGATATAAACGCTTGACGGGAACCGCCATTTATTCGAACACGTTTATGGAAAACACAAAGCCGTTGGATTTGAATTTCCGGCTTTCTTATTTCCAAACGGTTGACGAAAATAAAACGGATGCCCAATTAAATAAGCTGGAAGCCATCCGTTCGTCCAACAAAGGAATCCGTGGAGGCATAAGCGGTAAATGGATGCTGCGCAAGTCATGGATTACGAATTTGGAATATAGCTTATCGGGGGATTACTCCTGGGCGGAAAATTATGTAAAACAGGAACAATCGCTTACCACAGGGGTCGTCCCCTATCCCACCTCCTACGTTGACGGAGTGTTTGAAGAAAACTATCTACCGGGAGTATATTACAGTGAATACACGACCGATGGGAAGCCGTATAATTTTTTCGCCAAGATAAAAGGGAGCCTGAACCGGCAATTCGGTAATACGGTCAATTCATTGGTAGGAGGATTCGACATGGCCGTCAACGGCAATAATGGAGAGGGCCTTCAATATGATTTGTCTACACCGCCGATGTCTACGCTCGAATCGAGTATCCGCCCCCGGGCACAAAAGGATCTGCCGGTATTACATAATTATGCTTTATTCGTCGAAGACAAGCTCATCCAACCCATAGGCAAGACCGTCCTTACCGCCCAAGCCGGCGTTCGGTTTTCACAAATTCAGCCGGGTAACTATTCATCGGTAGAACCACGGCTAAACACTTCTTGGGAGATTCTCAATAAGGAAAATAATCACTTGTTCGACCGCCTGAGTATCAATTTCGGATACGGTGTCTCCGCCAAAATGCCCACCTTATCTTATATTGCTCCCGATAAAGCGTATTTTGACAATATCAGCGTCAATTATTACGATCCCGACAATTCGTCGATGGCATTGATTACCACCAAAGTCCTTGACACGACGAACCCGGAACTGAAGCCGGCCCGCAGTACGAAGAACGAGATCGGGCTTTCTTTCGAGGTTAAAAAAGTATCGGTATCGATCACCGGCTTTTACGAGAAATTGAAAGACGGGCTGACGTATTCATACGCCCCCTATCTCGCCCCTTATCGAAGATACGCCATCCCCGCAGGAAAAGGTAAACGTCCGGAATTCGACAATGGCGAAGTATATTACTATGAAGGCGAAGACCGTTTACAAGCGGCCTCGGAGATGGATACCGCAGTATATACTTATATGACTCCGGCAAATAATCAGACGCTCATAAAGAAGGGGTTGGAATATGTGATACAAATCGGTCAAATCAAATCCATCCGAACATCTTTCGTCATTGACGGAGCATGGTTGTTTGAAGAATCCTATAAGACAAGTCCGTCTTACGTCAAAAGATTCTTTTACGATAATATTAAGGGAAAGGATGATTCGTATATCACCATCATGCCTGCGGGAGAAAAGAAAATTCGCCAACGCCTTAATACGAACATCCGTATGATTACCCATATCCCGGAACTGAAAATGATTATATCCTTTACGCCCCAGATCATCTGGAATCAACGGGAAAAAGAGCGATGGGAAGATAAAGAGGGAAACTCCCTGGTATATTACTACAATGACAACGGAGAGAGAGTATACGATGCCTCGGCTTTTCAGGATATGGAAACAGCCCGGTATGTGGATCCCATAGGATTTATCAGCAAAAACGGACAGGAGTACGCTTGGAAACAAGAATACGAAGGGCATTCGAAATATTCCCGCTTCCGCAACACCAATACGTATTCGTATGAATATGTCGAAGAAAGCCTGCCTCCGGCTGTACAATTCAATCTTCGTCTGACGAAAGAGTTTTCCCGCAAATTAAACATCTCTTTTATGGCGAATAATTTTTTAAAGATGAACCCGTCGCATAAAAGCAACCGGACATCGGAATATAAGAGAAGAAATACCGAATTCTATTTCGGTGCAGAGATTCAATATAAATTTTAAAACAATAAATTAGATAGATAATAGAATATGAAAAGAATCGTAAGTAATAATCAACAATCAAAAGGAACGGCATTCCGTTACGGATGGCGCGTTCTTCCGCTTATTTTTGCGGCATTCCTATTGCTTTTCTCTTCCTGCGAAAAGGATGAAGAAGCGGTGAAATATACTGTCAACGTTACTGTTCAATATCCTTCGGGATATTCCGAAAGTAATCTTTCCGATATTGAAGTGAAAGCTACTAATACCCAAACGGGAACAACGACATCGGCGAAAACCGACGCCAAAGGGGTTGCAACATTTTCGCTTGTGTCAGGGGTTTACTCTTTCAACGCCGTATTCGAAACCGAAGAATTCGCATTTAACGGATTAGTAGAAAATACAACGATTGCGGAGGATAAAGCCGTTACCCTTTCACTCCATGCAACTTCTCTATCCGGAGGATTAGTTTTTAAAGAAATTTACTACTCCGGCACTCTTACTGAAGGAGGAAAATCTTACTTCTCCGACCAGTTCATTGAAATCTATAACAACTCCGATGAAGTGATTTATTTGGATAACATTGGTTTTGGCGCATTAGATCCTCTGGCAGCGGGGAAAACACCTTCGGAATGGATCGGTGAGGATGGAAAATTACCCGATCCCATGCCTTTAGGTAATTATAGTTTTTATTTTAAAGGTTCCGGTCAAGATCATCCGCTTCAACCACGAACAAGCATCGTTATCGCACAAGACGGGATCGATCATAAAACCGACCCGGCAGGTAATCCGAATTCTCCGGTCAATTTGGGAAATGCCGATTGGGAATTGTATGTCGGAAAGATTAATGGAGGAAAAGATGCCGATGCTGCCGGCGTTCCTAATTTAGAGGTATTATATACCTCTTCTACATCTGCAAATGATGCGTTGTATTCGGTATTCGGATCGGCCATGGTACTCTTCAAGTTTCCTGAAAATATTGACCCCGCAGCCTATGCCGCCGACGCAGCACATCTTTCCACCAAGCCGGGAAGTTCATACAAAACAGAATATTTGCTGATACCAAAGGAATATATTATTGAGGCGGTCGAATGTATCCATCATGAACCCGACAGACATAATAAGCGACTTTTCACCGAATTGGATGCAGGCTTTACATTTATCAGCACAGGGTCTTACTCCGGCAAAAGCGTGCGCCGAAAAGCAAAGCAGATCATTGACGGGAAAGTAATCTATAAAGATACGAATAACTCGACGGAAGACTTCCTGAAAGATCAAACACCGACTCCGGGTGTCCATCCGACAACGGTCGATCAATAAAAGACAAACCGATTAATGAAATCGATATTCAGAAAAGGGATTTTTCTAGGATTGATGATCCTTCTCTCGGCCGCGGGAGGATACGCTCAAACAGACAGCGTATCCTTTCCGGCTGATTATTCCTTGCTGCCGCGGCAACACGTTTGGCTACGGGTGCAAAATCCGGTCGCATTCCTCGGAATCGGAGGCGTCATGGATTTACAGGCCGCGTATGGACCCACTTCCGGTTCTTACAAGCATCTTACCGAAGCCGAGAACGTGAACGGGGCAAAAGTATCGGTGGAAGGATTCAAGCAGGTCGGACGAATTCATTTTTTCGGACATTTTTCCTATGGCATTTCCTCGCTGAAAGGACAAAAATGGAAAGATGTGTTGATGCCTTCACCGGGTAATCCTTACCTGCTGGCAGACAGCATCGGGGGAGATTACACGAACGAAGGGTTCGATATCCGGGCAGGCATGGCGGCGCCGCTAAACGAGAAAATCAGCGTGGGAGTCTCCGCTACCTATCAGGGCGGAACGTCTTCGGACGAGAATGATCCGCGCCCGCTGATCGACGCCGCCCGATACTCCATCCGGCCGGGTATTGTGTACCGCTTTTCGCGCTGGTCGATCGGGGCGGACGTGGGTGTCGAAGGATATGCCGAAAGCATCGCGATCGAATCGTACCAGACGTCTTCCAATTTTACTTTTTTCCAATTTCAAGGATTGGGGAATTATTATCCCGACTCGGGAAACGCTCATTCGCGCCGGTACAACGGGCACGGAATCAGCGGACATATTCAACTCGGCTGGAAGAAAGAAGCTTTTGAAAACATCTTTCAGTTAGGCTATAAAAATATCTTCGAAAAATCGGAAGACGGCAGTGTCGCAAGCCCGTTCAAATCGGGCGATTATAAAGAACAAGCCTATTCTGTCTCTGATATCTTTACAGCCCGTATTCACGATGTAATCCATACAGGAACATTCTCATTCGACTATATACCTTCGAAAGGGATTTGGTACGATCAAAAGCCCACGACCAATGCCAACGGCCAACGCGTTTGGGAGATTTTCAATCAATCGGTTCAATACCGCCACCATACCCTCCGTGCGGGAGCGTATTACGATGTCTTAAAGGAAAAAGACGGTTTTGCCGATTATTCGCTCGGAGGAAATATCGTTTTCGAACAACAGAAAACCTCCCTTCTGCCCGACATGAAACTGCAAAAATTTTCCAACCTTTTCGCTTCGGTTGAAGGAGGAAAGACCTTCCTGTTGGGAAACCGGTTACGATTGGGCTTGAACGCGCAGGCAGGATATCGCAAGAATCTTTCGACGAAAACCGATTTCGAAGGAATCATCCTCGCTGATAAATGGTCTTATCCCGTCAGCGAATATTTAACGGCGGACTATTTGACAGGAGAAGTAGCCGCAAAACTCTCCAAGCAGGTATTATTGGGGCGGTTGCCTTCGACCCTGTACATAGCGGCAAAGGCGGATTATACAAAGGCGACGCTGCAAACATCCCATTTCGACCATCCCCACCGGATAAGCATTTCCGCAACCGTGGGATGCACATTTTAGAATAATTTATTATGAAGTATAAAATACTGATTCTCTCTCTGCTCTTCTTTGCCGTATCTTTACAGGCAAAGAATCTGTCGCACGGATTTGCCATCGTCATCGACAGCGCAAGCTATGCACAAGCGCAACAAGAAGTCACCCGCTATGCCCGATCTATCGAAGCGGACGGGTTAAAAACCTATTTGGTGGTCGACCGGTGGCACCAACCGGACTCCATCAAACAGGAACTGAAACGACTGTACGAATTAAAGAAAAGCCCCATAGAAGGCGCCGTCTTTATCGGCGACATCCCTATCGTCATGGTAAGGGATGCCCAACACCTGACCTCGGCTTTCAAGATGAATCAGAAACGAAACTGGCAGCAATCGAGTATTGCTTCCGACCGATTCTATGACGACTTCGATCTCTCTTTCGATTTTCTCAAACAAGATTCCGTCAAGACGCTCTTTTTCTATTATTCGTTGCGCCCCGATTCGAAACAGTCTATCCACTCCGACATCTATACGGCGCGTATCAAACCGTTGGAAAAAAGCAAGAAAGACAAATACGCCCAATTGCGCGATTACCTGACAAAAGTAGTGACGGTGAAATCGGCGGAAAAGGATAATCGTATCGATCAGCTTACCGTTTCGCGCGGCCACGGATATAATTCCGAATCGAGGGTGGCCTGGTCGGGAGAACAACTGGCTCTCAGGGAACAGTTCCCGTCTTTATTCAATCCCGGAAGCTTCGTAAAGTTCACGGATTTTGATTCCTATTGGCCCATGAAACCCTACTGGTTGAATGAGATCATGCGCCCCGATCTCGATGTCATGCTCTTCCACCATCACGGTTCGAATGATTTGCAGTATGTAAACGGGTATAAGGAAGGCAGCGATGTGAATACATCGATAGACAATATCAAACAGTTCCTTCGCAGTAAAATATCCTCGGCAGTCAATAAGGGGAAAGATAAAGAAGAAACAATCGCTTACTATATGTCGTCGCTGGGTGTTCCGCGCGAATGGTGCGAAGAAGCCTTCGATCCGGAACTCCAACAAAAGGATTCGCTCCTGAACGCTTCGCTCGATATTACAGTGCAAGACTTATTGTCCATAACGCCCAATGCACGCTTCGTGATGTTCGACGCATGTTATAACGGTTCGTTTTATGAAGATGAATATATTGCCGGAGCTTATTTGTTCAACGACGGCAAAACTATCGTTACGCAAGGCAACACCGTGAATACCATTCAGGATAAATGGCCGGATGAATTTCTGGGATTGCTGCCCCACGGACTGCGGGTGGGACAATGGGGAAAATACACCCATTATCTGGAGACGCATATTCTCGGAGATCCCACCTTCCGGTTTGCCAAGAACACGACCGAAGCGATCGATATCAACGAGGCACTTACGACCCACCGGAACGATATCCGTTTCTGGAAAAAAGCGTTGGAATCTCCTTCCGTCGATATACAGGCTATCGCTTTACGAATGCTGTATGATAATGACTATCCGGAAATCAGCGAACTCCTGAAAAAAACGTTCTTCGACTCCTCGAGTATGATCGTTCGCCTCGAATGCGCGACGCTTTTATCGCAAATCGATGACGATGCGTTTGTGGATGTATTGGAAGCTGCTTCGGCGGACAGTTATGAGTTAACAAAGCGTTTCGCTTTCGAATGGATCGCCAAAAACGGATCGGAACGCTTATTGCCGGTGGTGGCTAAAGCCATACTCAACGACAATACCTCGAAGCGAATCGCTTTCAAGATATCCTCCGGCTTGCGCATGCAGAATCTCGATAAACTGGAAAGCGAATTGATCAAACAGGCCGAAGGGCGACCCTTCTATTCCCGTGAAATGCTGGATAAGGCCCTCGAATCCATCCGTTCGGCTAACAAAAGCAAACAACAAGATATGGCGCTTATCACCGATAAATCGGCCAAACTAAAAGAACGGATATCGGAGGTATCACGATTCCGGAACCATCCCGCTTCGGACGAAGCAGACCTTTTACTGACCGTCCTCCGCGACCGTACGGATGACGCAGAACTGCGGAAAACGGCTGCGGAAGCCCTCGGATGGTTTACTTATTCTTACCGCAAAGAATATCTTCTTGAACAATTAGCTCAAATTCTTCCTTCGGAGACAGACGCGGCGATTCAGAATGAAGTGAAAAAGACCATCAATCGGCTGTCGGGGAAATAGATAAAATTAAGAGGATGTCTCACAAGTTGTCATTAAAAGAGTGTGAGTAACAGGTTGTAACTTGAAAAATTTACACATCGGAAGTAGAATCATTTCTGTTTTTACTTTTGATACACCCTCGATGATAATGCTTTATCGAG
>ENA-UOOM01001523-UOOM01001523.1-fermentation-metagenome-genome-assembly--contig:-NODE-1523-length-21981-cov-3.423789_pt1 | contig 21981 bp, 23 predicted proteins | sample MGYA00245781_ERZ724031 | MGnify/ENA primary metagenome ERZ724031 (study PRJEB28704, sample SAMN03018317) | fermentation metagenome | biome: anthropogenic terrestrial biome; feature: soil; material... | reverse complement strand
AGATGCGAACCTTGGCCGGATGCCGGAGAATACGCATATGGATAATGTTTTTTAGTTTTTTCCATAAGTATTTCCTTTCGTCTAAAAATAGTCTTAATAAATATTGTTGTGATTTGCATCATTTAGCGAGTCCGAATAACAAGTTTTATATAATAATACTTCTTAAGTATCTATTTAATTTTATCTTATTTTTGTATTTTATATTGACAAAAAACTATAAGCAATATCGGAATATTATTTTTTAAGACAGACATATCCCCAAAAAGTATATGCCTGTCCATTTGTGCTGTTTATTTAAAAATATGTTACCGCATCAGTTTAAGGCATGTACCAAAATGAAGCGGTTATGCATTGTTGAACAAATTGTTTGAGATGAGATATGTTCCGCCGCTCCCAGGTCTCGAAACACTGCACTCAAATGATGCCCCCATTACCAAACCTGGCGCCGTATAAGGCCAAGATGCAGGTATATAAGAGGTATAGGGATTTGCATAAGAGCTCGTAAGATTAAGTTCCTCAGATTCAGTGACAGGATAACCGTCTTGATCAACGCCTATTGAACTCATTCTTAAGCATCGGCTATTTAACGTTGTACCACTGTTAACTGAAGCTTTAGACTTAACAGAGCTTATGTGATAATAAGTCAAAATTGTAGCATTCTTTACAAAATCATAATCACTTAACAATGTGTCCTCAAATTGTACATTTTCGATAGTTTCATCTATTTTGACTGCATACGAGTTGATTGAAAAAACACTGATTAGCAGAGCGATAAGCAGAAAATAAATGCTAATTTTTTTCAAATACATCTCCGTTGTTAAATAATATTTTTAGTTTATCTTACTCTGGAATAGTTAGCCCGTTGGAATCGCCCCCTTTTATGTCTCTATATAGATATTCCTTTAGAGCTTCAAAAAGGGGACATCAAATATATATTTTTACAAATATTAAAAAAGCGTGGTATGATATTTATACCACATTTTTACATATGGGGGGGATAAAGTGAATAAACCGGATAATGAATTTCTGGAAGCCCTTTACATAGAGATGTATGACAAATTATACAGATTTGCTTATCTGCGTTTAAACAATCATTATCTCGCCCAGGAGATTACGCAGGATGTTTTTGTTCTTGCCCAGAAGAAGCTTGACAGCGTCCGGAGCAGCTCCAATCCTCAGGGGTGGCTCGTTCAGGCTCTCGGTAATACAGTGATGCATGCTCTGAGGACGAAACAGATCGTGATCTCGCGAAACATACCACTGAACGAAGAGCTTGTAGGTAATGCACAGAAAAATGAAGACGGATACGGGTTAAAAAACTTTTTGTCGGAAGATGAATGGGAATTGCTCAACTTAATCTATTGTAACGGGTACTCCATTCAGGAGGCCTCAAATCAATTAGGAATAGAATATGAGACATGCAGAAAAAGAGTGTATAGAGCCCGTAAAAAAATTAAAGATAATTTTAAATATTAATGTCCCCTTTTTCTAAACTTAAAGGAATATATACAATGAAGGGAGGAAAACGGATGCCTGATAATATACGCAGAGAACGCAGCTTTGGAATACTGGACAGCATGACCACTGCGGAGCTCGAAGACTTGATGCGCCAGATGCCACTTGAAGACATTGATACAGATTATTGGAATGCTGTTATGGATGCATATATGAGCCGGGCCGATGTCTCAAAATCTGATGTGGAGGCTGCACTGAATGATTTTAAGGAAAAATACAGTGGATATGAGCCGGTGTTTTGTGAAAGCTCTGAAACTCCGAGAAAAACACAGGCATCTCAGAAAGTCATCAGCAGGACAGGTCACCGGAGCTTATTTCGCGCAGGGTTCGTTGCCGCAATAGTCGCTGTGATGCTGATAGCCGGAACTGTCACCGCGTACGCATTCGGGTATGATCTCTGGGGGGCTGTGGCAACATGGACCAAGGATGTATTCAGTTTCGCCGTTGATGATGAAGAACCAACATCGGCGGTATCACCCAACAACGAATTATACGAACTGCATTTGGCCATCCTTGACGCGGGTATCACACAAGAGGTTGCTCCGACATGGCTGCCTGAAGACTATAAGGCAAAAGACCTAGACGTATCTATAGAGCCGTTCAAACTTTTTGCAGCTTTTAGCAAGGACAACGGAAGTGTTATTATTCAAATCAGAGATATTGATTCCTCAAATTCAACTTTTGAAAAGGATGCCGGTGATGTCGAGGAGTATATTGTTAACGGCATTACGCATTACATCATTTCCAACAATAACCAGCCTCAAGCAGTATGGGTCAACGCAGATCTGGAATGCAGTATCTCCGGCGACATTTCCAAAAGCGAAATGCAGCGAATGATACAATCAATTTATAAGGAGTCTTGAGTAATGAAAAGAATTGTAACATCCATCCTTTCCATGGTTATTGTTCTGAGCCTTGCTCTTCCGGCCTCCGCGAGTGACATGCAGGTTAATGCCAGCGATTATATAAGTTCTTACAGCGCTTCTGTTCAGGCGGATGGTGGCGGGGATATCACAATTTACTTTGATATAGTTGGCATTGGCTGCATGGATCAGATCGGCGCAACGGAGATATACTTATATGAAAAAAACGGAACGTTAACAAAGCTGGTGGCTACATACAGTTACACCGATTCAGCGTATGCCGACGCGATGATGGGATATGACGTTTACTGGAAAATGGGAAATGTCAGTTACGACGGAATATCCGGGCGTGAATACTATGCAAGAGTGTATTACATATCCGGTGTAAACGGCGGTAGTGATACCCGTTCCCAGCTAACAAAAACGATAACGGCGTAATGGGGGGAACGGACATGAAAAAGCTGGGCATCGGCCTTCTGTGTTTGAGCCTGATGTTTACAGCCATTGGCGGCAATGCGGTTTACGCAATCGGCGCATCCGCTACTTACACGTATGAGAACGAAAACCTTGGATTTTCGCTGACTCTTCCCAAGGCGTTTGAGCAAGACCTTGGGATCGAAGAGTATGAGTATGGCGTTTCATTCATTTATAAACCAGCCGATACAGGCGATTGGGGTGGATTATTATTCTCTATAGAGGTGATTGCGCCCAGAAGTTGTTATTTGACACAGGAGTACGACCCGGAACAGTATGAGATCATTGCCATGGGGAAAGATTGTGTTTACCTGCGCAAAAATGTGGTAGGCGGCGTTGATTCCGGCGAGGAAGAACGGGCTGCTTACATCGCGATGGGCAATGTGTTGACGCTCGATTATCTTAAGGAAAATCTGGAGCCTAAAAACCCTGATGCCTTGCCGCAGCCCAACTATAATGCCCATTTCTCATACCTCACCGGAGATGGGGATGAAATCCGTCCGGACGAGTCACTGACACGGGGCGAGGCCGCCGTTATGCTGTATACGCTGTTGGTGGCGGACAACAAGGCTGAGCATTATGCCCCTTCCTATTCAGATACAGATGATGCAGCGTGCGCCGATGCGGTGGGATATCTTGAGAGCTATGGGATTGTGACCGGTTATCCGGACGATACCTTCCGACCCGACGCACCCCTGACACGGGCGGAATTTGCGGTTTTGCTGCACAGGTTTCTCTTCACGCCGGTAACAGGCTGGTATGGCGACGGCATGGACTTTGCCGATATCTCCGCAGTTGTAGGTAGCCACTGGGCGGTGAGCTATGTAAACAGCGCCTGGGGGATGGGATGGATGACAGGTTACCCGGACGGCACCTTCCGTCCCGACGATGACATCACCTGCGCGGAAGCGGTGACAATTATTAACCGACTGCTGGGGCGCGACGAGTCTTCAACCACGGCGAAGGAAGGCACCAATCCTTTCAGCGATCTTTCCGCAGGCCACTGGGCATATGCTAATATTTTGGAAGCGGCCGGGGAGCTTGTCTATGATCGTTACGGCATACCCGATCAAAGCGGGCACTCGCTCCCGGCGAATGTGACAGATGCGTACTATTTTGTCAGCGAGACGGAGGGCTGGGCCGTATGCGATGCAGGCGCAGGCAACGAGATATACCAGACAACGGACGGAGGTAAAACGTGGGAGAGCATCGGCGATTCGTTGGAATTTGATATATCCGCTATTTTCTTCTTTGATTCGCAAAACGGCGTTGTCGTTGGCAGCAGTGAAAGTTTTCCTTACTTTATGTCTGTCACGAGGGATGGTGGACTCACATGGAGCAACTACTTATCCTCTAAAACTGAAAAGCAAAGATGTTTGCCTGTTTCCAATTTTCCGACTGAGGCTTCACTGAACGACTCGGTGCGAGCGATATCTATGCGCCCAATAAATAAAGATACTGCATATATTTCGGTGACGTATATCTCGTATTCAGGCCAGCTTGAGGCACAGAAGCAAACGGTTTTCAGCCGAAGCGATTTGGAGATAGCGGCAAAAAACTAAAATTGATCTTATTCGTAATCTGGAATTAAATATTTACTGAGACGGTTTACATATTGCAATATTTTTGCACAGGATGTGGCTGCCGCTTGTGGGACTCCGCTCCCCACGGGATTGTGCCAGAACATGCTTGATAGTCTGTATGGAAACAGCTTTCCGCAGTGGTATTCCGTTGGTTTTACAGGTGCACAGGCTCAGGCAAATAACGGCTTGCCGGCGATTGCAATTACATATGACCATGTTGCAATAGTTAGACCAAATGATGGCACAGTTCCGTCTGAAGTGAAGTATGTAAGAATTACGCAGGCTGGAAATACGCTGCTTAATGATTCAACCATTGCATGGGGTTGGCCCGCTGACCGACATTCTGAGATCAAATTTTACTCCTGGTATGACTAACCCCAAAGTTTAATATTGTTCGTCACATTTGGGTTTACGGGCATTAAATAATCCATTAAAAAAGTGCACCCCTGAAGTTAGTCAGTATGATATACTGAAACTAACGGAAGGGGCGCATTTTAGAGCAACTATAGCCATTCGGGGCCTGAATATTAAGGAGGTTGCTATATGCGCAGAAAAATAATGCCAGTGTTGCTTTTAACCTACCATCCGGTTCCATTTAAGAAGCCACATGGAGGCTAATCACTGAAAACTATGGTCACACCCGGTAGTGCAGAAATAATTGTGTAAACCTCCATTGTCAGGTAAGATAAAAATGACAATGGAGGTTTCGTTATGGCAGGAAAGGAAAAAAGCAAGCTGCGGCAAATGATTGAGGAATATGGCATCAAGGACATGAATGATGTCCACGAGTTTGTGAAGATGCTGACCGCCGAAACAATACAGGCAGCCCTCGACGCGGAGCTGGACAGTGAGCTGGGTTATTCAAAGTACGACTACAAAAACAAGCAGACGGATAATAGCCGAAACGGCTACTCTAAGAAAACAGTGCAAGGAAATATCGGAGAGCTTGAGATCAAGGTGCCGCGTGACCGTCAGGGCGAGTATGAGCCCCAGCTCGTCAAGAAGCATCAGAGCGACGTTTCCTCCATTGAGGATAAAGTCATCTTTCTGTACTCACAGGGCATATCCACCCGCGACATCCAGAAGACCATGCAGGAGATGTACGGTATCGACGTGGATGACAGCCGCGTTTCAAAGATAACGGATAAAATACTGCCTCTTATCAAGGATTGGCAGGAGTGGCCGCTGCAGAGCGTTTACGCGATGATGATTCTGGACGCCGTGCATTACAGTGTCCGGGATAACGGCATCGTCACTAAAAAGGCGGCTTATGTTGCCATCGGCACCGATCTGGACGGCAAAAAGGATGTCCTCGGTATCTGGCTGGGTGCAGCGAATCCTCGAAATACTGGCTTTCTGTGCTCAATGGCTTGAAGAGCCGAGGGGTTCAAGATATACTTATCGCGTCTGTCGATGGGCTATCCGGATTTGTTGAGGCCATCAACGTGGCCTTCCGGAAAACAGAAGTTCAACGCTGCATTATTCATCAAATCCGCTCTTCCACGAGGTATGTATCCTACAAGGATATTAAGCAATTTACAGCTGATCTAAAGCCCGTTTACAAATCGCCGACCGAGGAGACCGCTCTTGCCGCCATGGATGAATTTGAAGCCAAATGAGGCGGGAAATACCCTCTGGCCGTAAAATCCTGGCGGGTCAACTGGAACGAGCTCTCCACGATGTTTAAATACCCGCCCGAAATCCGAAAACTGATTTATACGACCAACGCCATTGAAAATTTCAACCGGCAGCTTCGGAAGGTTACTAAGACGAAGAGCGCCTTCGTCTCCAACGATGCGCTCATGAAGATACTGTACTTGACCACTATGAATATCGTGGTCAAGTGGACGATGCCTATTCAAAATTGGGGCTCGATCCTGGATAACCTGATGATCTTTTTCGCCGACAGAGTGAAAATCGCTCTGTAAGTCTATTCCGCACTTATACTGACATTTGAGATTTACACAAAATTCTACGCACTACCTCACACCCTTTAATGCTAACTATAGACGACAGTATAATCGCCCAGTTGTATAGATTCTACTTCATCAATCGAGACCAGCTTTCGAAACATCTTCCGTATCACGGGGCGTTTTCGGAAGTGCAAAATGGCATCTATACAAACTAATATTTTACGGGAGTTACTTCACTTATTGTAGAATTTTGGGGTACGACACCCTCAGATGCCACATTCACAGTGTATATTTGGAACGTCGATGGTCGATATTGGTGTGGATCCGCATCGGAGACTACTTACAAACATTTCTATAATCTCGATGCTTCAGAGAAGTATGCGGTGTTTTTCAGACCTAGTGGAGGTTACTCCCCTGCGGCGGGTAATATCGACGTATATAGCGTGGATTAACCAAAAGACGGATTATTGCCAGGTGTTTGCGAATGATCGCAAGATTTCAGAAATGTAAAGTTTTGCCGGTTTACTTCTATGTGACTTCGACATATATGGGGTTACCCGTATGATTTGAGATAAAAAAGATTAAGGCGATATACTGTTGATAGTAATAGTTGGGGGGCAGTACAATTGAAAAGGTACGCCCCCCAATTTTGTAACGAAACAACTATCCATAACTCAAGAAGACTACCGTCAAACATGCAAACGCGTAATATATAGTTTCAATTTCATGTTATAAGCAGGTCAGCGCTCTTTGAAATGAGCGCTGACTTTTATTTTAAAATTTTTGTCCCCCTTTGTCATTTCGAGACATATATAAGTGAAAGCACAGATTGAGTGCTTGGTATCAACAAAAGAGAGGTGGTGATTCCAATGTTTTAAGCTTTTATATTCTAGCAAAGAAAACTCAATACAGAGTCATCCTGACATAATCAAGCCATCGTTTTAGAATCTATAGTAGCAAAGGAGAAAACAGTATGGCTGTTAATGAAAAAAGATATTACTTTGCGAGGGGATTGGTACTGCTACTTGCATTCTGCATGTTCCTTACTCTAGCCTCTTGCGGCAAAGAGGAAGAGCCTGAGTGGCGGACTATTGGAAAAAGCCTTGCGATGGCGGAGAATATGGCTTACATTAGCGCGCAGTGTGTTGTGGACGGGCTTGTATACATAGGTGGTCTCGGCGCTCAGCATGCGGTGCATGCTCGTGTTGCGCTTGATGGCACATCGGAGATCATCGACCTCCCGAAAGATTATGAATACATATACGCTATGTGTGAGGCAGACGGAAATATTGCGCTGCTCATAGGGGATTATCCCGCAGTCTACTACGACGCGAATGGTGAACGGGTCGAGACCTGCGAAGAGGGCGAGCTGTATATCCTCGTCTTGGACAAAAATGGCGATATGGTTAACGAAACGGCCCTTGTCGAGCCCGGCGCGGAGTATGATTTCATGCTGTATTCGGACGGCTACTTTATTGTGCTGAACATGCAATGTGCCGTGAAGCTCGGCAATGATGGACGGGAACTTACGCGCATTGAGGCGGGCGACGGCGAGCACTTTTCCTCGATGATTTTATATAAGGGCGAAGTGTTGATCAGTGTTGCGGAGCCGAACCTATAGTCATGTCAGGACGCGTTCTTTGACCAAAAGCTTGCTTATACAAGAAAAAGAAAGCCCGCATCGCAATCAACTTAGCAAGCCTTTAGCTTGCTAACCCAAAAATCGCCCTCAGTTGAGCTCAATTCTGTTATCTCCAATACGTACAGCAATAATGCTGTCCATATCAACGGCGGCAGATGCGTGCCAGATCAATTCAAAAGGTCCCTCAGGATTTGACCGTGATCCGCTTCTGCTTTGGAGTTCAATATCCACATCTGTTGTTTCAAGAACCGTGTTGACCGTCATCGGCGCACAGTAGTAATCGAAATCCAGTGGACCGTTTCCGGTGAGTGTCATACCAAGCGGACTAATCGTCAATACCACATCCGTCATTTGCACATCGCCCACGGTGATATCGGCAGTGACCTCCCGCGTCTTCGGAAGGTTGTCGAAATCCACGTCCAGATTCCAATCTCCGGTAACCACGTTCCACTTGGTGCCTTCAAAGCAGAGCGTATAGCCGTCAAGTTCGTTTATGTCGACGTCAAAATAGTATTCCGAGAAGTCATATACGCTTTGCTGACCCTCTTCAGGGCGTTGCAGGTTTTCGTTCGTGGAGAAACCGGTAGAAAAGGTTTTTGGCTCAATCCGGTTTCCGTCGGCATCCAGCAGATACGGGCGAATATTATATAGGCTAATGAATCTGCTTGAATTGGCTGTCTGACCGATCTGAATCGTAAGATAACCGTGATCTACTCCGATTGCGGAAACCCAGGCCGACTTTGTTCCAGAGATATCAGCCATGTGTCCCGGAGTCAAACTTTCGCTGGGCGCCTGGATGCTGCTCGAATACGGCTCGCCTATGTGCTCACCCTCTGCAGCCGCCTCAGCGAGATCAATGCCCATGCGTATCTCCCCAAGATCGTTTCCTCCATAACGCATGCTCCCAATCTGCAAGGTGAGTGATTGACCATTAAAGGTATCATCTGTACCCAGACGGATTTGATATGCTGCGATGCCGGACTCACTGTCAAAATAGATCATCTCATAGGACATGCTCTGCACCATGAAATTCGCTGTAAAGCCGAGCTGCGTATCCTCCGTCACCCTGCCGAGGTGCTCGGTGTCCTCAAGCGTCACATAAAGTACGGCCATATCGTTGTAGTTCTGCGCCGCAACGTCATATAGATTTTCCGTTCTTTATTCCCCTTGCCGATGACGGTCAGCATATCGCTTTCAACCTGCTCAACGTTGAGTATTGCCAACTCAGATAGGTGCAAAGCACAGTTCAGAAAGATTGTTATGATACAGTTATCACATGCTGAGCTGGAGCTGGCTTCGATCAGAAACCGCACAGATGGCTATAGGGTGTTATCGCCATATAAAGAAGAAAGTGAAAAGGTATTTGGTACATATAAATCAGTATTTAAGGATGGGCTCTATTTCATCCGCGATGAACATACAACTGGTGAATTAATTGAATCATATATCGATTATTTGAAAGATTAAAGAATAGTTTTTATGTGACATGCGTTACGGGTCACATATTACGTAGATGGCAGATTAAAAACAACAGCTTTATAATACTCATCATTGCTGTAAATTTACTTCCAATTACGTTACTAACTGAACTGGGCATTATGTTTGTTATTTCTAACTGGAAGCCAGATAAAGTATAATATGTTGCGCAAATTGCGAAAGGGCTTTTTTGAGCAGCCGCCCCGCGCCGTTTAAAGAGCCTTACGGCTGGCCTGACACGGGTATCTCACCATTGGCCGGCGAAAATTGGATGCCGGATACCACTGCTGATGTGCTCTATATTCAGTTGCTAAAGGTCAAGACAGCAGCCCAACCGCAACCAAAAGCCCGGAAACAGCAAGCCGCCGGGTTTTATGCCGTGTCATAGGCTCGCTACTGTAATTAAAGCTTGTTATGCTTATAAGCGGAGCGGCATCGGAATTAGGCCTTCTTAGGATAAAACTCATGTGAGTTATCCAGTACTTGACCCTCCGCCATGGGGTAAACCACAACTTTTTTCGGAGTGCCGTCGTCGATAATTGCCAATACTTCTTCCCATTTACGTTTATACACCGCCCCGGAGCCTTCATCAATATACCAAGGGTCACGCATACCCTTCACTGTATATTCCGCAAACACAATGGCATTTTTCATCTTTGCCGTCTTTGTGTAGCAACCCGCCCACATCAGGCCGCCCGGTGCGGAGTGGCCCCATTTATCATAGAGATAATGCACGCACGGACCGAAGGGCGAATTGGCCGCCAGAATAAAGTCGCCGCCGCTTCGGAGCGAGGCGATTACCTCGGGCGTATACGCGCAGCAGGCTTCGGCCGGCTTCAGATAGCTGTTTGCCAGGACCACATCGCAATCCGGGACAAATTTTGCACTGTAATGATCCGCGGCGTATTCACAGCAAACCCTCGACTCAGCCTCAAAGTCGCCTGCGAAGAGCTTGCAGATTTCACCGTGCCCGTTGATGATTACGTCAATCTTGAAGTCGAGCCCCATCATCCGCGCGGCCTGCTCGGCGTCGTTGCGCATGAGTGTCATCGGATTCCCCATATTGAAGTCGCTGGGGGTGGTGTAGCTGTGATTGCGTGTAATGGTCCTTATGGAGGACACGCCCGGGAGGATGCATTTTGCACCTCCGCCAAAACCAAAATAGCTGTGCGCCATGGTAGTTCCGATGGCAACCTTATAGTCGGCGGACATCACATCCGAATTTATCTCGATCGGCACATTGTGGCTGGTGTTGCCGAGGTAAACATGATTAAAGAAGACGTTGTGATTATGTACCTCGAATTCCTCCACAAGTTCATCTCCGAGCTTCCGTACAAAATCCGCTCTGTTCATGGCTCCGTGGGTGCCGAGAGCAACAACAAACCAAATGTTCTCTTTTGGTACGCCGGCCTCCAGCAGCTCGTCAATGACAGCTCTTGCGATGTGCTCGCAGGGGGTTGGGCGGGTAATGTCGTCGATTATGATGACGGCGCTCTTTGAGCCCCGCGCGCCGTCTTTAATGCGCTCGGCTCCGATTGGCGAGGCGACACCTTCGCGTATTTCGTCCGCAGTCAGCTCGGGTGTGTTGAATCCTTTGATCTCGGAAATATGCACATCCCAATTGTCCGGGAAGCTTATCTCGATCGGCTCGTCGCCGTAGAGGCTGTTCGACGGTAGATTGTATTTCATCTTTGTACCTCCGTTTTTAATTGGTAAAGCTTATGCGCGTTATTGAAAATTCTCCGAATCCAAGCCGCTCGGCCTTGGTGAGTTTTCCACAGCACACGGCGGCAATCTCCTCGAATGCCTCCATGCCTCCGGATACTTTATTTTATAAAAGCCCCTTTCCATCGTTAACGAACTTAGCACCTTGGCTATTCCTTAATGAATTAAGTATACAAAATGCATATTTCCTTGTCAATGGGAAAGGTGATAAGAATTACTTCAATTGTTTGTAGATTATTTTCTGAAATAAAAATATGATTTATTGTGAATATGCCTCATTGTGAAAAACATGGTGATCTGCTTTTGTGTGCAAATGCGCTACGTACACAAAAAATACGTTGACAAAGCATATGGTCAGCGATTAATATTATTTTATGTATACAAAATGCAAAATACATTAGGAGGGGCTATACGATATGGCAAAACTTAAGGCTTACGCTAACACAACGCTTTGCAAGGGTTGTCGGCTTTGCGTAGGGGCCTGCCCGGTTAAAGCAATTACTCCTGTCATGGAGATCAATGCAAAGGGCTACCCTATCATCGAGGTAGACGAAGAGAAGTGCATAGGCTGTGGCAGCTGCTACCGCATATGTCCGGACTACATATTTGAAGTGAGGTGACAAAATTGGCGGAACAGGCATTTATAAAAGGAAATGAAGCAATAGCGGAGGCGGCAATCAGGGCAGGCTGCCGCTTCTATGCCGGATACCCCATAACTCCGCAGAGCGAAATTCTTGAGTACATGGGAGCGCATATGGCAGAAGCGGGAGGAACCTTTATTCAGGGTGAGTCGGAAGTTGCCAGCATTTCAATGGTCTGGGGCGCGGCAGCCGCGGGAAACCGGGCAATGACAAGCTCTTCCGGGCCGGGGTTTGACCTGAAGCAGGAAGGCCTTTCGTACCTCTCGTCCTGCGATGTTCCCGCGGTTGTGGTCAGCATGATGCGCTACGGCATAGGCGGCGGCGACATCACAGCCGGCCAGGACTCATATCTTCAGGCCGTGAAGGGCGGCGGTAACGGCGACTACCGTCTGCTGGTTCTTTGCCCCAACTCCGTACAGGAGTGCGCCGACCTTACATACGGCGCGTTTGACCTCGCCGAAAAGTACAGAAACGTTGTTCTCATACTCGGCGACGGCGCCGTCGGGCAGATGATGCAGAACGTAAACCTGCCGCCCCGCGTTGAGCACGACATAAACAGCTATGACTGGGTGATAAAAGGTAAGCCCGCCTGCGCCAAAAAGAACAAGGCCACGAACCTCAACTGGTACGTGGGCGACAAGGCATGGTCGGAGCATGTTTACAGCAAACTTCACACCATGCAGGAAAATGAGCAGCGCTGGGAGAACTTCATGGTAGATGACGCTGAGCTCGTTTTTGTAGCCATAGGCGTTTCATCCCGCGTCGCGAAGCAGACTGTCAAAATGGCAAGGGCGCAGGGCATAAAGCTCGGCATGGTGCGCCCGATCACGGCATGGCCTTTCCCCAGAAAGGCATTTGAGGAAGTGAACCCCGACGTCAAGGGCTACATGGTCGTTGAGATGAGCATCATCGGGCAGATGACCGAGGACGTCTACGGAGCAACAAAGTATACAAAACCCGTTTATAAGCACTGCACACATATTGACATCCCCATCGCGGAGAATCTGCTTGAGGCCGCGAAAGACGCTCTTGCTGGAAAACTGAAACCGGAGGTGGCACTGTAATGGAAGCGCTGAGAAAACCCGAACTGATTGTCCAGCCGTGCGGCTTCTGCGGCGGCTGCGGACACGGTATCATACAGCGGCTCATTGCCGAATCTCTTGAGGAACTCAACATTGCCGACAAGGCAATAAACTGCGTTGACATAGCATGCTGTTTCTGGACGATTGACGGACTGAACCTCGACGGCATCGCCGGGCCTCACGGCAGAATGCCCGCGGTCGCAACAGGCATAAAGGCGACTCGTCCCGATGACATCGTATATATACACGCCGGCGATGGCGCCAGCTATACCATTGGCATTGCGGAGCTGACACATATATGCCTGCGTGACGTACCGGTCACTATGATCGTTGTAAATAACGGCGTCTTTGGCATGACCGGCGGCCAGCTGTCTCCGGGCACCACTCTTGTCGGCCAGAAAACCACCAGCACACCCCGTGGGCGCGACAAAATTGCAAACGGCCAGCCGGGGGATTTTCTCGCTTCGCTGAGTCACCATGATTTTGAATTTGCAGCCAGGGGCGCCCTGTACAGCGTGCCGGAAATTGCTAAAACCAAGAAATATATCAAGAAGGGCTTTGAGAATCAGATTGCGAAAAAGGGCTTTTCCCTTATTGAAATACTCTCGGCGTGCCCCACGAATTGGAACATGCCTCCGGTTGACGCCAACAAGAGGGTAGAAGAAGAAATGACCAAGGTGTTTCCGCTGGGGATATTTAAAGACAGGGGGGGTAAGTCGAATGGCTGAGATTATTTGCGGCGGTTTCGGCGGCCAAGGAATCCTGACCACCGGGATGATTATCGCCAATATCGGTGTTGATGAAGGCAAGGACGTGTCCTGGATGCCGTCTTACGGTTCGGAAATGCGCGGCGGCACCGCCAACTGCAATGTCATTATTTCCGATGACGAAGTTGGCAGCCCGGCAATCACATACCCCGACTACCTCGTTGTAATGAACGCGCCCGCACTTGAAAAATTCCAGCACAAGGTGAGAAAAACGGGAGGAATTCTGATTGACAGCAGCATGGTAGGGGAGGGCCGTGAGTTTCCGGAGGGAATAGCCGTTTACTCGATTCCCGCCACCGATCTTGCAAATGACATGAAAAACCCCAAAGGAGCCAATGTCATAATGCTCGGCGCATTTGTTGCGATGAGCGGGCTGTTTTCCGCAGACATAGCCAGAGCCGGCCTCAATAAGTTTTTTGACAACAAAGGGAAGAACAGCCCGAAGAACAACGAATGTTTTGATATAGGCATAAGATCCGTTAAAAGAATCCGGTAGACGCAGAATGTAAAATGGAGAGTTGGAAAAGGAGAAAGTAATTATGAAGAAAACGTTCACCTTAAGGAGACTGTTGGTACTATTCTCATTTGGGCTCTGTTATGGCTTTATGTATGTCCTCCCCTATATGAAATCCAGCTTTTATGATCAGATGATTGCCGCAATGAAATGCACAAACGAACAGCTGGGCTCGCTCATGACCATTTACACAGCAGTACTGACCTTATCATACCTGCCCGGAGGCTGGGTAGCAGACAAATTCAAGCCGAAGGCGGTTGTTCTTGCTTCCATATGGGGCAATGCCGCTCTGTGCTTCATCCTGATGTTTACTTACACCAATTTCTTTATGGTTCAGCTTATCTGGGGGCTTATCGCCCTTGCGGGCGGCTTTGCCTTCTGGCCGGGGATGATGAAGGGCATCCGCATGCAGGGTGACGACGACGAGCAGGGAAGAATATACGGCGTATTTGACGCCATGAACGGCTTTGCATCCCTGCTGCTGAGCTTTATAATGCTCGGGGTCATGGCCCTGTTCGGCAGCGGCGACCTGGTCATAGGCTTTAAGGGCGCCGTCGGCTCCATGGGAATCATGTGCGTTATTGCAGGCCTGTTCGTGCTGTTCCTGTTCAAAGAGGATGCAACCTATGGCGATCCCTCCGTCGAGGAATCCGCAAAGAAATTTAACTTCCACGAGTATCTTTCAACCTTTAAATTGCCCGGCACGTGGTACATGACCGCATTTGTATGGTGTTATGTGGTTATTTCCGCGGCCGCAAGCTACCTTACGCCGTACAACACAAGCGTGCTTGGGTCCTCCGCGGTTCTGGCCGCATCGATAGGTACGATACGCACATACGGCTGTCGCATGATCGGGGGGCCGCTGGGCGGATTCATGGCTGACAGTTGGCTAAAATGCGTCAGTAAGGAGCAGGGCGTCGGCAACCTTCTGTGCATCGCAGCGCTTGCCCTGTTCCTGATTGTTCCGGTGGGAGTCAGCCCGGCAATCACGGTGTCCATGCTTATTTTTGTCGGAATTACGATGTTTACCACAAAGGGCACATACTTCTCCATGCAGGTTGAGCTTGGCGTACCGCCCCATATTTCCGGTACGGCAATCGCCATAGCGACCCTTGTCGGCTACCTGCCCGACCTCTTTGTTCACACCATGTTCGGACGCTGGATAGACGCCTCCGGGGCCGCGGGGTATACAAAGATATTCTGGTATGCCATCGGCACTGCGGCATTTGGCGTAGTCGTATCCATATTCGCAACCCGCAGGGCCAAGAAGCTTAATATTCTGGGGCATTTCCCTGCAAAGGTATAATTTCCGCCTCACCACTATATAGGGAGATATATTGCCAACTTACCATCATAACTCCAAATCTGGCAATTCTGTTTGGCTTGGAGTTTATGCAAAAAAGGAAGTCAGCGATTCAAAAGGTTTGGGGCGTGATACTTTTGAATGAGAATGTGTATGTCGAAAAGGTGGAATTTGCCGACGGGCTCAAGGCAATACTTCCAAATCCGCCGATTGCATTCAGCGAGTATGGCCGAAAGCCATACGTTCCCACAGGCAAAATCGGGGAAAACACAGACGAAATATTTGCGTCTGTTGGATACACTCAGGAGCAGATAGACGCCATGCGCCAAAACGGAGCCATAATCTGACGGCAGGCCGCGTCCATGCCGTCAGATACGCAAAATAAATGATAAATGGAGGAATAGCTGTGAAAATTACCTTTATTGAAACACCGGTAACCAAAGAGCGTGATATGAGCGTGGAATTCGCAACCTGTCCCGCCGACGCTGAGATCAAGGTTGCTGTTTTCGATGAACACAGCGATAATAACGAGCAGTTTTACAGCGCCATTGCCGATGCCGACGCCGTTTGTATGTACGGCTATGTATATCTCGATAAGCAGAAGATAGATGCAATGCCGAACTGCAAGGTAATATCATTTCAGTCCACGGGATATAACGAAGTGGATTTTGACTATGCCACAGAGAAAGGCATAACCATCGTCTCAATTCTGGATTACTGCACTCAGGAGACTGCGGAAAACGCCTTTACAATGATGTTGGCGCTCCAACGCGACACCATCACTTACAATAAGGCCGTACAGCAGGATCACATATGGCAGGTGAACCAAACGCGCCGTCTCAAGAGAGTAGAGGGCCAGACGATGGGTATAGTTGGCCTCGGCCGTATCGGCCAGTCAGTCGCCCGCAAGGCCAAGGGTTTTGACATGGAGGTCATAGCCTACGACCCCTTCCTGCCACCTGAGATTGCCGAAGGAATCGGCGTAAAGCTCGTTAGCTTTGACACCATATTGGCCGAATCGGATGTGGTTTCGATCCACATGAACCTCACCGAGGAAAACGTGCATATGTTCAACAAGGCGGCCTTCCAGAAGATGAAAAAGAAACCACTCCTTATAAACGAGGGGCGCGGGCCGATGGTAAATGAAGTGGATTTGGCCTGGGCGCTTGATAACGGCCTTGTCAGGGGCGCCGGTCTCGACATGCTGGAATCCGAAGTTCCGGACGCCCAGTATCTTAAAAACTGCCCCCTTGTCGGCCGTAGTAACGTTATACTAAATCCCCACAGCGGATATTTCTCCGATACATCGGAGTACCTTGTTTCCAAACTGGCGGTAGAGAACGCCGTGCTTTGCCTGCAGGGGCGCCAAAAGGAAGCAAAGGTTGTCCGCAACGGCATCGGCCTTTAAGTTCTGATTCCAGGCGCATAAAAACAAAAGAGTTTTTCACACCATTTTGCTCTCGCATTTCTCCCCCCCTTTGTGCCAAAGTGCACCAAGGGCCTCTACCCGGATACACGCCCAAGTGTCCGGGCAGAGGTTTTTATTAATACAGCCTAATGATATTCATCGGTTTAGCGTCAGAATATTTCAGTTGTCGGTTGCACGGGTTCGAGAAATGTTATATAATGAATAATTAATATACAATTTATACATGATAAGGAGCCTTGGAATGCAACCAAGACAAATAAAAAATCAATTACTGAGAGACCAGATTTATGAATATATAATAGATATGATTAAAAACGGCGAAGTTGAGCCGGGGCAAAAATTGGCGGAGCAATCAATCTGCAATGCATTGGGAGTAAGCAGAACACCTGTGAGGGAAGCGCTTACCAGATTGGCCGCCGAGGGGATAATAGACAAAATTCCGCGGCATGGTTTTTCAGTAAGGTCCGCAAGCCGAAAAGAGAAAACCGACTCATACGCCGTTCAATACGCATTGGAATACCTTGCGGCGGAGCTATATATTGACAGGTGTACCGAGGAGATGCTGCAGGAACAGGAGTCCTATATAAACCAAATGGAAGCGGCGCTGAAAGAAAGGGACTTTACGCAGTATATCCAGGCTAATAACCATGCGCACCTGCATATTGTCGAAAACTCCGGAAATGACGTGCTTATTGAGTCGGTCAGGGATATATATATGTCCCCTATTCCTACGTACTACGAGGATAGGAGTGACAGAATTATCCCCATACTCAATCAATGCATAGAAGAACACAGGGGAATGCTTCGCTGCTTCAGAGAAAAGGATAAAGAGGGGCTGAAACCCCTTTACTATAATCACATTGTAATAGACAAAACTTTTGATGATTGAGCGAAGCATTGCTCATAGTGGCCCAAGCGGCAGGGCTGGCAGCCGTATTATTAATCATATTTGTCAAGCTGTCCGGTTCTTTGCTGCTGAACGGGTTGCTGTCTGAATAGACGGTGTAAAAACAACAAAGCTGCATAGCTCAGCGAATCTGAGCTATGCAGCGGCAAGCGGGACAAGATAATAGGCATACCTTGTTTTAGGCGGAAATCCCGTTAGGGATTTCCGCCTAAAACAGCTTGTCCGGGAGAACCCCAAGCCCACATAACAGCTTTTATGCCGGAGCCGGTGCGCGCCCGTCGGGCGCTTCTCCCGGAAGGTTCCGGTATTTCGCACACATCGATAAACGAATCGCGGCCGGGATTCAGCCGCCAAGATAGGCTTTCCGGATGGCGTCGCTCCGGGCCAGATCGGCCCCGGTTCCGGAAAGGGCGATTTTCCCGGATTCCAGCACATAGGCCCTGTCGGCCACGGCCAGGGCCATTTCTGCGTTCTGCTCCACCAGCAGTATGGTTGTGCCGGCGGAACGCAGCCGCCTGATGATATCGAAGATCTGTTCCACAAGGATCGGAGACAAGCCCATGGACGGCTCATCCAGCATCATGAGCTTGGGCCGGCTGATAAGGGCCCTGCCCATGGCCAGCATCTGCTGCTCTCCGCCGGAAAGCGTGCCGGCGGTTTGGCTTTTACGCTCGGCCAGCCGGGGAAAGAGCGCAAATATGCGGTCAAGGTCTTCTTTTGAAGGTTTCCCCATGATATAGGCGCCCATCTCAAGATTTTCCATGACGGTCATCTGCAGGAAGATACGGCGGCCTTCCGGGACGTGTGCGAGGCCCTTAGCCAGAAGCTTGTAGGATTCGGTTTTGGAGATTTCCTCGTCAAGAAACCGGATGCTGCCGGTGCGGGAGGAAAGCATACCCGAAATGGTTTTTAAGGTTGTGGATTTACCGGCGCCGTTGGCTCCTATAAGGGCTACCGTCTCGCCGTGGCCGACAGTTAAGGAGACGTCCTTAAGGGCGTGTATTTTGCCGTAATACACGTTGATGCTCTCAATCTTCAGCATGTTTCGGAGGCCCCCTTTCTGCCGAGATAAGCCTCAATGACCGTGGGGTTGGACCGGATCTCATCCGGTGTGCCCTTGGTGATGATCTTGCCGTAGTTCAGGACGCAGATGCCCTCGCAGATGCCCATAACCAGATTCATATCGTGCTCGATCAGAAGTACGGCGATGTGGAAGTTGTCGCGTATCCGCCGGATGTTTTCCATAAGCTCCGCTGTTTCGGAGGGGTTCATGCCGGCGGCCGGCTCATCCAGCAGAAGGATGCTGGGGCTGGTGGCCAGGGCCCGAACAATCTCAAGACGGCGCTGCGCGCCGTAAGGCAGGCTGCCGGCCGTGGTTTCCGCCAGATCGGCCAGAGAAAAAAAGTCCAGCAGTTCCAGGGCGACGGAGTCGGCGACACGCTCTGCCTTTCCGTAGCCGAAGCCGTGGGTAACGGCCGCAAAGAAGCTTTCCTTCAGCGTGTTGTGCAGACCGACCTTGACATTGTCCAGTACGGACAAGTTTGAATAGAGGCGAATGTTCTGGAAGGTGCGGGCTATGCCCATTTTGCTGACCTGATGGGTGGATTTTCCCGCCGTGCTGTATCCGTTGACCAGGATGTTGCCGCGGGTGGGCTGGTAGACATTGGTGAGAAGATTGAAAACCGTGGTTTTCCCGGCGCCGTTAGGCCCGATCAGCCCGGCAATCTCCGTCCGGCCGATGGTGAGGGAAAAGTCGTCCACAGCCGTGAGTCCGCCGAAATCGATGCCGAGATGGCGGGCCTCAAGCACGGGCATGTTGCCCAGGTCCCGCTCCGGGATGAACGCGCCGCTGGGATACGGCACGAGCCTTCCGCTTTTATTCATGTCCATGGGAGACCTCCGTTTCCACGGCGGCCTTCCGGCCGTATCTGAGCATTTTATACATCGCTCCTATGCTCCAACGGCCCTTCATATCGGCAAAGCGCGGGGAGGAGTTAAGGAGCATGATGAGGATGAGCAGCACGGAATACACAAGCATACGGTAATCGCTGATGTCGCGGAGCAGTTCAGGCAGAGCCTTCAGAGCGATTGCCGCGATCACAGCGCCGTTAATGGAGCCCATTCCGCCGAGAACCACAATGACGAGCACCTCAATGGACATGTTGTAGTCGAAGGTGGCGGCCTTGACGTTGGCGAAGCTATGCCCATAGATTGCCCCGGCGGCGCCGGCAAAAAAGGCTGAGAGGACGAAAACCACAAGCTTATAATACGTCACATCCACGCCGTTGGATTCCGCGGCGATGCGATTGTCGCGGATCGCCATAATTGCCCGGCCGTGCTTGGATTTTTTTAGATTCATCATTACCAGGACGGTGATGAAAACCAGGGCGATGGCATATGGCAGGAGTGTTTTTGTTCCAGAGTAGATGGTGCTGGTGTTCAGGCCGAGGGCGCCGCCTGTAATGTTCAGGTTTGTGATGACGTTTTTGATGATCTCGCCGCAGCCGAGAGTTACAATTGCCAGGTAGTCCCCCTTGAGCCGGAGCGCCGGAAGGCCCACTACAAGGCCGGCCAGGGCGGCGGCGGATCCGCCGAGAAGCATTGCGCCCGGCAGACGTACTATAAGCGGCAGCGTGCCTACCGTGTAGATGGAAAAAAGGCAGCCTGCGAAAAGTCCCACGGACATAAAGCCGGCGTGGCCCAAGGAAAGCTCGCCCAGCATGCCCACCACCAGGTTAAGGGATACGGCCATGGCGATGTAGCAGGAAATAGAAATCAGCATACTGGATAGATGGCGGCTGGCCCAGCCGCCGTAGACAAGAATTGAAACCACCAGGTAGAGGGCGGTTATAAAATAGAGAGTGACGGCGTTTTTTGAACACAGCCGGTTTTTTAGATTTGCTTTCATATTTGTCACACCTTCTCATTCAGCTTTCTGCCGAGAAGGCCCGTCGGCCTGACGACCAGTATAAGGACGAGCACGCCGAAGACGATGGCGTCCGACCAGAGCGTGGAGATGTACGTTTTGGAAAACTGTTCGATAATGCCTAGCATGATCCCCCCGAGCATTGCCCCCGGGATAGAGCCGATCCCACCGAAAACCGCGGCGGTAAACGCCTTGATTCCCGGCATGGCGCCGGTGGTGGGACGCACGTAAACGTAAGCCGCGCCGAAGAATATGCTGGCTACGGCGGCCAGGGCGGAGCCAACGGCGAAGGTAAGGGTGATGGTTCGGTTCACGCTGATCCCCATCAGCTCGGCCGCCCCCTTATCCTCGGAAACTGCCCGCATGGCCTTGCCAATCCGGGTTTTGCTTATAAAGAGGGTCAATGACGCCATGATGACGGCGGTCACGGCCAGTGTGGCCAGGGTTATGCCGTCGATTTCAACCCCGCCGACACTGAGGGAGGGGAAGGACACGATGGAGGGAAAAGCCTTCTGTTCCGAACCGAAGACGAGAAGGGCGGCGTTCTGAAGGAAATAGCTCACGCCGATGGCGGTGATCAGCACGTTGAGAGGCGGGGCCTGGCGGAGCGGGCGGTAAGCGAGAAACTCCACCGTTACGCCCAGACAGGCGCAGACGGCCACGCTGATCAGAACGGCGGCGAGGGGTGGAAGATGAGCCTGGGAAACGGCGACAATAATCGAGTAGGCGCCGACCATGATAATGTCGCCGTGGGCGAAATTGAGCATCTTTGCGACGCCGTAGACCATGGTATAGCCCAGGGCCATCAGAGCGTATATACTGCCAAGGCTGAGCCCGCTGATCAGGGTGCGGACAAGATAGATCATAAGATCAACTCCTTTTCAAAGATTCCCCTCGGGAGGGCAATGCCCTCCGAGGGGGTTCGGAAAGCGGAGTGGTTAGCCTTCGTAAAGTACGGTCGTGCCGTCCCTTATGATCATCGCCTGTGCCGCCTTGCTGGTCTCGCCGTCGGCGCCCCAGGTCATTGTTCCCGTGACACCCTCAACGGTGATCTGGGTCATGGCGGCGACCATTTTTTCGTTAAAGGTATCGTCTTTGTTTTCGGAGGTTATTCCGGCCTGCTGAAGGGCCGCAGCGATGGTGTAAATCGCGTCGTATCCATCGGCGGCGAACTGATTGGGGATTTCGCCGTAGGCTTCTTGATACTTCTTTACAAAGTTA
>ENA-UOOM01001520-UOOM01001520.1-fermentation-metagenome-genome-assembly--contig:-NODE-1520-length-21994-cov-7.131455_pt1 | contig 21994 bp, 19 predicted proteins | sample MGYA00245781_ERZ724031 | MGnify/ENA primary metagenome ERZ724031 (study PRJEB28704, sample SAMN03018317) | fermentation metagenome | biome: anthropogenic terrestrial biome; feature: soil; material... | reverse complement strand
CCTAACAAACGGCTGGCCTATTCTTGTTCCATACACGCTTAGCGCATTAATATAATCTAGTATTTTTTTTCGATTGATACGGGCAGTTTTGCTGTTCACGGCTTTTATCTTCAGTTCATGAAGATAATCTAAAATTTCAGACTCACCATTTCGTGTATGATAGAAGATAATTTGATACATTTCTCTTTTATACACTCCCATATGATATCATATTAGTTATCGTTTGTCAAGGTTCCTTCTTTTTTTTACATCGAAATATGCCGATTCGAATCTGGTCTTACGGTTTCTCCTGCAGAGGATGCCGTCCCACCCTCAAAACTTCAGCTAAGTTGAGAAGACATGACTGACACTTAGAGCATGACAAAAAAGAAGTAAGGTGTCCATTTGCAAAACACCTTACTCAACAGAAACAAAGAGCAATGACTAAGCGAAACCTTTTCCATTGTCCATGCCGTTTACTAGCGGGACCTTTATGATTTTGCATAATATCCCATAAATTCGGATAGGCCTTTTCCGGCAGGAACAGGACCTTATAGACAATTCTGACCTTCCACTTTTTCGGGCTATTTCCCTCAATGTGTATCCGACAAGGATCGGAAGCTCATACTTGTCGGTTGTGCAGCATTCCCACAGATATTTGTAATCTTTATTCTCATCTATCGGCATGAGGATCGCCCTTTTCCGATATCCAGCGGATTCCCCACTGCAAAATAGTTTCTGAAATAGAATATCTGCTGCCCGGAAAGCGAAGAAAAATCTTCCCCTTCCCCTCCGCAGAGAAAGAAGGTCCCAAAAACTGTATCTTCAATCTGCGGTACATAACGGTTTGGCTGCATTCTGTTTACCTTTCCTTTTTCATTGCATATGAGGACAATCTCTCCGTTTTCATCCAAGTCTACTGGTTCAATCAGGCCACCTACAATCTTCTGCTCTTCCTTGAGTGTTGGCCTGATTTCTTTTACATAAGGATTCCTGTTTGGTTCAACTACTAATACTTTGATTTTACTCATAGTTATCTCCCTAAAAATTTACTGCAAAAATATTTGACCAATATTATATGGCTTTAGTTTTCTTAATTGTCAATATTTATATAATTCAAGATATAATTTATTTCATAAGAATAGCGATCAATAATGTAAGCTTCTGTTCTGTCAATGTTACTATCCCACATGTCCGGAAAAGAAACCCGCATACAGGCTTTCAGGGTGTTTCGACTGAAATTTTTGTACCAGTATTCCTGGACTGTCCGGGAAAGCACATAGAAGATCCGCTGATTCCCATATTTCAGAATTAGACACCGTGTAAATTCATTTAGGGAAATCTTTTTGAGATTACAGTAGGAAAGGAAATCGTCCCGGAGTTTCAGATTAACTCGAAAGCTGCTCTTCCACTTTTTTATCTGCCCATGTTTTTCAGCTGAACAAAACGAGCCGGTGCAGATTTTCCGCGACGGGAATGCTGCGAATCTTAAAAGATTTTCAAAAAGGGAATTGACAAGGGCTGGGCTTGAAATCATTTCCCTGTACTGACCTGTTAGACCATAAGTCAAAATGTGGGCAGCATTTTTCACTTTTAGTGAAAACTCTTGCCGATAGAATTTTTTCTTAACAGTCCAGCTTAGCGCAAGCATGGGGATATAAGGTCCATACTCACGTTTCAAGCAAGCTGATATCAGCCTGGGCGAGTAATAATTTTCAATGTACCGATCCGCTTCTTCAGCAACTGACGAAATATCGACTTTTGTCACCGCTCCATTTCCCTCCATTAAAAAAGCGGCTGGATTTTCCAACCGCTTTTTATCGTTTGAAATTCAGTAGCTTATTGACTGAATCGGTTTGATTATCCGGGTGATTTTCCCGCTTGCATTTCCGTCATCGTAAATCCGGTTTATTTTGCAGGCCACAATATCTCCAGTCTGAGGCATTGACTGACCCATCACACGCCGACAAAATACGTCTATGCCCGTAAAGGTGTTTCCGACTGCAACATAATAGCCCTTCACAGTTTTCCCGGATATCGTCCCAGTCTGGATACTGCCTTCCTGATAATATTTGATGTTATGAAGGAGCATGTTTTCGGTTGCTTCCTTAATTGAGGCGTTGATTTCAATATCACCTGTGTTTTTGTCGATTCTCATGTCTTTGACGATTACATAGATGTGCTGGCCAGGATGAAATACAGAGGAGAGCTTCGATACATATCTCCAGCAGGCATCCGCTGCCTTAACTCTGGTTTCTACACCAAATATCTCAATCCGGACAGAAGTTCCGGATGTTGAAACTACTCTCGCCTCAATCCTGCGCTTTTCCCGGACTGCTTTTTCCATCCTGCTTTCCGTCTCGCCATGCATTTTACGGATATAGTTTTGTTTCCTGCGGATGGCCATGGCACTGGCGCGGGATGCACAAGCAATATTTTTGTCTTTGTCAACTCTTTCCACGAGAAAATCGATCTGAGCATTTAGCATAGCTGAAACCTTTGAAGTATAAAATTTGAACTTGTCCTTGCTGGAAGCATCTTCAGAAAGCCCTTCCGGAATTTTTGTCCACATTTCCTTCGCAGGGATGATTATCTTTACGCCTCCATAATCTACAATCCCCTGAACTGCAAGTTCTGGTGTAATGACGTTCTTCGCGGTCTCACAGCCGGACAGCGTCCCCGTCAGAATAGTCCCCGAACTCATGGCGCTGTATAGTTTTGTAAACGTATCTGCCCTGATGGCATCTATATCACGGACTTCCGGTTTCCCGTCGCTCGAAATTGCGACAGCCTTCGCTGTGCGTTTCAAAGCTTTTTCAATTTCTTCATACCTGTTTTCAGTCTTTTCAGGCTCCTTTTTCTCTTCTGTTCCCACGTCTGTTTTCAAATCCGTACTCATAGCTCAATCCCCTTTCAATACTTTCAAATTCTATTCGAAAAAGATTTTGACCTGAATTCACTTGAAAACCTGTCCCTTTTCTTTCCGGTATATTTGCCCTTAACAGGTACACCTTCGCTGAAAGCCCGTTCTACGTTTTCAAACGGATTACTATTCGATGTATCCGGAAATGCACTGTCTACCGGATCAGCCTTTCTGTCGTTTGGAATAAGCTGCTGGTCGGATTTCCATTTTGGGATATGCTCCATAATGCTGCACGACCGGAGCAGCTTGGCATCCGGGTGTTCCGAGTAATCGAATTTGTCGCATTCAAACGGCTTCTGCCCACGCAGCAGAATCAGCTCCTTGTTTTTGGGAATTCTCAGTACTTCATCAGGTGTTAAAAGCTGGCGTTTTCCAATGGAATCGCTCTCTTTGTAATCACGGGGTTCCATCACAGAACCAAAAACATGGTTCTTTGACTGGCTGGATACTCCTACAGTTACTAACCCGGTCCTGTCTGAGATGTATTTTGCTGTCGTCGCGTCTGTGCATCCCAAAAACAGGTTTGTGTCGCAGTTTCCGAGGATTTCTTCCCACTGTCCATACGGATACCGGTTCTGCAGCTGGGCGAGGTTCTGGAATATCACGGAGATATTAATTCCGCGTGAGCGAACCGTTGATATCTTTTTCGTAAAATCCGAGATGGAGGCGATATTCGGAAATTCATCAAGGACAAAGTTGACCGGCACCCAGCACATCCTACTCCCCCTGTTGCTGAACCCAAACGAATCGGCAAATGAAACCAGCTTAACGAACAGCATAGAGTAAAAAAGCGCTGCCAGGAAATCAAACGCGCTCTGCTGGTCTGATGTTACACAGAAATATGCGCACTTACGCTTCCCAGGTGCCCTCAGATTGATTTCACTGTGGTTGGTAATATCCTGCACTGCTTTGCCCTGAAAGACCTGCAGACGGCTCCCTAAGCCGATAATCACTCCGCCCTTCACATTATCGTTGGCCTGTTGATAAATGCTGTACGCTGATTTGGCAGCCTGCGTTTCATCGTTAAAAGGAAGTTCCGCAAACATGGCGTCCAACTCTTCCGGACGTCTCTTTGTGATCAGGTTATAGACCTCACACATGCGAGTCGGAATATTCGGGTTCCTTTCCACATAGAGGCAGAGGGCTTTAAGCAGGTTCATTTCACAATCGCTCCAAAAATCCTGTTTCCCTCTGCCGGCAGTATTCTTAATAATGGTATCGGCGAAAATCTGAGCGTTGAGGTCATCCCCTTCAATTTCGGCAAGGCAGTTCCAGCTGTCGCTGTGGACCATCCCGTTCGCGTCTTTGATATCCAGCAGCTTGACGTCGTACCCTTTGCTTTCAAGGTATGGTGCCATCGACTCGTACAGCTCGCCTTTCGGGTCTGTTACCAGCATACTCTCGCCGGTCTCTACCTTAGCCTCGCACTCCATATCGGCAAAAACAGGATTTGTAATAACACTGCCGTCTTTCCGCATTGTGCAGACCTTATTGGCGTCCCATATTGGAATAACGTAGCTGCCATCATCGCGCCGGCCAAACTGAGCGCCTGATTTGACGATGGCATTTCGAATGTCTAACTCCTGCTGCTTTGTCGCCTGGACCCCCGGTACCATCTGAAGCACAACACGTTTACTGCGCTTTACCGACTGCATCATATAGGGGCGGACAAACCCACGCGTTTTTCTGGTCCCGGAAGCCCCATATACGCTGATATGTTTGTTGAGGGTGCTGTCGTTAGGGATGGTGTAGACTTTCCCGGTCGTTTCTTCTTTTCCAAGGATAATTTCGTCTGTGTCTTCAGCATTCTGCAAATGCAGGACTTTTTCCCGCTCTGCTTTTGACATCCAACCTGACGTCCCGTAAGTTCCTTTTTCTGAATATGTCAGGTTTCTGTCTTCATCATGGCTGCCATCTGAATCCCTGTGCATCATGGCATAATACAGGACGTTTATTCCAATAAGCACGGTGATAATCCCGTAATACCCATACGGACAAATCAACATTTTCAGCGCCTGCAAGCCAAATCCAAATTTCGGAGCCTGAACCCCATGCATAACAGCCTGGTTGCCGTTAAACAGCTCACCGACCAGCAGACCTGGATAAATACTGGCCATCAGAGCAGCTTTCTCTTTTTGCATCAGCTCCTTGAATTCCACAGTTTTCACTTCCCATATAAGAAAACCCATGCGGGTTTTCGTCCCACATGGGCATCCCTGCAACCACGCAGGTAAAACGATTATTAGCTCGTCTGTCAGCCTGCACCTTCCGCAATACTGACGGCACCGGTGACATCATCGCTGTCCTCGGCCGGCGCAGTGTTGAACAGAACGCCGATCTGGCCGGAAATCTTCGGCAGGATATAATTCTTGAACAGCATGTACAGCGCGAACAGGATCAGCGAGCCAATAACGATTGCTGCCAGAATCCTTACGCCACTGTCAGTGTAGTCGCCGCTGCCTTTGTTCTTAGCCGTCGCAACTTCGACCTTCGCAATCGCCTTACGTACCAGATTCTTCAAACAAATTCCTCCTCATCATAAACCATGCGCTGCAGAGGCTCCTGGCTTTGCCATGAAGAAGAGCAACGCGATTTTTACCTTTGCTATTTTTATTATTCAATTAGGCAATATAGTTGCTATGTAGATGCTCCCTAACAACAATGGAAGTCAGCTTTTGCTGTAAGATGTCCTTCCCCACTCTTATATCAGGATTTACTCCAAATGCCTCGTTCTTGAACTATGGGAATGGTCTATAAGTAGAATGTATTTTTGTTGCAGCATTTAGTATATTTTCCTTCTGTTGATACTATATATAGTATATTGCTTTGTTGTTTTAAAAACAATTCGCTCTTTTAACGATGAGGAAGGTACACCCAGTTTATTTATTTGTATGAATGACCAAAAATAAGGACCGGGTCATATTCCCGGTTCCAGTGACAGCTTCGCATATTCTTTCAGCTTCGCTGTAAGGAAATATTTTCTTGAATTTTAGAACGGATAAAACTGATAAAATCCTCATCTTTCACTATGGTAATATCGGCAGCGTCTCCAAAGAGATCGTGGTAGAATTTCGCCTGCCAGGAAAAGCAAAAAATATTGATTTTGGTCCCCTTTCGAACCCCCTGCATACTTCGATACAATTTCCGGATTTCTATCAAATCACAGTAAAAACCAAGATAGTATAAATCATGAAGTTCAGTTTCACCATCGAATATTACGTTTTTCGCATGGTCTCGGTATTTTTCTGGAATCAAATAATGGGCACTGATTTCACGAAATTTTGGAATTGCATAGATATCAAGCTGCTTCGCACCACCTGTTGTCAGGGGAACATAGTACTGATGCTCATACAGGTTACTTCCATCAATCAGCACGCGCTGCAGGGACGAATCAGGAGCTTCGCAGATGGTTTTATAGGCCGGATTATAGCTTTTTGCAAAAAAGATTGCAGAGTCGATGCTTTGTCGTAAGATTGTTTCTGCAAACTGAATGAACTGATTTTCATATCGGCATGAAGTTTTCAGACGTTTACTCATGGAATTATAGACAATAAAATTTTTCATGTTTAAATGAAGTATCCCCTGCGCACGAATCAGTGACATTTTTTTAAGTCCATAAGAACCTGGTTTATGTTTATCAAGCATACGAAGTTCACGCATGGTAATAAACCAGTTGTGGTTTGGATTTTGTGTACTAAGATAGATTATATGTCTGCGTATTTTATCTGTTAGGGAATCGTATTGAAGTAAAGCAGGAACAGAACTATTGAGATGCTGTTTTGAGAATTCAAAAGAATTTTCAACGGAATTTAGAAAATGAGAACTATTGAGATTCAAAATGTCTTTCTCAATTGATTCCAAATATTGTTCCGTTATAGTAGGTATTAAATGATAAATCATAGCTGATGAATAAACAAATCTTATTTGCCTTTGCTTTGAATCTGAGTATTTTACATAACGCTTCAGATAATCCGCTATTTCCAAATGATATGAATGATCCATTGATGAAAACGTTAATAATCCCTTTTGTGTAATTCTCAATAAATTCTCATTATAACTCCGTTTTTCTGTCAGTAAACCTTTCTGCAAATATTTCATATATCTTTTCCGAACATTAAAGTAATTGTATCCAAGAAAAGCCAGGGCATTTTTTGGCACAATCAGATTAGCACTAAAAAACTGGAGCAGTTGATAATTCAGTTTACGGTCCACCATAACACCTCCTCTTTCGTGGCCTGCGAATCGTTATATAACCTATGTCCTGAACAGAAAAGCCTTGATGAGCCTGATAAATTACAAATTAAAAAAGCAAAAATCAGGTTCCCGGTTTCACCGGGTGTGATTTTTGCTGTTTTGTCAACAGTGAATTTTAACCCATTCCGAAAACTCCTCTGGCGGGATAAGATATATTACAGTATAATTGGAGCTGTCTGGTACTGTTGTATAATACATTTTTGCACAGTCTGGAGAGTCGTCTGGAAAGAACCATAATGCAAGGGTATTGATGATCTGATGACACTCATAGTTGTCATTATCACGAATTTTATTGGATTGATTCTGCTGCACCACATGGTTCTGAATTGCGATAACGACTGATTCATAATAAGACAGTTGATTACTCTTTTTCAAGGAGCCCAGGATTTCATTGAGCGGGCCAGTCAGCAGGTTCTTATTATTTTCTTTCCAATGTGGGAGCAGGCATGGCAAAGTAATTCTTGTTATATTTCCTTTCAGAACTCGAATCTGAATATGATAGATATCCGCCCCGATATGCTGTAAAACTTGTGAATATCCCGCTTTTCCACAAGAATCTGTAATTCTGGTATTTGCAATATTCCTTATATGCATGGTTATATTTTCAAGGTTATAAATTATTGGTAACAAATCGTCTGTATAGGATTTATCCTTAATAATTTTATTCTTCATGATATTAATGAGTGCTTCCGTATGTTCAAGTTTTGCATTAGTCCTCGATAAATCCCGCGCCAGTATTATCGCATCCCTATCCATCAAAAGACCTTCTTTAAACATCAATATAATCTATTTTTCCGTCTGCTGAAACGAGCAAATACTCATAAATATCGAATATCTGGTTTAGCCGTGAAAGTTTTCTAATCTGGTCTTTGTTTTCGATGATGATAAATATTTTCCTTGGAGGTTTTTCCTTATACTTTGACTCCATGGCAAACATAGAGAAATTTTCATCCCCTGGCTGGATATAGAATACATCGAATATCGGATCATCGTCATTATCAGCATGGTTTTTCATAAACGTCAAAACATGTGGATTATCGTTTTGGATAAAATATTGCTGTACAGAATCACGAATATCCAACATAAACCATAGCGCTTTAATTTTTCCAGGATTCATATCACTGACATTGATAAATTTGGCTTCAGTCAGAAACTTTTTTGATGGGTCGCAATATGCGATTTTTTTGCGGACAGATTGGCGGAGAATGGTTTCAATCTGCATGGGGGTTTTCCCCTTCCGTCTGAGGAAAGCCTCAATTAAATTTACAGGTAATACCGGGCAGTCTTTCAGCACGTTTGCAATGTCAAATATATCCGACTGCGGAATCATTTCTACCATCTCATAGCCCTCTTTCTACGAAAATCTCAGATGACAGATTGGTCATTCAAAAGAATTAGGAAGCAGCAAGCCTGTTTTTCTGGCGCTGTTTTCGGATGGCGACGATCTGCTCCAGACGTTTCCGGTCTGTGGTGATTAGCTCCTCTTCCATTTCCGACGCGATAATTTTGATTGGAATATTATTAGAATTAATAATGACAAGACCATTGCCACGCTCAAAATTTGTAATATCATAAGTTTCCTGATCAGACAAATCGAGGATTTCCTGTGCCTTTTCTGCTTCCTTTTGCTCCAGCTGGAGGACGATTTTCAGCTTGGAATTGCTGATAATACCCTTGCCGTATTTTCCGTTGTCAAGCGCAAAAAAGTCGTTGATATCCTGCGTAGCGGCAATGGCAGAGCCACCATAGCCACGGATAATTTTGAAGATTTCCAGCACATAGTTTGCCGCCAGCTTATTGCTGCTTGCGCCTATCAGTTTCCAGGTCTCGTCAATAAAAACAGCTTTTCTCTTTGTCCGATCCTCTTTGATTTTATCGTAGATGTAGTCAAGCGCCACAAACATACCGACCGGCTGAAGTTCCTGGTCAAACTCCGAGATATCAATTACAATGTACTTGTTGTCGAGGTTAACGTTTGTCTGCGCGTTAAACGAGCTTGCGGAACCATGGACATAACGGTAAAGAATAGTGGCAATCCGGTCGGCATTTGGTCCCTGCTTTTTCAGCGCGTTGTAAACGTCCTCAAGAATCGGCATTTTCTTATACTGAGGAAGACCGTTTTTATAAGGCTTTGTTTTGTCGATGAGACTGTTGTTATCATGCGTAATTTCCTTTTCCCTGTAAGCTTCAATCAAAGCATTGTCGAGGAGCTGATCTTCCATATAGCTGATGTCTGGAATAATCAAGGAGAAAAATGTGTGGACTTTCTGGATTTTCTGGGACAAAATACTGTCGCTTGCCTGCCCAACTTCCTCATCAAGGATTTGTTCGCTGGACTTGTCGAGTGGTCTGATTTCAAGGATATTGATACTGTTCTTCGAACCAGGGCTTAATTTGATGAATTCCCCGCCTACTGCCATACAGGCCCTGCGAAACTCGAATCCTTTTAATGGGGCGATAATAAACGTTTGAATCTGCTTCATCCGAAATCTCAATGCCATAAGCTGTATAAGGAATGTTTTGCCCGAGCCTGTGGTTCCCATAATGCAGCCGTTTGCATTTTTGTATTTTGACGAATCAAACGGATCCATTATGCAAAGAGAATTGTTCTGCTGGTTAATGCCAAGTAAAATTCCACTGTTATCTGTGAGCTCATAAGCTGTAAACAAATAGGTGCTTGCAGCGCCGTAGGTAAGGACGTTTCTCTTCGACCGTTCGTAGATACTTGGTGAGAGCTTACATAATGGCATTGCTGACTTAAAAGCATCAATCATGTGATACTTACATACTTTTGCTTCCATATCCTGCGAAGCCAGAAGTTCTTTGACCCATTTCTTTTTTGCATCAAGAATTTCAAGCGATGGTGCAGAAAGCGTAATCAAGATGGACATATAGTAAAAATCTTCGTTATTTGCAAGGCCATTTTTAATAAAATATCCAGACTGAATCTGACTGCCGAGGTCATCATAGTCAGAGTTTGTATCCTGCGTATCTTTCATCTTTGCACGATTGATCCGCAGGGACTGGCCAAGTTTATTTTGAACTTTTATCTTTTCCTGTTTGCTGAGAAAAACATCCGTATCGAATCCATCCCCGGCATTGACAAGGCCGGCCAGCCAGCCTCCTACAACATCGACTCTGTAATGGTCTGAGGGTATATACATAAAAGTGTAAAAAGTTGAGTTTGAAACAATATAGGTAGGGTTAATGCGCAGGAAACGCGGGGAAAGGTTATCAGCAAGAGAAGGCTCCATACCCTTTGTTTTTTCGCTTTTTGCGTAATCTTCCAGCACATGTTTGACACGTTCCGGCAGGGTTTCCTTTCCAGACCTGTTGTACAAAAGATAAAGCAAGTCCATCAGAAAAAGGTCTTCGTCTTTGTGCTCAACAATCTTATTTCCGCATTTACCCAGAAAGTTTTTTGCAATTAAAACGCATTCCCTTAAGCTGCTTACAATTTCATTATACGTATTAAATTGCGATGTATAAGAATTATACTCCATTACAATAAAGAAGCGTCTGGATACACTTTGGGAATATCCAATTGAGCAGATAAGATCCAGGTTATCCTGTTGCAGTTCCTGGCATTTTTTATTTGGTTCTTTTTTAATTTCATTTTGTATAGTAGACACCAGTTGATCAATATTTGCTGGGCACGTCACGATTTTGAACTGAATATTAATTGACAATCTGGATGCCACTTTCAGCCACGCAGCAAAGTTATAGATGATATTGGTTTTTTCCCTCTCAGAACGCAGATGAAAATTAATCGGCTCCAACTCGATAATCGTCAGATACCGGTTGTCTTTTGTATGAATAATGCCATCCTTGATCTCATCAACATCGACAAGATCCTGGGAATTTGCATACCACTTAATGAATATCACCTCCAAAGAAAAAAGCAGGCAGATAAGGATCCGCCTGCTTACATGTTTTTAGGCAAATTAGTTTACATGGAATATTGCTTTAGCCTATCTGCCTGAGCTGAAAGACAGCAATCACAATAAGTGCCAAAATCAGAATAATGGTACCCCTGTAAGTACGATCAGACCAGATGTCTTTTAACCTTTCCTTAAACGTATCAAGCACCATGCTCACTTTCCTTTCTTATTTTTCTTGGCCTTAACAGGCTTATACTTTTTCTGTTGCTTCTTCAGTAGTTCCTCCTGCTCATGCTCAAAAACTGAGAAAAACATAATATTTTTCTTAGAAGTAAGATAGTAGAATACATCTCCAAAATACTGGAACAGGGATCCGTCGTTAATCCCAATTAAAGCGATTATAACAAGCGGCAGTACAACGATAACCGTGATAATGATTTTCTGCATAACAGGGATGTTCGCAAACTTATAAAGTGGTACACAGATAGCAGCTGCAATAATTACTGCTTCAATCGCGTTTCTTGTTTTAAACATTCCGCCCAGTACAGTTCCCGCTGCGTTGTAGTTGACCGGGATATAAAAAACTGTTGGTTTCTGAGAATTCTTCGTCAAGTGTACCGCCTCGGTTCCAAATTAAGTATAACACAATATATTGTTTATAGTCAAATTAGTTAAGTCTATATGAAGTATATCAGGTGTATGAAATACTTGGGAGCTTTGTCCACCAATTGAATTTATCTCCGCTGCTGCGGACTGCATTTAAACCGGTCGTATATTTGACGCCTTTATCAAAACTTGCAGCTTCGACGATAACAGCGCCTTGTTTCGGGTCATTTCCAACATAAACGCCAACGTGTCCTTTCCGCAAAACTGCAACGCCGACCGGCACGTTTGACGGCATAAATCTCTGGTTAGCACCAAGGGTTCCCCAATTTCCTTTCTTCCCATGTACGATACATTTTTCGTATAGAGACGAAGTTGTTTGATATCCATATCCATGAGTATTATTTGTAAAGCCATAGTTATATCCTTTCGCAGCAAAGAACTTATGGTGTCCAATCGTCGTGATATAAGTCAGGCTATTTTCGTGCCAGTCGCTTTGAACCAGGCTCGGCTGATAAAAATATCTGATTGGAGCATTTACAGCCCTTTCGCCTCGATCAAAAACAGCAGATACTGCATTCTTAACGCTGCTGGTTATCGGCAGGTGCCCGTCTACCGCGTACTGGCCCCTAACGACTACACTTCCTGGTCTCTCGCCCGTAGCAAGGCAGGTATCCAACATGCACTGTGCAACAGCCATTTGGCCCTTATAAGGTTCTCCCTCGGCTTCATTGGCCACGGTCTGTTCAATCAGATGCCGTTCAGAACTGGTTAGGGTATACTTCTTCCCATTCCCAGTATAAACAGAAGGATCAAAGCACATATAACCGATTATCAGACCGGAGCAGTCAAAACCAGGCTTATTATGCCATCCCCTAAGTGTTATTGCTATGTCTCTGTCAGTTGAGCAAGCTTCACCACTCTGCGCAATACTGGAATGCTGCCACTTCTCCATTGAGGCAGCAGTGATTTCCTGCCCGTGCCAACCCCATACATAGCCGCACCGTACATTCGCAGCATTCTTCGCAAATTGTGCCAGGCCACGGTTTGTTTTCCTACCATGATCAATTTTATCAAGCCCATTAGCCAACCCAGTTAGAGCAGACTGATAATCAGCTGTACCTGCGCCTGTCAACATTGAGATGTCTCCGGTAATAAACCTCTCCCAGTCAGACAGGCTGAAAGAATTGAATTTATTGAATATATCAGCTGGATTATAATTCCATGGATTAAAGATTTGGAATATGGCATAACAGAATCCCATTATAAGTGCCAGAATCAGAAGGATTGGAAGAATTGCAGATATTATTGATGCAGCCGCTTCCATAACAGCTTTTAATATCCTGCGAAGGGATAATCCGACAAACTGTTTTTCCTGTTTTTTTGCAGCAACATTATCCAACATGAATTTGGCCGGAAAGTATCACTTTCCGGCCTTCCTCCTTTCCTGTTATTTCTTCTGTGGACTGGCAGAAGAGGTTTCTGACGGAACTGTATTTTCTCCTTCATGGGGAGCAGGCATCGAAGGTAAGCTGCTCCCGCTTTGGACAGACGGGCTCACGTTTTCCTCAGGAAGGGTCTGCGGGTTCGATGGAGTCTGGACCCCTTGATATCCCGACGGCCCCTCAGAGAGGTTTTGATATGCTCCTGATGCAATGCTTTCATTATTTCCTGTATTTCCAAGCTGGGTGTCCTGATAGCCGGCCGACGGCATTTCAACTGATTCTGCAGGGCTGTTGAGCGCCTGATAGGAATCAATAGACTGTTGAATCTCTCCTGCGTCTAACGAACCTTGTCCTGCTTCATAAGACGCATTCATATAAGCCTGCATCGGTTCGCCCATTTCGTTGACGTTCTCATGGTAATAGGTATTTCCATCGCTTCCAGCGAATGTTTCAGCGTGCATATTTTGAAAAGACGGCATGGAAAGAGGATTTGTCTGTGAAAACATATGCAGGTTCCCTTCATTATCCTTTATTAAGGCACCATTCCCTGTTGATTTGATACTGCTGAGATTCATACCGGACGGAGCAAATTTATTCCCTAACGCAGGAGCACCAATTGTAGACAATGCCTGCATTTTTGCCGTATTCCCAGTATTGAAAAGCTGCTTGTTTGGCATTTTATTGAAAGCTCCAACGGCAGCTTTCTGATCAAACGGTATTCCGTTTATAACATTCGGATTATTTGCAGGGTTCATATTAGACACTGTGCCGGATGCTTTCTGGTTGACATTGTTAACGGCATTGGCTGCCTGACCTACATCTTTAATACCCTTAACCGTATCGGCAGCAGAAGTTCTGCCCGTCATAAAGCTGGCAGCTCCAGCTGTGTTAGACGAACCGGAAGCAGCATGGATCGGGGAAGAAGCTGCTGTATGGTTGAATCCGTTTGAGAACGCTCCTCCACCTCCAAAACTACTTGGGCCTTTTGGTTTCGGGCCTCTGGCCGCACTTCCGAATATGGGAGGTGTAAAATGGAATCCTCCTGTTCCGCCAAGTATTCCAGGACTTCCACCGGAAGTTCCAGTTGTTTTTGTACCTGCCTTCATAACTTCTTTTCCAAGATTTTTTACCTGAGTGTAGGCGTTATGAAGAGTTTTAGCGGAAACCATAATTTCGGCAAGCATATTTCCTCCGTTAATACCTACCGTAAGTCCGAGATCTCTCAAATAGTTGTCAAGATGCTGGGCAATTTTCAGAAATGCAACTATCAGCAATGCCGAAATAATTACCGCTTTTGCATTCTGCGTTTTGGCAACTGCGTTAGCAAACATTCCTACAGAAGAGTTCACCATGCAAAGTGTAATAGCGTTACATAACAGCAGTAAATTTTGGCCAAAGAACATTCTGCAGTACGCTTTAAAAATATTTGACGTACTGTCCAGAACCAAAGAACTGGAGGCAAGAGGCGCTGACATGACCAGGATATTAACCATCAGATATCTCTCGAACATCTCTACAACGAGAATGAAAAAGTTATAAACGATCATCAGCATCAGTGCTAACACAAGGATTGAAGCAAGAAGCCTTGCCTGTCCTTTATCACTTGATGCAAACGGATTAAAGTCTTTCCCGATGTTGATAAACAGATTTATAATATTGTCAGGTGCAAGTTCTTGCCAATCAATTGTATCAGTTGTAAATTTCATAAGCGAATCATAGGGCTTATTAAATAATCCGGTAAAGATAAATTCAAAAATACTGCTTGATGCCAGGCACATAAAGACAGCCATCAAAAACCTGATGCTCATTTGGAATGGGCTTTGAGCCTGAAATCCCAGTCCGGAAAAAAGATTCCGGAAAAGTCCGAGAAGAAATAGACCAACTGCAAAAGCTACTCCCAAAGTAATGAGATAATTTTTAATTTGTGGTGCTGCCGGGAATGTACTTAAAAACTGGCTTGTGGACATTTTAAGTGTGCCTTCGACTGTTTTGGTCATAATAGCGAGAAAGCTTACCAGCAAAGGACACAGCAAATCTATAATTGCCTGTAGCAAAGCGGAAACGATTTCATTTGCAGCTGTTTGCAGAAAATTAGTAAATCCTTTCAGTATGTTACTGATAAAAACATCCAATATTTATTTCACGTCCTTTCACTATTAAGGAAAAACCCCTGCGCGGCAATAATGCTGTGCAGGGGTTTTCTGGCATTCGCTGCGCCAAATACTTTGAATATCTGCTGTTCTTACGACCATTTTGTGTTTCTAAACAGAGTCTCACCATAGGTTATAATCGAACCCAGGACATTAAAGATAATCCACGAGCCGATAATCCTATTTCTCCAACTCCGGAATTCTTCAACCAATCTGCCGTTTCGGCAGAACATCATTCCCAGCAGGCAAACAGCGAGAACTACAACACAGATTAATGTAAATACACCACTGAGATCCGTATATACTTTCCTGAAAATTTGATTTGCTGCCGAAAAGATATCTGTTGCAAGATAATAGTGCATTCAGCAATCCCCCTTTCTACGAGATTGCTTCTAATAGTTTTTCTTACGAAGCTGCCCAATGTATTTTCTAATTTAATTATACGCAATATATTGATCATTGTCAAATAATATAACTATATATTGAGCAATATAAAAATACTCCCCTTTTTGCAGGAGAGTATTGCTCTAAGAAGCGAGCCGACGTTTAAGCATTTTTTCGAGAAGAAAATCATCGATTCCCTTCCCAGCACTCCAGGTAGCAGACTGGTATTCAAAACCATAAGCAAGAATTAGATTTCTAATCTTCTGCCTCGCAGATTCGACTTCGGGCTTAACTGGAACGGAATAGTTTCCGGCCTTGTCCATGTCGAAGGCTTCGATGATTTCAGTAACCCCAAGCTGTTTTAGGCGTTTCAGCTCGGTTTTAAATGCTTTGGTGCTGTTAACGCCAGGAACTGCAACAAATCCAAGCTTCTTACCTGTCAGCTTGTAATGCAGATAGGATGCAACATCAGCCTTTAAAGCGCCTTCTGTAAGGCACACAGCGTCAGGACAACTGGGAAAAGATATCTCATGAATGCAGTTTTGCATTTTTGTCCCAAACGGAAATCTGGCAGAAGTAAACCACCGATACCTTCTTTTACCGTCTGGGTTGTCATTTCTTATCTGAAGCCCGGCAATTAATCCATTTTCAATGTATGGGATAAAATATCCGGATATTGGGCAGTACATTCGCCATTTCCCGTATTTTTTAAAAAATCCGGGTACACCTGCAAGTATGTTTCCTGACGATATCAGCATTCCAGGAATTTCTGAGTTATATTTATCCATTGTTGACTTAAAGCTCAGCGACTTAATGGCAGCCTCAGATAGTCCACGCCGTTTAAGGTCATTTCTATGACATTGCTTTAGATACAGTAGATCAAGCATAGCCCTATAGGTTTGATCGCGTGTCTTAAGAGGTGCAAGCTCACACTCAGCAGCACTCGTTTTTTCATGGACAATTCTTTTCGGTAAATCCTCAAAGTTCATGTGGCGAACCAGCTGTAAAGCTTCAGCATGTGAAATATTGTAAGTCTGTTCAATAAGTCCATACACGCCTCCGCCCGCGTCACATCTTGGGCAGTGCCAGACATTTTTTTGTTTATCAATACACATATGTCCTTTCTGTTCCCCACAGACTGGACAGTTGCAGATGACCTCAGATTCATTTTCATGTTTGATAACCAGGTTCAGTTTTTTAGCTACAAGCGAAATATCAGGTAACATAGGATGCCACCTCTCCCGAGAAAAATGGCAGGGCGTTTTATTCCCTGCCATAAGAATCATGCTGATTATGCTGCAGGTTCCGTATTTTTCTTTGCAGCCAGCTTTTGCCGGTATCCGTCCTCAATCATCCTGGAAGCAGCGATAATTGCAAAATCACTTTCATGGGTAGCTTTGTAATCATGAGCGAAGTAAAGAACTTCGCTTTTTTTCTTTTTCATTAAAAGTTCCTTAAAAGTTTTTCCCTTGTAAACTCCACATGGCACGATAGTCCCGAGCGCCATGTCTTTTGTCATGGATTTCAAGATTTCGTTAATTCGCGCTTCCGGATCCATACTCTTAGATGGCTGCACAGGTGCATCAGAAAGGCCATCTTCAGCGAGATCGCTGCCAGCCATAAGTGTTCCATAACCGGCAAAAAGCAGGGCACGTCCGACAGCTTCCGTTTCTGCACACTCAAGCGCTTTTGTACCGAATGGGTCTGCCTTTTTATCTGCTGTAGCTTCATGCGAACCGTAAGCTGTTGCAATTGGAGGCTGTGTTAGATTATCTGCAATGGTAGCCTTGACAATATACAGCTTTCTGGACTCGTTTGGTACTGATATGATTTCCGTTCTGATGGTTCCATCCGGATGATCCAGCTTAAACCACATGATTCTTGCGTGAACAGGTAGATATTTTCCGCCTTGCTGGACTCCATTGAACGCCGGTTTTATGTCAATCGTATATTTGCCAGGATCAAATCCTTCGACTTTATGAAGCCTGATAATGTTTTTGCTTTCTTCATTTCTGTTCATAGCAAATACCCCTTTCATTAAAAAAAGTGCCTGTACAAAGTACAGACACTAAAATTGACAACAGAAAATTCTTTCTATATATCCTATAGCAAAGATTTTTTACAGTGTCAAATATTTATAGTTCGCCTCAATGCAGCTGGTTTCAAACAGTTGATAGCTCGCAGCGTATCCTCTTTATTTTTGAATAAGAGCATACCTTTTCGGATAGTAAATGGTATTTTCCTTGAGGTAAGTACGTTTTCAATAGATTTGACTTTCACACTAAGTTGCTTTGCGAAAAAATGAATATCTTGAAGTTCGTTAATTTCTGTTGAAATGCTGTATGCATGAAATAATAAAACACTTACTATAAACAAATCCATTGTGAATACTCCTTATCAAAAATTATACAACATGTTGTATTCACTGTATTTTATACCTAATGAATTGTATAGTCAAATTATGTGAACTACCCTTTATTTTTGGCATAAGATTATGTAATATAGGTTCCGACTGACTCGGAACCTGATATTTTTATCTTGCTATTTTATCCTTTCGCTGCTTCTTTCTTTGAAGCATTTCGTAGTATTTTATCAGCCGCTCTGTAAACAGAGTATTGCGCCTGGTTACCCTGTTCTTTGCAATGGCTTCTTTCAATTCCTCCATTTCACCTATCAAAATTACTTTCCTGGATGCACGGGTTATTGCAGTATATACCAGGTTGCGCTGCAGCATGTTTCGGTGCTCTTTTATGACAGGCATAATAATAGTGCTGTACTCGCTCCCCTGGCTTTTGTGAACCGTTATAGCATACGCAAGTGTTACTTTGTTTTTTTCAAGTTCTGACATACCATATGAGACAACACGGTCATCTCCAAAATCTATCACTGTTATTACGTTTGTATCAGTGGGTATAATTTTTTTGATATATCCGATATCTCCATTCATAATCTGAATAGTCTCATGATGCCGGCGGCAGAATTGTGAGTTGCTTCCCTGAATAACCTTATCTCCTACACGAAAGACATAGGTATCTGTTTCAGATTCTGGCTCCGAATCGTTTCCAGGGTTTAGAATACTCTGAATTTTTTTATTAATGTTTACTGTAGAGCAAGGATAGTTCACGTTTTTATAAGGGGATAGTATTTGAAGATCATCAATTGGTGTTCCTGCCTTATATTCATTGAGGAATGTTGTAATTATCAAATTCTCTGTTTCTGCGACATTATGAGATTCAATGAATTGAAAATCATTGTCCAGAATCATTGAGTTATCGTTATGATTGATCCTATCCGCATTGATAGCAATATGAGATTCGTTTCCGGTTTGCCGATGAATTACATTCAGCATGGTCATCGGAACGACTCCTGACTCTATGAGATCCCGCAGGACGTTGCCAGGTCCTACACTTGGGAGCTGAGCCGGATCCCCAACAAGTACTAATTTGGAACCTTTTGAGATATGAATTAGAATTTGCTGAAAAAGCTGTATATCCACCATGGATACTTCGTCGACAATATAGATTATCGGTTGCTGTAAAACGCCCTCTGATTTACCATAAGAACAAATATCGTATTTTACCCTTTTTCTATTTAAATCAGAGGGTAAATCAAAAACATGATGAATGGTGTATGATTTTAGCGGTTTTGAGTCTAAATCAAGCTCTCCTTTTCCAATGTTGGACATTTTCCTTGCAGCCCTGCCTGTTGGAGCCATGAGAACAATCGGAGTAAATGGCCAGAGTTTTCTACATAGCTTCGTAAATATTTTAAGCGTTGTCGTTTTTCCGGTTCCAGGTCCTCCAGTAATAATTGATATCGGATATTTTACGGCAAATATTAAGGCGCGTTTTTGGATTTTATCCAAAATAAAGTGCTCAGTACGTTCAATCCGGTAAATTGCTGGCATGATTTCAACTTCGCTAAGATCTTTTATTTTTTCAGTCAGCATCTGGGCTACAATAACAGCTGAACCTTTTTCTGCATAGTACATCCTGTCAGAATAGACAATCACTCTTTTACCATACCGCTGAATAAATATTTTCCTGTCCTGTGCAGCCTGGTGGATGCCTTCCTGAATATCGTCGGATGTAACGCTTTTCCCCCGGAATACCTGTCCTGCTATTTCAGCAAGAGTCTCGTAATCTTCAAAGACGTTTCCCAATATTCGTTCGTCAAGATACAGTGTGTAGTCAATTCCATATTCAACTCTGCCTGGACTGCTCTGTTGTGTCTTTTTCTCGCAGGCAATTTTTTCAGCAAGCGGAAACCGCTCTACTGAATTTTTACACAGCAGGTATGGATTCTCGGGTATATGGTTTGCTATTTCCGGATCCTCATCATATAGCTGATTTGCCAGGGATGTAGAAAGCCCATATTTTAGGAGATTTTCAATACATTTTTTCTTCTCTTTAATTCCATTAAAGTAATTTTCTACTCGCACTATCCTTCCTTTGCCAAACCCGAGAATTGGCTTCAGGCAATTTGGATCATTTCTTATCATCTCCGGAGATTGATCGCCATATTGCTCATAAACCCGTTTTGCGAGCTTCCTGATGCCGGGAATCTGCTGCATATAAGTGATAATCCCCTGCTCAGTTTTTTCATAGGAGAGGTGCGATATTTCGGCCTTGAAAGTCCATCCGTATTTTTCAGTACTTTCCCATTCGCCTTCGAGAGTATAACATGCGTTAGCCTGTATTGGCAGACATTCTCCTTTAACAGAAATAAATTTTCGTCCTGTTTTATCAATTTTCTCATGGTCTTCCGGCACAGAATCTTCGACAGGAGCATAAAAGCATATCCGAAATTTACGTTTTGAAAAAACCTGTTTTATGAACTTGGCTTTAATGATTTCCATCGGCTTTTCTCCTTAAAAAAGCAGGCAGAGGGCCTGCTTATCCCCTGCCTATTAGGTATTAGCTGCTTTTGGTTTAACTTTTACGTGCTGCGAAACGCTTTTCTTTAAATACCGCTTCAGAAATCCCGGGTTTAACTCTTCAATCAGCTTTTTATTTACAGTTTCTCTTTCTGTCGTACAGACACGGATTTCATATTTCGTTTTTACGTCTGAATTTTCAACAATTCCAATCCGTTTTCCATTAAGGGCATAGGCAAGCTGCGTATCGATTAATTCTTTTTTTGCTGCCAACTGCCTCGCCTTTTTATTTAAGGCTGATATTTCCTTGCCGAGTTCATATTCTCGCTTAGCAGTTTCAAGCAGCGATGGATTGAGAACCACAGGATGCTCCTCATTCTGAGGGCTTCCAATCATGCCATACTCAATCAAGGTGTTCCACTCAGTATCAGCATGAGCTTCGTCTTCCGCAAGCGGAGGGGGAACCTGTTTCTGCACGTTGTTTTCCCAGAAATCCTTCGCCGTGTCGATTAGCTCCTCTTCTTTGTTGAGGTCACGCTTGACGAAAGCCATTGCAAAATCATCTTCATTATTCCCGGCAACGCAGGCAATGATGGTATAGTCAAGGTTCATCACGCACATGTATTCCCGACACTGCCATTCATAGTACTCGGGAACGCTGTTCCAGCCCCAGTGGTTTTTGCTCCACTTATCAAGAAATGAGTGCGTATTGGTAGTCTTACACTCGAAAATCCCGTCATAGGGCTTTCCATCCACACCTGCAGCATGAAATCGGTAGTCAAGATTAGACTGGAGAAAGGGATAGAGCGGATGCCGGTACATCCAGGTGTCTTTGTAGATATGGAATGACTTAAGCTCAGTACCAAGCCTCTGTTCCAACCAGGCCTTATATTTATCCGGATTATGGTCATACCCATATTGGAACCAATTTGCAACGAATGGTTCAACAGCGTGTCCGAAATCAAGGGAATACTGGTTCTTAGGATCCATCTTCGACATGCCGATCTTATCATAGTAAAGCCCGCGCCTTGTAGTCCAGGGATTCACACCGAACAGAGCGGATACATCGGATCCTCCAAGACCTTTCTTTCTGTATTCGAGCCAGTCTTTTTCCGGCATACCAAGCGTATCAATAACCTTTTCAGGCTTATAATTGAGTCCCAGATCCAAAGCTGAATCCTTCTTTCAAAAATATGTCAGGCAGCATGAAAAACATATCCTTTATCCTTTTTCATATGCCATTCGATTTCCGGAATATCATAATCCGAGAAATTGATAGAAAGCGCACGCCCAACAGTTTCCTTGAGGTCATCGATTTCATGATCAGACATTTTTTCATATTTGGCGTATGAAAGGACTTCTGTAAGAGCGATGTAAAGTTCCAGTGCATTGCTGAGAAGCTTGTTCTCGACTTCCATTTTATAGTCCTCAAGAGCAGCCATGGCAAGTTTCTTTGGAATACCAATTCTCTTAGCCACATTGCAGAAACATGGAACCGG
>ENA-UOOM01001518-UOOM01001518.1-fermentation-metagenome-genome-assembly--contig:-NODE-1518-length-22013-cov-6.010748_pt1 | contig 22013 bp, 21 predicted proteins | sample MGYA00245781_ERZ724031 | MGnify/ENA primary metagenome ERZ724031 (study PRJEB28704, sample SAMN03018317) | fermentation metagenome | biome: anthropogenic terrestrial biome; feature: soil; material... | reverse complement strand
AATACGGTTCAATGCTGCGTCTTATTTCACCCTTGCTGTAATAATAATCAAAGCTTATTACCCTGCTATAGGAAATTGCCTGCTTGATAAGAGCAATTTTCTCCGAAAGGCTGTCCTTATAATGAGAGGACAGGTCAATAATCACATTGTCCGTCAGAGATACCACAGCCTTGTTATCAGGTGCGAGCTTATTCATAAGGCCTTCAAAATGAGAGGTTTTTGAAACAGAATCAAGACCCTTGAGGGCAGCCACAAGGGTGCTCAGCTCATCGGCTGTCAGTACGCTTTTATTGATTTTATACCCGTCCATAATGGAAATGCCGCCGTCTCCGCCCTGCTGCGTTACAATTGGTATTCCCGCAAGGCACAGTGAATCTATGTCACGAAGAATCGTTCTGCGGGACACTTCAAACCGTTGGGCAAGTGCCGGGGCGGTAGTTTTGTCAACTTGCAATAAAATAGTTAATATGCCAATTAAACGGTCAATTTTCATATAGGACACCTCCTGAGATAATTATAGCATAACAAGATTAACGTGACAACGGTATGTCATGTCACGACCGAATGCAAAATACTAACAGTATAGATGTGATTTAGCAAGATTAAAAAAAACCTCCATATTGCAATGGAGGCTTTTTAACAAATAATCAAATTTTATTTGGCAGATTCTAATGCGTTGTTTACAGCATCAAAAATTCCTTGGCTGGTCATTGTTGCTCCTGAAATAGTATCTATTTCAGTGCCGTTTGCCTTTGTTATAATTTCCGGAAGTTTTTCAATTGCAGGATCTGATATTCCTTCTGTTTCTTCATGAGAATCAATCTTAACTTCAGAAATTTTACTGTCTTTTACAGTTACTGTAACATTAATATCAGCATTTCTTCCTTTGCCGACACCGGTATAAACTCCGTCTCTATAAACTGCATCTGAAACCTTTACTTCTGCTAAACTGCCATTAGATATAGCTTCTAACTCTTCTTCCTGAGATTTGAATTCTTCGGCATTAACCGGTGAAGTTGCGTCATTTGCAGCTGATTGTCCGGCAATTCTGCCAAATACAAATGCCTGCAATAATCCATTGCCTGCCATATAGTTTGAGTCACCATTGCTCGAGAAGCCCTCTGTAACTCCGCCGCCCGCAAATAAATGCGGTATTGCGGTTCCGTCAGCTTTAAGCACTTCTGCTGTCTCCGGACTGATTACCAAACCGCCCTGCGTATGTCTGTAATCAGCTGTGACTTTTGCTGCATAATATGGAGCATTGAACTGTGCGGGTAATTTGGTTCTGTTTAAATAATCTTCACCTTTAGCTATGCCGTCTTGATAAAGATTAAATTCATTAACAAGTGATGCTTCGTCAACTCCTATTAATTTTGCCAACTCCTCAGGTGTATTGGCAGAATACAATTCTGTTTCTGTAATACTTTTTAATGTTGGGAAGTTTTTCTCCTGAATAGCTGAATCCCAAATCATCCAGGCACTTGCACCGGTTTGATTTGATATTGCAGTACCGAGCGGTGAATATCCAATATATTCAGATATAAACCTTGTACCTTCCATGTTAACTAAAATTCCGCCATTATCCAAAAAGGCAGAACCTAAACTTTTATGAGTATCAAATGTAATCGGTGCATAAGCTTGATATGCATTCATTGCTGCTGTATCCGCGCCTAATTCGATTCCCCATAGGATACCTTCACCAGTAGCGCCTATAGCAATATTCGGAACGGCATTCTTTATAGCCGGAGTGTATTTTTCAATCATTTCACGATTGCCGCCGAAACCGCTTGTTGATAGAACTACAGAGTTAGCCTTAAATTCATAGGTCTGGTCTCCCTTAACAACCTTAGCACCTATAACCGAGCCATTTTCGGTGATAAGTTCAGTAACCGGCATATTTGTAAATGACAATATCTTTTCATTTTCTTTTACACGGTCAACTAATGTATTAACAATTCCTGCTCCAGAGCCTTCAGCAACGTGAATTCTATATGTACTTTGTCCGTAATAAATGGATGCAGTTTCCAATGTCCATTTAACTCCTTGCTCCTCTAACCATTCCTTTATTGGAGTTGCATTTTCCACAGCAGTTTTTAAAAGTTCCTTATTTTGTGAATATGCACCTGAGCGGTAAATGTCTCTCATTAACGCATCAACGCTGTCTTCATATCCTGCTTCAGTTTGTTCCTTTGTTCCAACGGCAGGTATCTTACCGCTTGACATTGAAGTAGCTCCGCCATAAGCAGCTTGTTTTTCAAGAAGAATAACATTTGCTCCTTCCTCAGCAGCCGACAAAGCAGCAACAAGTCCTGTTCCGCCTCCGCCTATAACCAATACATCACTGTTGAAGCTTTTAACATCGGCAGCATCTTTTTCTTCGTTTGGTGTTTCCGGTGTTTTTGGTTCTTGTTCTGATGGCTTGCTGCATCCGACTAAGGCTGTAAATAACAGCACAAAAACCAATAATAAACTAATTCTTTTTTTCATTTTTTCCTCCATATAAATGACAATCTATAATGTCTGTTGTTAATCAACGGACAATAATATAACACTGTGCATTAATTTTGTCAATTAATTATATTTTTTTCAAACCGAAGTATCTTCGCTTGTGGTTGAAAACCTTTGACAATAAATCTTCTGCAAGTTATAATTTTATGGAATATAGCAGTCGTTTCAAAAATTGCAATATACAAGAGAGGGGTTTTATAATGGGAAAACGTATTACAAATATACTGACAGTCTTCCTCATCCTTGTATTGCTTGCTGCATGCTCCACGGGAAGCAAGGCTTCTTTGGCTGAACTGCTTGACCTATTAACTCATTTGATAAGATTATCATACCGTTCGGTGAATATGATTTTATTTCTGTTATAGGCGATGGATTGATATGGGCTAAAAAAGGCAACGATAGTCAAATCATTGAAATCCGATAGCCGTTATTTGATGTTTTTGATTCATAGAAAGGAATTACTATGCTTGATAGGAAAATTATTATTAACAAACTGCAAGAATTTTTAGAACCGCAGCCTTTTATTTATGCCCTATGGCTTGAAGGAGCGGATGCAGCCGGTGCAACAGATGATTACAGCGATATTGATTTTTGGGTTGATTTTGAGGACGAATATGAAGAGAAAGCATATGAGGCTGTTGAGACAGCTTTATCTGAACTTGCTGAAATTGATTACAGATACGTTGTGCGGCACGACCACCCGAAAATTCGTCAGCGTATATACCATCTTGCCGGGACAAGCGAATACCTGATGATTGACTTCTGTTGGCAGCTGCATAGCCGTCCCAGAGAAGAATATGCATACCATGAAAACGACCGTATCGAAGCGGCAAAGGTTATTTTTGATAAGGACAATATCATCCGGTACAAGCCCCTTGACCTCTCAGAGTTTTCGGAATGGAACAAGCACCGCCTTGAGGAGGCGAAATACCGCCGTAAACAGCATATCCGCGCGGAAAAATATGTCCGCGGCGGACATTACCTTGAAGCGTATGCCTATTATAACCGATATGTGCTGGAGCCTCTGATAGACCTTCTCAGGTTAATTTACACCCCTGCATATGCTCATTATTATCTGATTCATATTTCGCAGCATATTCCTGCCTCCGAAAGGGAAAGGCTGGAATACTTTGCGCAAATACGCTCTCTTGACGACATATCGGAAAAAATGCCGCAAGCAGGAAAATGGTTTGATGAGCTTGCTGAAAGTATCGGAGAAAATGAGGATCATTTGAAAGGAGTAATTAATAAATGAATCAATATGTTGACCTTAACCGCATTGAATTTGTTATAACCGATGCTTGCAGCGGCCGGTGCAGGCATTGCTCAAACGGCGGGCGTACAGAAAACAGCGGCAGTGTAAATGCCAATGCCTCCGCAGCTGCCATAAAACAGCTTGCGGAAAGCTTCACGATTGAATCGGTAATGACGTTCGGCGGAGAGCCTTTGTTATATGCGGATACTGTATGTAAAATCCATTCCGCTGCCCGCGACTGTGGTATTCCAATGAGGCAGATCATCACAAACGGATTCTTTTCAAAGGATGAGGAGAGAATTGACAAGGTGGCAAAATCTCTTTGCGATTCCGGCGTAAATGATATTTTGCTGTCTGTGGATGTGTTTCATCAGGAATTTATTCCGCTCGAGCCTGTGCTGCAATTTGCGGAAGCACTTGTGCGCTATAAGACTCCATCCCTGTGCGTACATCCCGCTTGGGTTGTCAGCGAGCAGCACGAAAACTCATATAATTCCGAAACAAAACGGTTATTAAAATTATTTTCCGATAGAGGCATTGCAGCGAGCGAAGGAAATAACATTTTTCCATCAGGCAATGCATTAAAGCATCTTGGAGAATATTTTGCTCCGCCGGATAAGATTGATTTTTCGGCTCTCTGCGGCTCTGTTCCGTATACGACACGGCTTGATGAAATAAAGAGCTTCGGCATCAATCCGAATGGTGACGTAAATTTGTGCTCAATTACGATTGGGAATATATATAAAGACAATATAATGGATATTGTTGACCGTTATGACCCATATAGCAGTCCTGCCACACACGCAGTTCTGACAGGCGGTGTATCATGGTTAATGCGTTATGCGGAAGCACAAGGGTTAACGTTTGACACAAGCGATTGCCGTTCTGCTTGCGGTGTGTGCAGAAAGATTATGGAGGCAGCGGGAGAGAAATCAAAGGGATAAACAGCTGATAAACAGCTCCTTTTATGGCAGAATAGAGGTTTGCGATATGACATACTTGAGAAACGGGGTGTCAGGATTGGTCAATATAAAAAAGAAAAGAGAAAAAGTATCAAAGCCGAAATACAATATGTGGGAATGCTCCGGATATATGATAGCATTAGCATGGCGTGAAAAAGAAAAAAAGGTTTTGGTTCTTTGCTTATTACAGGCATTACTTGCAGTTATTTCAAATTTAATAAATCTATATATTTCCCCAAAGATTTTATCCGTTGTGGAGAGAAAGGCAGCTTTTAGCGAGCTGATTGCCACGATTCTTGTATTTGTGATACTTATTATGTTTTGTTCGGCTGCATCCGCTTATGTTAATTCCAACAAACTGTATGGACGTATCAGTGTCAGATGTGCTATCATCGCCGCCATAAACAAAAAGTCCTGCGTTACCTCCTACCCGAATATTGAGGATGAAAAATTTATAAAATTGCGCTCTAAGTCCGGGCAGGCTACTCAAAGCAACAGTGAAGCGACAGAAGCGGTGTGGGGTACGATGGTATTGCTATTGCAAAATGTTATCGGATTTGTAATATACATTGTTTTGCTTTCAATGCTCGATATGTGGCTTGTGCTTGTGATTTTGGCTACGGCGCTTATGGGATACTTTGTCAGCAAACAGCTGAATGGCTACGGATATCGTCATCGTGAGGAAGAAGCGGAAATTTCCGGCAGGCTCTGGTACAATATTATGCAAGCCAAAAATTACAGTGCCGCAAAGGATATCAGAATTTTCGGCATGAAGCCGTGGATGGAAGAGATAAGCAATAAGGCAATGTCAGCTTACAAAGCTTTTCATAGGCGTGCGAATAATATTTACATATGGGGAAGCCTTCTGGATTTGGTACTTGCTTTTTTTCGCAACGGACTTGCTTACGCCTATCTTATTTTCCTGGTGTTGAACAATGGACTCAGCGTTGCTGAATTTCTTCTCTATTTTTCTGCGGTCGGCGGCTTTACTTCATGGGTAAGCGGAATACTCGGCAGTATGACTGCACTTTATCGTCAGAGTCTCGATATTTCGACTGTGAGAGAGTTTCTTGAGTATCCGGAGCCATTCCTTTTTGACGAGGGTGAGCAATTACCGGCAAGTAAAAACAGGCAGCATGAGATTCGGCTTGAAAATGTGTCATTCAAATATCCTAATGCCGACAGCAATACACTTGAAAATATCAATCTGACTATTCACCCTGGTGAAAAACTGGCGGTGGTCGGACTGAACGGAGCAGGCAAAACAACGCTTGTCAAACTGATATGCGGCTTTTTCGATCCGACTGAAGGCAAAGTGCTGCTTGACGGACAGGACATTCGCAAATTTAACCGCCGTGAATATTATTCCATGTTTTCTGCTGTCTTTCAGAATTTTTCACTGCTTGCAGGGACTGTTGCCGCCAATGTAGCACAAACAGAAGACAATGCCGACATGGAGCGTGTAAAAATTTGCACCCAAAAAGCAGGACTAAAGCAAAAAATAGAATCCTTACCGGACGGGTATGAAACCTATCTCAACAGAAGTGTGTATGAGGACGGAACCGAATTGTCAGGCGGCGAAACACAACGGCTGATGCTTGCCCGTGCACTATATAAAGATGCACCCTTTATAATTCTTGACGAGCCGACCGCAGCACTTGATCCCATAGCCGAAGCAGATATGTACTGTAAGTATAATGAAATGACCAAAGGATGCTCTTCGGTATACATATCCCACCGTCTTGCATCTACCCGCTTTTGCGACAAAATTCTTCTGATTGATAACCACCGCATTGCTGAAGAGGGAGCGCATAAGGAGTTATTGAAGCTCGGCGGGAAATACGCTGAGCTGTTTGCAGTTCAGAGCAAATATTACAGGGAAGGGGATGTCAATGAAAAAAAGCAGGAAGCTGTTAACGTGGAATGAATCACTGAAATTAAACAAACGTGCTTATGCGTTGATATATAAGCGCTGTCCCGAAATGATTATCTCACGCATTGCCTGTATAGCTTGGGACGCTCTGACACCTTATGTTGGAATATATCTTTCAGCTATGCTTATCAATGAGCTGGCAGGAAATCGGAATGCTTCCGTTCTCAAAAATCTCGTGCTGATAATATTGTGTTCGGCAGCCATTATTTCTCTGGTAACGGCATTTCTTCATAAATGGCGTGATACAGAATGTGCCGGACTTCATTACAGAGTACAGCAGATTTTTTCTGAGAAGATGATATCTATGGATTATGTGGACGCAGACAATGCAAAAACACATGAAATGTATGATACAATCGAGCAGAATCGTAATGGAGGCGGATGGGGACTAAATGAAGTTTACGAACATGTGGAAGGGATAATATCGTCTGTTCTCACATTGTTCGGAGGCATCGCAATGACAATCACCTTGTTCATAAGTCAGGTACCGGCAAGCTCGGGCAGGTATGCGGCGCTGAATAATCCGTTATTCATCGGATTGATTATTGCCGTAATGCTGGCAATAACCTATATTTCCCCCTCGCTCTCCACGAAAGCGGGAAGCTATTATGCGCTGAATTCCAATTCACATAACCTTGGAAACCGCCTTTTCGGATACTTCGGATGGTTGGGTTATGAGAATGAATATGCCGCTGATGTGAGAATTTACCGTCAGGATTTAATCTGTGACAAGTATAACAATGATAAAAACGGCATTTTCGGTTCAAAAGGAATGTTTGCCAAATTGGCGAAAGGACCTATCGGGTTATACAATGCTGCATCATCAGCAGTAGCGGTTCTGTTTACCGGCGTTGTTTATACCTTTGTATGCTTAAAGGCTTTGGGCGGTGCATTTGGCATCGGCTCCGCAACGCAGTATATCGCTTCCATCACAAAGCTTTCCGAAAGTACATCTTCCTTAATCCGTACTGCCGGCGAAATGCGAAACAACGCTTCGTTTCTCAAGCTGATTTTTGAATTTCTGGATATCCCCAACAATATGTATCAGGGAAGCCTGACTGTTGAAAAAAGCATGCTGGATTATGAGATAGAGTTTCGGGATGTGTCCTTTCGGTATCCCGGAAGCGAAAGCTATGCCCTGTACCATGTGAATATGAAATTCCGTGTCGGTGAACGGCTTGCTGTGGTAGGACAAAACGGAAGCGGTAAAACTACCTTTATAAAACTGCTGTGCCGACTATACGATCCGACAGAAGGAGAAATTTTACTCAATGGCATCAATATCCGCGAATACAATTATACCGAATACATGTCCGTATTTTCAGTTGTTTTTCAGGATTTTAAGCTGTTTGCCTTTACCTTAGGTCAGAATGTCGGAACAAAAGTTGACTATAATAAAAATCGGGCAGAGAATTGTTTGAAAGATGCCGGGTTCGGAGAACGTCTTAAGGAATTGACGGATGGAACAGAAACGTATCTTTATAAAGAATTGAGCAAAACAGGTGTGGAAATTTCCGGTGGGGAGGCGCAGAAAATTGCATTTGCACGTGCGCTTTACAAGGATGCACCCTTTATCGTTCTTGACGAGCCGACCGCAGCTCTTGATCCTATTGCGGAAGCAGAAGTATATTCCAACTTCAATAACATTGTCGGTGACAAAACTGCCATCTACATCAGCCACCGCCTGTCTTCCTGCCGCTTTTGCGACGATATTGCCGTGTTTGATGATGGTCAAATTGTTCAGCAAGGCAGTCATGATGAACTTGTAGTTGATGAGAATGGGAAGTATCATGAATTATGGTATGCGCAGGCACAGTATTATAAATAACCATGCTATTCTGAACTCATATAGTAAAACACCTCCCGGTTTTATATAATTCGGGAGGTGTTCATTTATTTTATAAATGAAAGGGTTTTGCACCCGTTAAATTTCATGAAACGCTTTAAACAGGTATTTACTGTATTTTGCAATTTTTTCGTCTGCTTTACATCGTCCTCGTACCAAATGTTTTTGACAATGAGGTTTTTCGTCTTACGTTCACAGACTGCTTCGACACGTCCTATGAACTTATCCCCATGCAATACAGGCAGGACATATGCGCCGTATTTACGTTTGACGGCAGGAGTATAGATTTCCCATGTGTACTCAAAGCCGAACAGCGCCTTGATTAACTTTCTGTCCCATATCACGCTGTCGAGGGGCGCTATCAGTTCACACCGGGTGAGGAACTCTTTCTCAGATAAGACCGTTTCTAAAACAGCTCTGTCATCCTCACGAATGTAAAGCGGGTCCTTCAATCCCTCTACCGCTACCTTGAAAATTATGCCGTCTTCAAGCAGCTTCCTGAATGCCGCCGCCCGCTCCGTAGATTTTATATTTAATCCGAGCCATGCGTCGCTTGCCCTGTTCCAGAGCAAGCCTACCGCACCTATCCTGCGTTTTATGTGCCATGCGAGGCGTTCTTCTTCGGTATCAAACGGGAGTCCGGCGTTTAGTATATCCTCCGGTATGTAATCTTCCATAAGGGCGTAGCTTTTGTTTGTGCCTGTTTTATGGTGAATAATTAACTCTCCGCGGAAATACATGGATTCCAAAGCTGCACGGGGCAGGGATGACATTGTACCCCAATGCCATTCTATGGCTTCGTCAATATCTACCTCTGCTGCTGAAATATGACCGCGCTCCTCAATAAGCTGACGAATCAGCGGTATTATCCGCTTTACCGCGTCACCGCCGCGGCTGTCGTACGCCTCAGCGTATCCGCCGCTTGTTCTTTTAAAAAGAAATACAGGAAAATCTTCAACGGTAAAGATGGAAAGATTTTTATCAAAGTAATCAATCAAAAGCCGGTCTTTATACAGCAATTCGTCGAGCATTTCCTTGGTATAATCCTTGACCCGCGAATTGAGCATTATATCGGCGCTTCTGCCGCATACGTCCACAGGGTCAAACTGTACGCAGCCTGCCTGCCTGACAAAATCAAGTACACCCTGCTTGCCGGTAAATTTATGCTCTCCGAGTAAACCTTGTTTTAATAATATGAATTGCCGTGCCTGACGGTTGGTAAGGGTAATCATATTGACACCTCCGCTATTTTTCATATAGTGATTTGCCTGTACAACTTAAAAGTATCAAGTATTTCATATTCGCCTTATAAGCCGGTCGAGGACAATATGGTTATATTTCAACATAAAAAGCATAGCATGAAATTAACGAGAAAACAACGTAGAAAAATTTTTGAGTTCCGATTTTTCAAAATCCTTTAAAATCATGATATATGCAATTTTGGCAGAATGCAGGAACGAAATAATGCTTCTTCAAGGATTTTTCGCTCTTCAGCATTGCCGGGCAATAATATTTTTAACATAAGAATTATTCCTATATACATAAATTTTGCATAATTATTATCAAAGCTTTCTGATTTTGACAAATGTGATAATTCCAATGGATTTAGACTTATTGAAAAAAGGTTTTTTAAGAGCTTTGGCAAAATGTTTAACAAAACCCCGGGTTTTTTCAAGAAATATTCTTCGGGAAAATGTATAAAATTGTGCAAATTATACATTATTTGCCCTTCCATACGGACTTCTGATTAATGCAATATATTGTCATATCATAGTATTCGGCAATACATCTGTTGTTACAGTCTGTAAATGCCAATTTTACCGGAGTGTGCTGATGATAGGCTTTCTTTCAAAATATAAATTTATACAGGTTATAATATAGTACAAATACAGTATTTTGATAATTGTAAAGTTTACGTGCATATGTTAAAATATACCTGTTACGGTTGTGATATTTTTAATATTTCCTGATTCATCCTAAATGAATTTGATGATATTCCGGATGATAATTTTTAAATAGCTGCAACAATTGAATAGTTTGGATATAAAATTCTATGGGAACCTATTTGACGCTCAAGCAATAAATAATTTATTGAAAGTGGGAGAAATATGTATACATATTATAAAGGTTTAATTATACGTGAGGGAACAGACGGAATAAGGGGCGAACTGTTAAGAGAGTTATATAAGGGAATTGGTCTGCAAAAACTACTTATGAAAATTATAAATTTTACGAAGAGTGCGGTTTCCTCATGCCAAATTCTCAAAATTCTACAATGGAATATGACGGATTTATTAAGGCTAAAATTGAAGGTAATAGGTAGATAAATGACACTCAATGAAGCTATTAGTATTATGACAAATGAAATCGTTTTAGTTCTTGCTGATAACAGACCAACTATTTATCTTTTTGGCTCGGTTGTGCTTGATGATTTCAAGCTTGGCTGGAGCGATATCGATATACTCGTTTTAACTGAGCGCGAAATTTCCCATAAGCAGGCTGATTTGTTGGTCGGGCTTCGTCAGAATTTATTGGAGCGCTATCCCGGAAACCCCTACTTCCGCTTGTTTGAGGGAGGAATGCTTTCGGCGGAAGCTTTTCTGAACCGTAAAAACGAGCGAACGGTATATTGGGGAACCAGCGGTCAGCGCATAACCGACAGCTATAAGATGGATAGCTTTGGGATGGCGGAGCTGATGGACAGCGGCGTCCTGCTTTACGGCAATGATATTCGGGAAAGAATGATCTATCCCGCATACGCTCAGATGCGTGACGATATTTCGGACCATGTTCAGTATGCCAGAAAATACGGGGTTATTGTGGGCTGGCTGTTGGATATAGCGAGAGGGATTTATACACTTCGCACAGGCAAAATCATTGCCAAAACCGCCGCAGGTGAATGGGCTTTGGAAAATGGCCTATGTCCTGATGCTGATGCGATGCAAGAAGCTGTTTTAGACCGGAAAGAAGCACATACAAGAACCGGAGGAAGTATTGACAATGCTGTAATTCAAAGATTTGCGGATGTTATTGGTGAGGAATTTACCGATACAATACAGCTCTTTGCGGAATCGGAGCTGAAACGTATGAAAATTGATTGTAAAGCCATCTCGCTTATCAGAAACAAAGACGGAGTTTCGGTTTGGCGTGTAACAGCAGATAAGGGCAGCTATGTAATGAAGTGCTTTGATAAGCCGGAATACCGGCGAGAGATTGCAAACTACCGGCTTCTTATTTCACTTGGCATTCCAACGCTGAGGGTTATTGCTCAAACGGACTGCTCCATTGTAATTGAGGATATTGAGTTCAGCGCTTATCGGCTGGGCACGGCTGAAGATATAAACGACCCGAATATAGCTGAAAAGATTTCATTATGGTATAAGCTCCTCCACCGCAACGGACGGGAATATGCAGATACGCACGATTTCATTGATGAATACGACAGCCTGACGCTCGATAATGTGAGGTTGATTCAAGAAAAGACTGGAACAAGAGGATTGCGGGTTTGGGAAGTTATTGAGGAGCATTTTGAGCAAATCCGCTCTGCGGTGATGAGCCTGCCCCGAACCCTTGTCTATTCAGATTTTCATTATACCAACCTTGCGGTTGCGCGGGACGGTACAAGTGCATTGGTCTTTGATTATAACTTCCTTTTCAAGTCCTATGTATATTCTGATATTCGGAATGTGTGCTGCAGTCTTGGAAATGACGAAGCAAGGGCGGTCTTTTTGTATGCATACGGGGAGTTTGATGAGTATGAGGTTATTGTCGATGATGTGGCAAGTGTTTTATCTGCATTGCTAATTGCTTGTAAGCATAGAGTTTTCCCTGATTGGGCGTATGGCTTGGCAGAAAAGGTTAAGGACGGCAGACTGCTGACAGTGGTAGAAAGATTTTTGGAGGAAGAATATGACAAACACTGATATTTTACGAATTGCAATGGAGCAGCACGCTGTTGACGCGAATTGCTCCCCTGATGATTTTACACGTGCAGACAATGTAGTTGTGATTTCAAAGCCAAGCGAAGATGCCCGGCGTTACTTGGATTTACCGTTTTTTTGTGAATTAATTACATATGGCTCCAATATCGTCGCATCGGTTGATGAACGGGTTTATGAATTTGTAAAAAGGTATATTGATACGGAATATCCGCATGAATGCTTTGAAACGCCACAAATACATCACCTTACAAACGAGCTTGTTAAATATGGGTTCATGCCGGGCTATCAGGCGGAATATTGGCTGCCGGATGTTGCGGCGCTGCAAGCTCTGCCTTGCCGTTATGAAACGCGATTATTGGAACGTGGCGATTTTGAGGGACTTTATTTACCGGAATGGAGCAATGCGCTGTGTGAAAACCGCAGGCATATAGATATGTTATCTGTCGGTGCTTATGACGGAGATAAGCTGATTGGGCTGTCCGGCTGTTCCGCTGATTGTGATGCTATGTGGCAGATTGGTATTGATGTTCTGCCGGAGTACCGCCGGCAAGGTATTGCAGCCGCCTTGACTTCACAATTAGCTGTTGAAGTCATCAAAAGAGAAAAGGTCCCGTTTTATTGCTGCTCGTGGTCAAATCTCGGCTCGGTGCGAAATGCTATTAAAAGTGGATTCCGTCCGGCATGGATTGAACATACAGCAATTGAAAAAGAAAAGGCATTAGAATGGAATGTAAACAAGCATTTTTCAAAACAAATAAAAGTGGAAGATGATTTTTGGTCTGCTCTCGATAAATTAACCGCAGAATCCAAAATCGTCATTGATAGGCCTAAAGGAAGCAGACATCCGAAATACCCAAATTTGATTTATCCTGTTGATTACGGTTATTTGGAGAACACAACCTCTATGGACGGCGGCGGAATTGACGTTTGGAGAGGAACAGAGGGAGACCATATTGATGCTATCATATGCACTGTGGATTTGTTTAAAAAAGACAGTGAAATAAAAATTCTCATCGGATGCAATGAGGTTGAAAAGAAGCTTGTTTTGAATACTCATAACAACGGCAAATATATGAAGGGCATATTAATACGTAGGGATTCATAGCGCAAGGCTTGACGGCAGAACCATGATGCGGAAATGTTGTAATTTGATGAGCGGAGGATGAAAGGCAATATGAAACATATTGACGCGCATATTCATATTGAACGGGGTGAATACACCCTTGACTGGATAAACGAATTTGTCGTACAAGCTGTCAATCAAGGGATGAATGAAATATGGCTTTTGGAGCATTGCTATCGTTTCCGTGAATTTGTACCCATGTATGACAGTGTCTGTGCTTACAGCAATTACATAGCTGCTTGGTTTCACAGAAAAGCCGGCGTTTTAAGCCTTTCGGATTACATGAAGCTTGTAGAAGAAGTCCGAAATACAAAATATCCGATTGATATAAAATTCGGACTTGAAATCTGCTATTTCAATAGGTTTGAGAGCTTAGTGCATAACCGGACAAAGGATTTAGAGCTTGATTTTCTTGTCGGAAGCACTCATTTTATTGATGATTTTGCATTTGACCACAAGCCGGAGCATTGGAATGGTATTAACGTCAATAATGCTTTCAAGCGTTATTATGAAATTTCAACAGAGCTTGCTAAGAGTGGGTTGTTTAACGGGATTGCACATCCTGACAGCATTAAACTTTTTGGACATCTGCCGTCGTTTTCTCTGCTGCCATATTATGATGAATTGGCAGAGGAACTTGCTAAAAACAATATGTATGCAGAGATGAACAGCGGCTGTTACCGCAGATGCGGCTGCGAAATTGGCATGGATGATGATATGATTAAGGCAATGAAAGCACATGGTGTGGAAATCATCACAGCTTCCGACGCTCACAGACCGGAAGATGTTGGTGCTGATATTATTATGATGGAAAAAATGCTTGGAAAATCTCCATGATACAAATCACGGAGATAATAGGTTTGGAAAACTATAAGGAAGCAGCCGGAAAATTAGCCATGTGCTATAATACTGACGGAGAAAAAATATGAAAACAATATTGTTGCTTCTCGGTCCGAATGGGATCGGTAAAAGTACAACAGCAAAATGTATCCTTGATAAGCTGCCGAATAGCGCACTTGTTGACAGCGAATGGTGCCGCGCTATGAATCCATATAATATGGATACAGCAGTAAATAATTTATATGCTTTAGTGAAAAACTATCTCCTATGCGCAGAAATAGAGGTGATTGTTTTCCCCTATGGTTTTCATGGTGACAGGAAACAGCGGTATGATATTGTTATAGATAAACTTCGCGGCGACAAAATAGATTTTTCAGAATTTACGGTAATTTTGGCATGTTCTTATGAAGAAAATATAGCGCGGCTGCAAAATGATATGCGTGACATAGAGCGTATCAATAGAGGTATGAAAAACACATTCCATTTTTATGATGAATATAACTTTCCTAAAATTGATACGACCAATTTGACCGTTACCCAGACCGCTGACGAAATTATAAAATTATTTATTAACAGAGGAAAATCAACTTCCAAATTTGGCATTTCTTCGCCCGAAAGTCAAGGAATACCGTCCGATGCAATCATAGAATTAGTTAATGAATTTGAAAATCAGGATTTTCAAGTTACAAGCTTTATACTTTTGCGAAATGGCAATAAACTTGCGCATTTCTGCAAACCGCCGTATAACATGGAGAGCATTCAATTATGGTTTTCAGTGACCAAATCCTTTACTGGAATTGGTGTAGGTATTGCTTGTGATAAAGGACTGCTCAGTTTAGATGATTATATAGTCAATTTTTTTCCGGACAAGCTGCCCGCGATAATATCAGATAATTTGTCCAAAATGCGTGTGCGCCACCTTTTATCCATGACAAGTGGTATCCATGATAACACCTACGGACTTCTCTATCCTCAAGAAGATTGGGTAGAAGCGTTTTTAGAACAGGATTTTTCGCATGAGCCGGGTGCATATTACCGATATAGCACACATTGTTCACATGTGCTTGCAGCAGTTGTTGAACGTGTTTCAGGGCAGGGCTTTTACAACTTTATAAAAACAAATCTATTTAAGCCCCTTGAAATTTATGAATCCACATGGGAAACCTGTTCCCAAGGCATAACTGCCGGAGGCATGGGACTTGGACTGACAGTGGAATCGGTTGCTAAATTTGCTCAAATGATTTTGAATAAGGGAATTTATAACGGCAAACGAATTGTATCTGAAGAATATCTTTCGGCTGCCATGACTGAACAAAGTAATAACCGTGAGCAGGAAAAAGGAAATCATACAAACGGATATGGATTTCATATGCGAATTGATAATGACGGCAGTTTGTTTCATTCCGGTGCATTCGGACAGTTGTGGTATATCTGTCCGAGAAAAAATATCGTCATTGTTTTAACTTCACGGCTAATGAATACGAATATGGATGTTGTCATCGATTTACTGCAAGATAAAATAATAGACCCCGCAGTGGAAAAAGCATTGCTGCCGTCTGACGGATATGAGCGGATGAAAGAAAAATTGAAAAACTTGTCATATCCCGTTCCGACTATTTTTAAATTTCCCCAAAGTATTTTTCCATTGCCTTGTAAGACATATTTATTATCGGATAATCCGCATAAGCTTCAATCAATTGGATTCAATGAAGATTCGGGACAATTCCGCATGAAAATGCAGTATGCTGACCGCCCGGACAGCGTCATTGACTTTAGCTTCTGTGAAGCGGTTTACGGCAGCGACATTTTTGTTAAAGACATACAATTACACAGGCAAAAATATGTCTCCTATGCCGTGTGGGAAAATGACAAAACTATTGTTTTAACGATATTCTATATAGAAACACCATATGAAGTGAAATACAGAATTGATTTTACCGGGGATAAAATCAATGTAGCCTTTCATATGAATGTTTCATTGAATCTGCAAAACTTCGAATGTTATAGCGTACTTGGGATAGAAGAAAAATGTAAATGACAGAGCTAAGGATTAGGTGGTAGAATGTATGGGAAGGTATTTTGATAAACTACATTATGGATTTCTGAGGGATGAATATAATGAAAAAATGGTATAACGAAGATTATTGTTTTAAAATCACTGTAATAGGCGGACAAGCCAATGATTGCCGTAACGGACATGAAATTGGTGATGAATACATCTGCGAATACAACTGTCCGGATGGTGTGGTGAAGTTCAGACTGGAGGCAATAAAAAAGACAGAGGTAAATTTATGAGCCTGTTCACCGAACAAATTAACAGCTGGCAGGATTGGGGCAGGGTCTTTCAGTCCATCTCAGCGTTTACGCCATTAGTTGAACACATAATGGATAAAGAAAACCTGACGCCTGCAAAAATTGAAAATCTCACACCCGGTACAAACGCTGTTTTTAAGGTTGGAAGCTATATAGTCAAGATATTTGCGCCTGCTGAGAGTGGAATAGATCAAACGCCTGACCTGCAGACAGAGCTCTTTGCTGTACAAAGGGCAAATGAAATCGGTGTTTCTGCTCCTAAATTGACAGCAGATGGCTTTGTGGAGGATAAATACCGTTTTGCCTATATAATCACCGAATACATTGAAGGAGTGGAGTTTACCGAAGCGGTCAAGGTCATGACAGACGAGCAAAAAATTATTATCGGCAGAAAGCTGCGCGGAGTGACCGACAAGATGAACACCCCGTGTAAGCCCTTCAATAGTATTGACGTCATCAATGATAAAGGCCGTTACCGCCGGTGGGACAAATATCCGGAGCGTTTCAAAGCAGAGCGTCTTGCTTACTTACAGTCTCGTAACTACGGTGAAAAGGTGTTTGTTCACGGCGATTTGTGCGGGGATAATATCTTATTAACGCCGGACGGTGATATCTATATCATTGACTTCGCTGACGCTGTGCTTGCTCCAATTGTCTATGAGCACGCACTTGTAGCAGTTGAGTTATTTGACCTCAATAAGGCACTGCTGCAGGGTTATTTCGGCATTCATTCCTCTGACGAATTGACAGAGATATGCTTTGAGGGATTGCTAATCCACGATTTTGGCGGAGATATTGTAGAGCAGCATATCGGCAAACCGGATGAATTTTGATGCTTAAAGGATTTGCATAGTAAGTTAAAGCTAAAAACAGAAGGAGAGTAAAATGATTAAAGGAATATTTTTTGATTTAGGATGGACTATTTTTCGGCCTGCAAATGATAATTGGTTTATCAACCAAAAGATGCTTGAATTTACAACGATGAAAACCATTGAAAGCCTGCCGTCTGAAAAAAGAAATGCTGCTTTTAATAAAGCCTTAAAATATCTTGATGATCATCACCTTTTGTTTTCCGAAGATGAGGAAATTGAGCAATTTACCGAGTTTTATAAAATTATCGCCGTCGAATTGCCTGAGCTGGGAATCCCGATTGGACAGGCAGAGGAAATCGCAAAATTCAAGGTTTCTGATACAAGTAATTACATATTTTTTGAGAAGTCAAAAGAAACGATTTTAAAGCTTAAGGAAAACTATAAGATAGGAATTATTTCAGACACTTGGCCGTCTGTGGAACGAATTTTGACAAGCGGAGGAGTGGAAAGTTTATTTGACACCAAGACATATAGCTGCAATCTTGGTACATGGAAGCCTGATGAAAGAATGTATTTTCACGCACTTGAACAAATGGGACTGCCACCGGAGCAAACAATTTTTATAGATGACTGGGAGCCAAATTTAGATGGTGCTGCAGCATGTGGAATACATGGTATTTTGATAAAATCAAGAAATAACTCACTTATACCGGGGCAGCGTTTTTCGGAAAATGTTTTAGACAGCGGTAAATATCCAAGTATAAGTGCTATTGAGGAATTGCCCGGGCTTTTAATGGGGAATAACCAAGCTTTAGGAAAGAATGAGGATTGATTATTTATTCTGGAGAATCATAATGAATAACCGAGTTATCAATGATATAACAAATTATATTTTTGTTGCTGACAGACCTCAAAAATCAGATATCATATTCCTGCCTGGAGGCAGCGATCCTGCTATTCCCGAAAAAGCAGCCGAGCTATATAAAGACGGTTTTTCGGATTACCTTATCCCATCTGGTGGGAGAAGTGTTAAAACAGGTAAATTTAATGGTGTAAAGAAGGGAAAAGAGATTTATAACGGAAATTATCAAACTGATTGTGCTTTTTATATGGATGTATTATTGAAAAACGGAGTTCCAATGTCTGCAATTATAGAAGAAAACCAATCAGGATATACCAAAGAGAATGCTGTTTTTTCACGCAAAGCGACTGATGAATGTGGGCTGACGATTTGCACGGCATTAATTGTATGTAAATCCTTTCATGCTCGACGCAGCCTCATGTGTTATAAGTTTGCCTTTCCGGAGGCGGATATTAGGGTTATTCCTGTTGACGTTTATGATATTAGCTGTGATAATTGGTATATGCATGAATACGGCATTGACCGTGTAATGGGTGAGCTTTTTAGATGCGGGAGTCAATTTATTGACGAAATGAAAGGATTATTAAGGGATGGATTTACTGTTAAAGAGGGGGATATAAAACCATGAACGAAAAAATCAGCATTAACAATACAAAGTCCGAATACTCAATCAAAGCAGTGGTTAATGAATACATTAACTGTGTAGAGCGGATTGGTCTGTGGGAGTCGGAGAAGATAATCTTTTCAAGGTATATTAATAAGAACGACAAAATTTTAGATGTTGGCTGCGGTGCAGGACGCACAACAATTAAATTGTATCAGGCAGGTTATCAAAAGATAATTGGTCTGGATTTGTCGGATGAAATGATTGCGGCAGCAAAAGTTATTGCAAAAGATAAAGGTCTTGATATGGAGTTTGTTGTCGGTAATGCGTGTGAACTCCATTATGAAGGAAATAGCTTTGATGCGGTAATTTTTTCGTTCAATGGACTTATGACTGTTCCTACAATAGAAATGCGAAAAAAAGCTATGAAAGAAATTTATCGTATTTTAAAACCTGCCGGCAAATTTATTTTTACAACGCATTACATGGACAATCAGCAATTTACAGCTTATTGGACAGATGAAAAGGAGAAATGGAAAAAGGGCGAACAGGATAAAAGACTTTTAGAGTATGGGGATTTGATTTTTTCAAAGCCTGATGCATACGGAGGGGATGTGGTGAATTTTGTTCATGTTCCCGTGGATGGAGAGATTGAAGAATGTATATCGAAAAGCGGCTTTCAGTTGATATATAATGATAAGAGAAGCAATATATGTGCAGAAAGCCAAATTGTTGAGGATTTTGCTGTCGATGTAATGTTTTGGGTGTGTAAAAAGTAAAAATGAATAATTAAGCAACAATAAGAATTTGAAAAGGAATTTTCACTTTAAGAATTATTTTGGCCGTATAATATTGTGCGAGAAAGGGTTTTGGAATGTTCATTTATCAGATTTTGCTAGTAGTTTCTATCCTGTTTATGATAATTTTATTTTTTTTAATAATCCTGAAAAGCAAGAAAAAGCAGATACACTATGCTGTGATGGCTATAACAATCAGCTTGCTTATCTGGAACATTTCCGTGTTATGCTATACAACCTTTTCGGGAATACCGTGGGTATTGGCTGTCAGCGAAAGGATGTATTTTGTCGGCATTATTTTTGTCTCTTTGGCAACTTTATTTACCGGTTTAATTTTTGTTCATACCAGAATCAGTTTCTCCTGGAAGCACGCCTTGCTGTTTGTCGTACCGGTTCTTTCCTTAGTGGTGTTATTTACCAACCAGTATCATCATTTTTTTTATAGAACCTTCAGTTTGATTCCATCCCATCAGGATTTTGGATTTTATTTTGCGGTACATACTGCTTATTCCTATTTATGCATTGGAATCGGACTTTTTTATTTTCTGCATTTTTCCGTCAAGAACTTTGGTTTTTTTTCCAGACAAGCCTTGCTGATTTTTTTTGGCATTTTGATTTCATTGATTGCGGATTCGTTCAGCACGTTTCATATATTTGACTGGTCAGCGGCTGTTGAAAACATAGTTTTTTCTATTACGGTTATTTTTTTTATTTTAGCTATTGTAAAATTGGATTTTTTAAGTGTCGTTCCGATTGCTTTGCATAAGGTTGTTGATATTATTTCCGACGCCTATGTTGTTTTCAGTGAGGATTATGAAATAGTCGATTTTAATAAAGCGTTTGCAGCAATCTGGGAAGGAGTCTCCAGAAAAACCAATGTCAGTGAAGTTATAAAACAAATCTGTCCTGATTTTAACGAAGAACAGTTTGTTCATTCGGTCAGACAGTCTATACGGGAACAGTCAAAAGTAAGTATGGAAATGCAGCGCCTGTCTGACAGCGGTACCAGCTATTATATTGCAGAAATTACGCCGGTTATTTTTAAAAGAAATCATGTTGGAACTATTATGCTGGTCAAGGATATTACGGAGCATAAAAAAAATCTGGAAGAAGTAATACGGCTGAATGAAACATTGCGGAGCTTGGCAATGAAAGACTGGCTGACACAGGCTTACAACCGGTATTTCTTTGACGAGCGGCTGGAGCAGGAAATCGACCGGGTTCGCAGGCTGAAAGAGTATGGAGATGAAGATATTATAGCTGGAAATAATTTTGGACTTATCATGTTTGATATCGATTATTTCAAGGTATATAACGACCTGAACGGGCACCAGGCAGGAGATGAGCTGCTTCAGACCATTGTGGAGGTTGTAAGGGAGAGTATTTTTTCGACTGATGTCCTGTGCCGTTACGGAGGGGAAGAATTTACGGTGATATGCTGCCGTACCCTGGCCAAAGGGGTGGAAATTGCTGCAGAAAAAATCAGGAAGTCGGTGGAAGAGTATGAATTCAAGTATCAGGATACCCAGCCGAACGGCAACCTTACCGTCAGTGTAGGAGCCACATGCTACGTACCATCCTGCATTACAAAAGACGATTTAATCCAAAGGGCTGACCAAAATCTTTATTTGGCTAAAAACACCGGAAAAAACAAGGTTGTGTTCAGGTAGCCTGCACTGCATGGATTTATTATAAATCCGACAATATATTCGGGCAGACCGGCATATATATTTTTTATCATATTAAATTAAAATGCTTTTCAAGCAGTGCCAGAGTTTTTTCGACTGTGCTGTCCTCATCCCTTATTATGTAGTAAAAATAAGAATTTTTAACTGCATTAAAAAAATTATTTGTTTCATTATATAGATGCAACTTTATTACAATCAGTAATTTCTTCCGCCACAAGCAGTACCGCCTAAAAAGCATACATTTCTTAGATTATGTTTCAGCATATTATTTGATATTTTCATTTGGATTAATTCTCCTCAAATTTATCTTTATTCTCCTAAAGGTTATATTTAATCATATCATTACGTATAAAAACAAGTGACATGAATGGCTGAAAGATATATAATTAAAGAGAATAACAGCTCATAGGGAGAAGGGGATAATCATGAAGCGCAAGCTGATAATTCAATCGTGCACAAAGTTTTTAATGGGACTAATCATAGTCAGCCTGCTGTTGTTTTTACCGGCAGGGTCAATTTACTATTGGAA
>ENA-UOOM01001516-UOOM01001516.1-fermentation-metagenome-genome-assembly--contig:-NODE-1516-length-22027-cov-12.583015_pt1 | contig 22027 bp, 23 predicted proteins | sample MGYA00245781_ERZ724031 | MGnify/ENA primary metagenome ERZ724031 (study PRJEB28704, sample SAMN03018317) | fermentation metagenome | biome: anthropogenic terrestrial biome; feature: soil... | reverse complement strand
ACATGAACTTGGTGGAGACGAGGGGATTCGAACCCCTGACCCCCTCGTTGCGAACTATAGGCTCTATGTCTTTGCTTTTTCCAAATAGTTTTATATAGGCTATTCTAGCAAAATAAACTTCCCGTATAATTCCTTGTTTTCATGTGTTTTTTTAACCCGATTGCAACATCAATTGCAACAGTAAAAATATATGACTTGCTCCATAAAAAATGTCCTATCTCAAGCGTCAGTTAAGAGGATGCGTAATTCTATATTAATATGATGTGGCATTTTGATTTAAAATTCAAATTGAATTTTACTAGACTCTTATATGCTTTACGTGCAGGTAAGGCTCTATTTTTTAAGATGCAAAGAAAGAAAGGATGAAATATTTATGCAAGATACTATGAAAATTCTTATCAATGATTTTTTAACTGATTTTGCTATGAGAGGATATTCTTTTAATACAATCAAATCTTATCGCCAAACGCTTAATGTATTGGAGCATATTGATCCGAATACTGTTACTAGTTCCGAACTTATGATACTTTTATCTAATAACCGAAAGATAAGTACCGTGTCGGCCCGTCAGGCAGCAATAAGAACGTTTTTTAAATGGCTTAAAGATAACGGAGTAATAAAATATAATCCTGCAGAAGGTTTGGGTAGTATTAGGCAGAAAAAAATACTGCCACAACCGATTCCGGAGAATGATTTGAAAATTATTCTTGAATATGCAAAAGAATTATATCTGATTCCTAGAACATATTTCTATGTGCTGTTAGACCTGAGATTGGGGGTTAATGAAGGTTTATCTTTAGACATTAACAATATATGCTGGGAGAAAGGTCAAGAGAGAATACAGATCAATAATAAAGGAGCAAAAAAAGCATTGCCACTTAATTGGAATATGCTCTGCACTAGTAATTTAAAAAGGTTATGTCAGAGTCAAAAAAGTGGCCCTCTTTTTACTACAGCAAGAAAAAAAAGAGCCACTTATGATTGGGCATACTACTGGTGGTCTAAGCTCATGAAAGAGTGTAGTATGCGGTATGCTATACACCAATTGACATGCTCCCATCGTTTCGTTTAACAAATGTTTAAAAATGGAATTTGTTGCTATAGCAAACAACTAAGTTTTTCAAGCCTTATAGATATTGCTTTTTCCGAAACGTTAAATAATTCTTTTAAATTCGCGTCTTTATGCTGAATGATCCATTCGGCAGGCATGAGTAGTTCTTCTGAAAAGATATCGGCTTCCCGATCTAATATATATCGCTCGCTATCGTTAAGACGGTCAATTGTGATGGTGTCTACAGGATATAGCTCATAATGACCCAAAACAATATGCCCCAACTCGTGAGCAATTGACCATGTGTCACGGCCTTGATTTCCAGTGGGGTGAATACAAATGAAATATTTCCCCTTCTTTTTTAAAGAGAAGGAAAAATCCACATCATCAACCCAGTGATAACAAATCTTAATATTTAGCCTTTCTGCCAAGTCTTCCGGGCAAACAGGCGGATGTGAAATACTGTATTCCCGCAATAATTGTTTTGCTTTAGCCCGGGCAACAGCTTCTCTGATTGTATAAGGTCGCACTATAACACCCCCGAACATTTGTTCTATTGTTCTGTTAATGATAAGCCATAAATCATAAAAGTGGCAAGTCCTGTTATTTTTGCTGAACAATGAATTTGCTCCTGGATGGAGGGCTTCTTGCCAATAAATAAACCTATAAGCTTATTGCAGATGATAATTTACTTATCTTCTGCTATAGCTTGCGCCAATTGTATAAAAGCTTTACGTTGGTGCTCTGGCATAGAAGTGTATGAGCGGCGGATCATGAGCATTTCTTCTCCAATCGGATCATAATCAATATTATCCAGGGGCCTCAATTCGTTGCTTAGTCCCAAAAAATAATCGGCAGAAATACCGAGGAACCTAGCTATTTTTGCAAGCCCAGTAATCGTTGGGCTAGCCTTTCCATGGATATAAGTGCTCATTGTTTTGGAAGAGATGTCTAGTTCTTTGGCAAGATCATTTTGCTGCATGTTTCTTTCGGTCAATGCTTGTTGTAATCGTTTGCCAAATATAACTTTAACGTTGCCAACGTTAATATTCACCATAAAACACGCCCCTTTTTATTAAATACGGAGTTGGAGTTGATGATTGAAAATTTGTTAAAAGTCCGATAAACTATAATTAAAAGTTAAATATATCTTAACAAACGCCTGTTTCGATATCAAACAAATAGTGTTCATTAAAAAACCGACCGATTGGTCGGTTTTTTAATTGTAGTAGTTATAATGTTTTTGAGAAAAAGGAGGTAATAATATCGCAAGGCAACGCCAGGGTTAAGCATGTAGGTTCAAAATTTACATTAGTCCCTAACCATGCGTTAGATAACAAAGAGCTTTCCTTCCGAGCAAAGGGATTATATGCATATTTGCGGAGCAAACCCGAAGATTGGGAGTTTCGGGTTCAGAATATAGTAGATGCTGGCAAGGAGGGACGCGATGCTATCCAGAAAGCCATAAAAGAATTAGAAAATACAGGTTATCTCCAACGTATTGCAAACCGTTGTTCTAAGAATGGACAGTTTGAGGGAATGATATGGTATATATATGAAAATCCCCAGTAAATAGGGACTTTCACCATTGGCCTGATATCCGGCCTGACGGGTTATCCACCGGACGGATTGTCAGGCCGACATTAATAATACTATCTCTAATAATAATGTCTTTAACAATATTTTTATTACTGAAGATATATATTATAAAGGAAAAATTTGAAAAACGCGTGTCTTAACGCGCTTTTTTTTTGCAGTTTTTTCGAAAGGAGGATATTATGCCTGTCAAATATGATTTAAAAACTATTGAAAATATTAGACAGCCTTATTGCGAACGGTGCGGAAAACCGGCGTATGGCTGGCCGCACCATATTAAAACGCGGGGGGCTGGTGGGAAAGAAGATCGTTGGAACTTAATCCAGCTTTGCGGGGAATGCCACCCGCTTGCCCAGCAGTATAAGATCCCCAGACTGGAGTTAGTCACTATCGTTGCTCACAGGGAAGGCATGACCGTAGAGGAAATCTACGAGAAAAACAATTGGCTTTTAGATGGCAAAATGCCGCATGAGATTCCTATGGCTAACCCGGTAGCCGGGAAGACATTCGAAGAGGTACTGGAGCTTTATTTGTTTTGCCTGGAAAAAGGCGAATCCTCAATGTGGGAGCGGGCAGCAGCAATAACTGTTATGCGTGACTGTATGGGATTAAAACCCCGCCAGATTGCTTCCGCTATTGGCTGTTCGGCTTCTCTGGTAAGAAAAATGACACGGGTTTTTAACGCTTTCCCTAATGAAGACGATCGGATTCCGTTATTGTCGTTCAGGCATCATCAAATCGCAGCGGTTACGTCCGATCCTAAGAAATGGCTGGCTGAAGCTGCTGATAACCAATGGTCAACACGAATACTGCAAGAAAAAATAAGCACTACCAAAAGCGATGATACTACCAATAAAGACATGACATGGGACAAGGCGGAAAAATCCTTGCTTTTGATTCAGGAGGTCCTTGAGGCTAAAGATGATGCTGCCGACTGGCTTCTTGAGGAGATCGAAAAAGTACTTAACAGCGCAGCAAAAATATCAGCTTAGAGAAGGGGTGTTCTTATAAAACTAAATTACTATAAGGGCCTTATCCGAATAGAATTCCAATACGATCCGGGAACTGTTGCAGCAGTAAAGGCCCTACCAGGGGCAAAATTCAATAAAGATTTTGCAGAAGCTTACTGGACAATACCACCAAGGGTATTGCCAAAGTTGTTCAATGATCTCAATCTAAGCCCCGGTTATTTATATCCGGATTGCATGAATTTTCTCAACTGTAGGATTTTTAGAGATCTTGATGTGGAGATCAAGCATGACCGGGTAAAAATCAAAGGAACGGCGGCTGGAACGGCGGCTGCCAAGATGCTAAGAAGCATAAGAGACATCTGCAGTATTGAATATTTGAAAAACAAATCGTTGTTGCGGGAATACCTTGGAGAAACTCTATATAACAAAAACAACACCATAGTCTTTAAGTATCCTCTTGGACTTTACTGGAGGATTCTTGATTTTATAAGAAAATGCGAAATAAAGCCGATTATACATCCGTATCCTCAAGGCCCTTGCTTGAATCCTGTCAGTATAAACGTATCCCCCTGGTATTACCAGGAAAAAGCGGTAAACCGAATATTGTCGGGGCAGATACCTAACCGGGGGACCCTTGTTATGGCTACAGGCGCAGGAAAAACTATGCTTGCAGCAATGATTACGGCAGCGTTAGGAGTTAATACTATCTTTTATGTTCATTCAACCGATCTTTTGGAGCAGGCCGCTCAGGTCTATGAAAAAGTATTTCAGCAGAAAATTGGCCGTATAGGAGGTGATCATTTTGATATAAAACCGATTACGATAGCAACGGTTCAAACCGTTTACTCATGTCTTGAATTAAAAGACAAACGCTGGGATAGCCTTTCCGTCTATTTGAACAATGTAGATTTAATGTTTATTGACGAAGGCCATATGCTTGGAGCAGAAACAGTATTTAAGATTTCTCAGATTACAGACTCTTATTATTCATACGCTTTAACTGCCACCCCGAAACGGGACGATGGAAAGGACCTATTAATTGAAGCCGGCACCGGCCCGGCAGTAAATATCATCAGCGAGAAAGAACTGGTAGATAAAGGTTACATACTGCCAGTTGAAGTTGAAATGATTAAGGTCGAACACGCCAAATATACGGGCCGAACCTATAATTCGAAATACAGACACGCAATTGTCAATAACGATTATCGCAACAAACTAATCAGGGATGCAGTAAAAAGATACCGGGACAAACAAACAATTGTCCTAGTAAAAGGAATAAACCACGGGGAAAAACTTGCCCAGTTATTGGGGGTGCCATTTATTCATGGTTCATCCAAAAACCGAACCAGTATGCTGGATGCTTTCAGGCAAAAAGATATTAATACCCTTATTGCCAGCCCTATCCTCAAGCAAGGTGTGGATATCCCTGAAGCTGAAGTCTTGATAATGGCACATGGGGGATCAAGCCAAGTTGAGCTGACGCAAAAAATAGGCCGGGTAAGAAGGCCAGCACACGGCCAGGATAAGGGAATAGTAGTAGACTTTGTTGATTACTGCCCCACGGAAACAAACGATGTATTTAAACAGCAAGCCTATAAAAGATATGCTGTTTACCACAAGAAAGGCTTTGTTGTTCATTTGCACGCTTTGGACGTTCCTGCAATTATATAAATCTCCAGACTAAAGGCATATTCCTTAATACAAATCCATACTTTTGTTTGGCTACCAATAAATCCTTATTGGGTAATTTTATCTTGACTATCCGGTAAAACGTAATATAATTAACTCATAGGGTAAGTTTATTTAAAAAATTACCCAATAAAGGAGGTATCATAATGACAAGGCCAGCAATAGACATTGATCTTGATGAACTGGTCAGGTTGCATTCCAAAGGATATCCGGACATTGAGATAGCCAAACGCCTCAAAGTCTCGCGGCCTACTGTAATAAGAAGGCGGCAAGCATTAGGACTTAAGGCAAATCGGAAGTCTGGTGAAAAGGGTCCTCATGTAAAAGATACCGAACCATATTGGCAAGCAGTGCGGCGGGCGCTTAAATACGTAGGGGAGTATATTTTTGAAGCCGCCCGGGATTATTATCAGAAATCTCAAGATTGGAATAGGTTTTTTATATGCAGGCTGCTGGAGCCAAGGCCGATGTTTCATTCGGCTCCAGGTCCATATACAGCGGATCCCCAGAAGATGTATCTCAAACATGTAAAATACATAACCGATTTTGAACAAAAAATGGATATGACTTCTTTGGCGGGGTGCCCGGGACCGGCCATACTGGAATTAGTGAGAGTATATAAAAGCGCCGACGAAGAAACCTGCAAGGCATTGGCACGACAAGCAGTAGAAGGAGCAGGCTACGTGAATGCAGGAGATACAGTAGAAATGGTTAACGAATGCACTCCTCCCGAGGAATACCAGGAGTACTGGGAAGCCGAGGAACAAAAAGCGATTGATTGGACTCCTATAAAAGAATGGGAGCCGATAAAGAAGCTAGGCAAAGCATTTATGAAAGCAGCCTCTACACTTTCGTCTGGAACAGGCAAAAAGGGAAGGGGCGGAGGAACCCAAAATATTCACAACCATCAGGCCTTTCAGGCCGCAATGGGATACTAGTATCTAAATTCTATCAAATAGTGTTCAAAACCCTATTAATCCTATCATGAAGGGAAAAAAAGCACGGGGCGCTGCAGAGCCCCAGCATAAAAACACCAAAGGGAGGTGTGGCTTTAATTATTGAATAAAGTATTTGTATTAGCAAATTAAATGAAAAAATATATTCTTTTAATAATAGGAGCAACTGTTATTATTTATTTTTTTGATGTATGGATTTTATCCATAGCATCATCGCTGTTGGTAGACCCAGCCAGTCTGTACTACTACAGTTCCCACCCACTGAACACATCATATAGATTTTTTTGTGGTTTGTTTAATTTCGAAATTATTTCCAATCAAGATGTTTTCAATACATGGAAAGTTATAAATATTGGCTTACTTCTTATCGGAGTTACCATTGTTATGACCGGCTTCAATAAGCCGCTCGGCAATAGTCCTTTTTTTAAAAACTCTCTATTGGGCTCAGCCGACTGGTTAAATCTTTTTGAGGCCAAAAAGACATTTAATCTATTTCTTTCTCAAGGGATATTATTCGGGAAACACTTTGGGATGCCGGTAGTGCTTCCTCCATCTGCCGAGGGAAATCGTAACGTAGCTGTCCTTGGCCCTCCGGGCTCCATGAAATCCAGGGGGTATGTCAGGAATAATCTTTTTCAAGCCATGAAGAGCGGCTGGTCAGTTATTGTGACTGATCCGAAGGGAGAACTGACAAAGGACTTTAAGAATTTGTTTATTAAACAAGGATATAAGGTTAAAGTTTTCAACCTTGTGGATATGATTCACTCGGATAGATGGAATCCCCTTTCCGTTGTTAAAACGGACATAGACGCGCAGATGTTTTGCGAAGTTGTTATCTCAAATACCGGCGTCCCCGGCCGGAAAAGTGGAGACCAGTTTTGGGACCGAGCAGAATCGAACTTATTGAAAGCCTTGGTTCTTTATGTAATAAGTGAATTTCCGGAAGAAGAGCGCAACTTAGGATCACTTTATAAAATATTGGCTTCAGGGGATTCAAAATATCTTGATGCCATATTTAAAGCATTGGATGATGATCATCCAGCCAAGATGCCTTTCAATATTTATGCGGAAACGGATTCCAAAGTGCGTTCCGGAGTGATTATTGGGTTAGGGACCAGGCTACAGGTTTTCCAGAATGATTTAGTCAGAAGTTTGACTAAAGAATCAGACATAACGCTTGATCTACCCGGCAAAGAAAAATGCGCTTATTTCTGTATAACTTCAGATATGGACCGAACTTTCGACTTCTTGTCTTCGCTCTTTTTTTCCTTTTTATTTATAGGGTTAACCAGGCTTGCGGACAGAAGCGGCGGAGAGCTTGCTATACCAGTTAATTTCCTTCTGGACGAATTCTGCAACATTGGGCATATCCCGGATTTCACCAAGAAAATATCCACTATGCGAGGTAGGGGAATAGCCTGTTCGGTAATTTTCCAATCTATCGTGCAGCTAAAGACCTTTTATCCGGATAACGATTGGGAAACGATTTTAGCTGATTGTGATTCCTGGCTTGTGCTTGGAGTTAAGGATGTTACCAGCGCTAAGTATATCTCAGAGCATTTGGGAGTCGGCACGATACAAACCGAAGGTTTTAAAAAATCCCGAGGAAAAGTATTTGACCTCGGACAAAGTACTTCCCGTTTTGAAAAAAGAAACCTGCTCAATCCTGACGAAATCATCCGGATGCCCAGGAAGCAAGCCATTCTTTCGGCGTTTGGGCTCAAACCCCTAAAACTCTCAAAAATGGATTTCACAAAACACCCTATGTATCATCTTCTAAGTCCCGAACCGGTTGCTAATTATAAACCGGAATGGGCAAATAAATATACCCAAAATTCAGCTCAAAAAGAGTTGGAGAAAATCGTTGACAAGGTTATAAAAGAATCTTGTATTGAAGAACCGGGTATATATGCGGCTAAAGATAATCTCAAAAAAACTGGCTCAGACACTTTTTGGAGCTAAGAAAGGAGGCAAAATTAATGAAAAATCGAGATCCATTTTGGGACCGGGCAGAATCGAACTTATTAAAAGCCCTGGTTCTTTATGTTATGAATGAACTCCCGGAAGATAAGTGCAATGTGGATTCGCTTTATCGGATACTGACTTCAGGAGACTCAAAGTACCTTGATGCCATATTTGGAAACCTATCCCCTGATCATCCGGCAAAGACGCCTTTTAATATTTTTGCGGAAATGGCTTCCAAGGTACGTTCCAGAGTGATTGCTGGGTTGAGGACTAGACTGCAGGTTTTCCAGAATAATTTAGGAACTTCGCCGGAAACCCTCCTCATTTTAGTCAATAACCCCACGGATAAATCCAGGGGTTTCCACGGCGCGTGATTGATGAGCGATGAGATTCGTATTCGCTATGGATATCAGTTTAAAACTTCGTTAAGAAGCTCCCCAATTCATTGGGAAGAATAGGTCACAGATCGTGAGAATTCGGAAGGAGGTTAAAATTTATGCAAATCGTTGTCAAGCGACACGCCATAGATCAATACCGAAGGAAAATGTTTAACAGATCACTTCTCAGTGACCTCAGTGACAACGACATTTACCAGATAATAAGAAGAATTGTCTTAAAGGGGACTCGCGTTGACCGTAGGCCGGGAATAAATACATATAAAATCAAGTATCAGAATCTGGGAATAGTAGCCCGGTACTACAAAGATAAGATAGCGGTTATAACCTTCCTGGGTGATGGGAAATACCAGCGCTGGTACACTCATCACGAAGTAAGAATTCGCAAAAAGAAGGTGGGTTAATTTTGAAATGGCATACCCACCTGGCAGGAGGATTGGCATCCGGAGCGCTATTGTCAAGTAGTCCAGCAATTATAATAGTTTCCGGCATATCCGCGCTTTTACCTGATATAGATAAGTTCAATTCAAAAATGGGACGCGCGGCCCCATTTCTTTCGATTCCAATCAGTATAATATTCGGTCACCGGGGGTTCCTTCATTCTTTATTGGCAACAGGGCTAGTATATTTACTTGTCCTAAAATTGCTACCTGCATATGCGCTGGCTGTACTGGCCGGTTATCTTTCGCATTTGTTTTTAGATTGTCTTACTCCCTTGGGAGTACCGTTACTATGGCCTATTCCGTTTCGTTTCCGTATTCCCGTAATTAGGACAGGGTCTATTCTTGAAGCAGTTTTGTTTGTTTTTATCGTTTTCCTTTTTGTGAAGGAGGTTTGTGTGTGAAATATATATGCATTTTTTTGATGCTTTTTGTTTTGCTCGTTCCGATCAATATTGCTTCCGCCGATCAAGGGGAAGTTGTTGATATTGGCAGTATCCCTGGTAGCGGTGATACTTTGATTGTCAAGGTCAATCAGATGGCGTCTGATTTATACCATGCAGCATCCAGAGTAATTATTCCCATCACGATTATCGCGGTAATAATCGGTGCATTGGCAGGCATATTTTTCCCTCTTTGTAGATCAATAGCCTTATTTGCCATCTTAGGCCTTGTTCTTGTGCTTTGGGCTCCACTATTAGTCAATGGCGTCGCCAATTGGGCAAGGTAGGGAGGTGTTTTTCTTGAATCGTTCAGTAAAAATTATTGCTATTGCAATTTTAGTTCTTTGTTGTTTTTGCGCGGTTGCACTGGCAGACGGTGATATCGTCGCAGTTGACGCTGGGCTGCAGACTACGGATAAAGATGCGTTGGCCGATAAATTAAAAGATATTTTTACGGGGATCGGCTGGTTTATCGGCATAGTAGCTGTAGGAGCATTGATACTCTGCGGCTTCAGACTCACAATGGCTAAAAACGAACAAAAGCGCGAGGAAATCAAAGACCATATTAAGTGGGTTCTTGCTGCGGTAGTCTTGGTGGCTCTAGCTATGATGATTGTGGGGTACGTAGTATCCTTGGTCGGAGGCACCAGCTAATCGTTGTATTTCATGCCGTCCTGCGGGACGGCTTTTTTTTCATATTCTTGTTGCGAAAGAAAGGGGGAATAACAAATGCGTTATTATTCTGTGCCATTTTCGGTTGAAGGTGAAGAAACGATCGCCTTCTCACTCTCCGTAAGAGAAGTATTAATAATGACTGTCGGAATAGCTACGGGGATAATCGTTGCAAAGATAGGTTCTATTTTATTGAATACTTTCTTGCTTTTTTGCATACCTTTGGGATTGCCATTCGTTGGGATAGCGGCTTTGCTGGCTTTTGTTAAAACCGACAAGAGCGGATGCGTAATGACGCTTGAAAATTACATAATCCGGCTTATAAATTACCAGCGAAGGCCCCGGCATTATGTAAAAAGAAGGCAGGTGCTTTAATGCTGTTTTTGGGTTTGCTTTTCGGAACATGTATTTTGTTGGGTGTTGTTCTTATTTTATGTAGCAATAAAAAGAAATATAACGAAGAACCTTCTTCTGATTTAAAGACCGGTATTGAAAAAACAGTCAATATCAAAGATGTTTTTCAAATTGATGAGATTTATAACGGCTTAATAAAGGAATTGGGGCAGTACTTGTTATTGGCTAAAATCGAAGGGACAAACTTTTCAGTCTTATCTGAAATTGAACAAGATGCCCGTGAATCAGAATTAATAGAGATACTTTCGCGGCTAGATTATCCGTATAGGTTTATTTCCAATACCTGCGTGGCAGACACTTCCAAGGAAGCTCAAAAAATAATCGAAATGGCTGATCTGACTACTAACGAGAATCTTCGGATGTATAGAATTTTATATGCTGGGGTGCTGGAACAGATGCGGCTGGACCGGGCAGTATTAACTCAGCAAACGATTATGGTTATTCCCGGTTCTACCCCCGAGGAAGCCAGGGAAAGATTTAGTATTTTAGCTTCTTCTTTAAGGGAAAGGGCGGCGATCATCGCTACTCCTCTTTCGAGGACGGAAGACATTTACGACGCGCTTCAGGATATTCTGACTCCGGACAAAATCATCAGGCCGTCGAAAATTGCGCAGGATGGGGTTTTGGAGCCAATCCATTTCTATGGAAAGGAGGTAGAAAATTTTGTTCAAAAAATCGAAGAAGCCGCTGGAAATGCCGGTTAAACCTATTCCTGAAAAACAAAATTTATATCTTCCTGATCGCATAAGCGAAAGAGAAGACTATATTATTATTGAAAATACCTTAGTGCGCATATTAGCGGTGGATATGCTGCCGGAACAATTGTACTTTGGATGGTTTTCTTCTATTACGGCCATTCCCGGGGTTGTTGTTTCAGTGTCAGTGCATCCCTATAATTATGAGCAGGCTTCTAAAAGGGTAGCCAAGCAGCAAACCGCTTTGGGAGCGGAATTGATTGCTGCAGAAAAGAGCGGTAATAACCGGCGCGTAGACGTATTGGGTTTAAAACATTTATTTTACCGTCAACTATTAAGAGAAATCAACCTACACCGGACAAATATAGTCAGTCTTTCGGTTGTCATTGCTATTTCAGCTTCTGATCTTAAAGAATTAAACTCCCGTACTGCTAAAATCCAGGACATGTTGGGCAGTACAAAGGCTGTTACTATGTATTTTCGGCAGCTTGAAGGATTGAGAAATCTTATTCCTGGGGTCCAATCCCTAAAAGAATACTATGATGTCACTGTTGCTAACGCAGCCTGCGTCTCACCATTGATAAGCACGGACATATCTCATCCCAAAGGAATATATTTTGGCCGAAATCAAACTCAATCCCCATGTCTATTAGATTTATTCATCGGAGAACCCTATCTGTTCGGGCCGCACATGTTTATTACCGGAACCACCCGCTCGGGAAAAAGTTACACCTTAAAAGGAACAATCGGCAGATCCCTGGCTTTGGGCCGTAAAGTAGCGGTGCTTGATCCGGAGGGAGAATACATAAAAATCTGCAAAGCCCTGGGGGGGCTTCATGTAAAATTTCATTCTAATATGAAACCAATTTTTAACCCTTTTGACTTGGAGCCTACTTATGAAGAAAACGTCGGATGGTTTTTGGATATTTCCGGCAAAGTTGATGACATTGTTTCTTTGCTGGGATTTATGCTGGAAGCACAGTCGGGAGAAAAGCTGACTGCTGAAGAACACGCTCTGGCTGGTCTTGCCATAAGGCAAGAGTATGAATCTTTAAAAATATTCGACAATGAACCGGACAGTATATATCAGCCCGGAGGACGCCAAAGCGACGAAGGAATTGTCGTGGGCAAAACCTATAAGGATATGCCTACTTTTTCTTCGTTTAGAAAGCGTCTTGGCGAATTAGGCGCTGATCGTTTGAAAAATATCTTAAGTGATTACTGCAAGGGCGGCCCTTTAGGATTTTTTGATGTCCAGACGGAAAAAAGCATCCAGAATTTTGATTTCATTTGTTTTGATTTGTCTTCATTAAATAATGAATTTTCCCGAATGTACGCCATGCAGGTGCTCCTGACCTGGTTATCGGAAAAATATATAAAGAAAGACATACAGGCCGAAAAGCATCTGGTAGTGGATGAAGCGTGGCTGTTTATGCGCTATGGATATTCCGCCACCTTTTTATCTCAGATCGCCCGGCGCGGGGCAAAATACAACACTTCACTGATTGCGGCAAGCCAATCCTTTAGGGAATTTTGTTCTGAAGAAGGGATGGTTTTTCTTAACCAATGCGATACCAAATTCTTTCTGAAAATGCAAGAATCCGATGTCGAATCGCTTATAAAGCTCTTTGGTATGTCCCGACCATTGGCTAACCGTTTAATTGCTTTTAACCGGGGGCGGGGAATCCTTCGGATGGGCAACGAAAGCGCAATCATCCAATTCCAGGGCTTCCAATTCGAAGAAGAATTTCTTAAATCCGATCCCAAAGCTGCTTTAGTCAGATAGGGGGGAGTTATGGAAAAGCTAAAAAAACCCACCCTGGTTGTTTTGTTATTGATGCTGGTATTAACGATGATATCGCGTTTTGCTTATGCGCAGACTCCAAAATTGCCGAATATAACTGCAACTTGGAATAATGATTTGCAGCAGATATCCGTAAATTGGGATACGCCTTTAACAAGAATCCCCGATCAAGAAATCATAGTATTGCAGTACAAAACGTCTGGCAGTGGTTGGGAAAACATACAAATGTCCGAAGGAAGTACTGGTAAGGGTATAGGGGAGGTTAAGTCTAAAACCCAATATACTGTTCGGTTGCGAACGTATTTTGGGACAACGGAATATACTTCCAACCAAGTTAATATAACAACCGGCGAGCTTCAATTTGCATGCTGGGCTGATTGGACCGGCAGCGATATAAGATTTGGTTGGAGAAATGCAGAGTCCAATGTGAATTTTGACATAACTTGCAGTGATAAAACCATAACAGTTGTTCCCAAAAATATTGGCGGGAAAAAATCATATCAAGGCAAAATATCGTCTTTTGTAAATCGCGGAGATATTCCGCAATTAGGAGAAAACTGGACAATTGCTTTTTATCATAATGGACAGACTTATTCATATTCGGTTTTCTGCGGAGACGACGATGATATTTCCGACGAAGAAGGAGTTTTAGAACCTGGCGGCAATGATGAATCCGCTGGCGGGGTTAATCAAGTAACCGGTCCTCTTCCTGTTTTTACGGAGAAAACATGGCCGACGATTATGTTTTGGTATGTTATACTGGCGTCCCTGAGCGGCGTATTTATTTTCTTAGCGATTATTCGCAGCGGTTATCAGTACATGTTTTCAGCCACTTCAAGCCCTGGATTAAAGGCTTCTTTTGCAGAAACGACTCAAAGATGCATTATTGCCTTGGTTGTGATTATGACTGCCCCGATGCTGGTAGGATTGTTGATTCAGGTCAATGACGCCCTGGTCGGGGTTTGCGCTTCTATCACAGACTCCGTAGGAACAGCAGGTAATCTGGATTTAGAGTCAGATCCCATGTTTGAAAAAAACTGGATCAATCAAATAATAGCATGGCCGATAAAGACCGTATTTATTGATTTCCCCAATAAATTATTCGGTTTGCACCCATTGACCCATTTGGTATTCAACAATGAAACCGATGTAATAAACCCGTCCCTATTTGTGGGGTACTTAAGCGACGGCAATCCTGCGGATTTTGCCGATCCCTTGATCACCGTACTTGTTACGCTTATTTTTGTGGTATTTAATGTGGTTTTTAATGCTATCTATACTATTCGCGGTTGGGTCATTATCGCTGTATTGTGTGCTACTCCGCTCATTATTTGGATATGGGCGTTGTCTTCCCAAAAAACAGTCATAGAAATCTGGCTTTCTGAATTGTTCCAGACTATTTTTATGCAGACCTGGCATGCGCTTACTTTTGCGATAGTAATGAGCGTTTTGCTCCTGCAGGGCAGGACACCCAGCATAAATCCGGCGATTACCGTCAACCTGACGACGATATTGATAGGCGCAGGAAAATTCTTTGCCAGTTTCGGCGGGATCATATGCGTCGGGATTATTATTTATAGTTCGTACAAACTTATTGTTGGTTTGGTGGTGGCCGGAGACGAAAAAAGCATAGCCGATTACAAATCCAACCTGCAGAAATCCCTAATAGGGCTGATAATACTCAGCCTTGCCCTAATCATTACCCAATCAATATTCCCCCATGAATTACCTATTCTGCAGCCCAATGTTTCTGGGGGGGAATCTCCGAAAATTACTTTATGGCAATTATTTTTCGCGTTCTTCGTTATATTACCCATATCAAGAATGATGTCTAACATTTTTATGTCTTTGCTGGCGCGTTTCGGAACGGTAGACGAGCAGGCACTTGCTACCGGGCGTGGCGGAATGTTGAGCGGATTGACCTCTCTAGCCACTGTAAGCGCGTTGGGAGCGAGAGGCGCGTTCTCAGCGAAAGAAAATCAGGCGCGGGAACTTCAGGAAAAGCTGGACAAGGTACATAAACCTACAGATACGACTGGCACAGATACAACCGACACAAAAACCTTTGCCAGGAAAGCCCCGGGAACGTCCGCTGATAATTCTTATAGCGGTGCGAATAATTCCGGAGACAGCGGAATTTTTGCCGGCAGCCAGAAAGGCAGTTCTTCAGGTTCTTCCGATAGTCATAGCAAAAGGGCATACCCTGGGGCATATCCTTCCGATAATCTCAACCATGCGTCCGACTATGAAGATTCGGGCATATATCCCCCACCAACTGATTATGATGAGGCGATGATGTATCCTCCCTTGTATGGTAACGAAGGGATGGGGATATACCCTCCGGCTGAAGGCGGCGATCCCTTTGAAGAGGGCGGCTCCCCCGGAAGCGTATACGCACCCCCTCCGCAATTAAAAGATAAGGCTGAAAAGAAGAAAAATACCGAAAAAGACGCTAAAGGCAAGCCGCCTAGTTTTCAGGAAACCCTCAGTGCTTTCGGTATGGCTGCCGCCGGAAACCCAATTGCAACCGGGGTTGAAAACGCTGCCCGGGCGGGTGGGCATTTTGCCGGCGCTACCATAGGCCAGGGACGGACCTTTGCTGACATATTTGGGGCCGCTGGAAATGCCAGTGCGAACGTAATAAAAACTTTTGACGTTGGACATCGCCTCTATAAATTAAACAAAGGCAAAGACGGTGCCCAGACCATGGATAATCTGCGCAACATGACCGGTAGGGCCACATCAAGAGGAGCCATTGCACAGTCGCTTGCCGGAGCCGCGCTTATTCCGCTCGGTTCCTACCGGGCTGCCAATATCAGTCAAAAATTGGGCGGCATCATAGATGCAAGGGGTAAAAGCAAGGAATCAGGCCAGGGCAGCATCATAGATGCGCACTAAAACTTAATTTTGTACTATCCGGCGAAAAAAAGGCTCTGCTTATGCAGGGCCTTTTTTTGAAGGGGTGATAACATCAGCAACCTTGATCAAGAACTTGAAAAAAGCAAAGAATCTTATAAAACTGCGGGAAAAATATTGGGGAAAGCAGGACGGAAAGTGGGTTCTGCTTTATTTAAACTGATTGCTCCGTATTTGCCGGTTATAATTCCGATTTTACTTATATTTCTATTGCTATGGTTCATAATGGGCGCAATTTTCTCCAGCACCCCGCAGGGGGAACTGTTTACTGGTCCCCAGCATACTGTTCAGGATGAAAAACTGGTCGCGTTTTATAAAGACATAACAGAAAAAAACAATAAACGCGACATATGGCTGGTTTCCGGAGAAAAAGAAACCGGTACGTGGTACGAAGAAATCAATACTGACCTGATGGGATATGAAGGTAAAATTTTAACCAACGAAGACATCAGAAGGCTCGGCCTTAACCAAGCTTCTGGCGCACAGCATTATTATGAAATAGAACAGTTATCTAAAAAAGAACCGATCCCCTGGCCTTTGCAGGATTATTACGGCAGGGATGCGGAATATTTCGAAACTTTTGGACAGATTCATTCAGGATCTGTGTGGCACATGCTTACTTTTTCCAAGGAGCATACAACCGATGAATTCAAGGAATTAAATGCGGCGGAATTCCGACCTTATTTATATTACAAGAAATCTTACATCAAGACTACATACACGCCCAATAACCCGGAAGAGGAGTCCTCTACCAGCGTTACTCCTTTGTATCTTATAGTCGAAGGAAACGGTTTACAGGATCACCGGGTTTATCATTACGAGTGGAAAACCGAAACCTCTGAGAGTAAATCGGGTACTACCACAACTTCTTGGGAAGAACTAGTAGGGCAGACGTCACTGAGAATTCTTAATCCATGGCAAAGATTAGACGACTGGGTTCAAGAAAAATACAACATCCCGGAAAACAAAAAAGACCAGATTCAAGTAGCCCGGATATCGGTATGGGAAGCGGGGATAGGTTATACAAAAGCTTCCGAGAGATTGGAGTGGCTGCTTTCGGGAAATTTAGATAGCCGTTATTTAAGCCAAAGCTTTGTTCCTGACGACATAATGTCAGCTTTTTACACTGCAGAAGATCTGTTTGGAATCCCGGCATGGTTTTTGGCGGCTTTAGCCATGAAAGAAAGCTCACTCAACCCCGACGCGGAAAACTCCAAATCGGGAGCAATTGGATTGTTTCAAATATTAAACGGAAAGTTCGCTGTTGATAAATTGATGGTGGATTACAGTGACAAACTACCTCCCCAATTGGTTAAGCTCTATAATGATACTCCGGAAAAAGACGACAACTTCTATAGGCAGGTATTAAAAGATCCGTATGTTAATACTTTGGCCGGCAGTTTAGTTTTTATCGGCAAATGCACAAATAACAACATCAAGATAGCCGATATCGACTGGGATGGGGACTGGCAGCAGCAAATTCTTCCCGTGTTGGTTAATTACGGCGGTTATGCAGAAGTGCCGAAGAAACTATGGTCCAAATACGGTATTAAAAATGAAGAGCAGGCAAGCTCAAAAGAAAACTTGCAGAAATGGTGTTATGATGAGTACGCTTCGGCAATTTTTAAAAATACCGAAAGATTCAAGATTGAAAACAGACCTCCAATCGACGGGGTTGTTTTGGTTTCGACAGATAGCGGTGGGAATATATCTAGCCCGTATGGGCCTAGAATAAATCCCGTGACCAAAGAAAGAAGTTTTCACTATGGGGTGGACCTGGCATTTCCGTCAGGCACCCCTATCCGCAGCACAGCACCCGGAAAAGTAGTATTCGCAGGATATAATAATAATGTTGCCGGATATGAGGTGAAAATTGACCATGGTACTTACATTACCCGTTATTTGCATTGTCTTGCCAATTCTATTACTATTCGTGCCGGCGATTTTGTGAATGCCGGTACAAAGATAGCGGAGGTTGGCAGTACCGGTAGAAGCACCGGACCGCATCTACATTTTGAAGTGCTTATAATGAATTCGGCGGGGAAATATCAAAACATTGACCCGGTAGGCTTTTTAGCAAAGGGGAGATAGATATGGCTTACATCTTGTTTTTATTGAACTTTAGCATAAACTGGTGCATAATTTTTATTGCTTTAATGTTAGGAGTGGGAAACACAAACGGCGCGTGGATCGTCGCCGGAATTACTACCGGCATACTTGTGGGGTCAATAGTATTTTTTTCTACGATTGGGGCCGGGTACTTAAGGATAGGCATAGATCACCGGCTTATGACTCAGCATGAGGCTGACTGGATTGTTCCGATTTTAAGAGAAGTATTTAAGAGAGCCGGTTTAAAAAAACCTCCCAGAGTTTTTATGCAGGACGAAGAATTCCCCAACGCGATGGTGGTCGGCGACGCTATGATCATAACTACCGGGTTGCTGACATTTGCAACCCAGCAGGAATTGGCGGCAGTAATCGCTCACGAATGCGGCCATATCGTGAATAAAGATTTGACTTTCGTTACTATCAATTATGCCGCCAATAAAATGAGTGATATCGTACTTATCGCCGGAGTAGGATTAGTTACTATTGTATCGCTCAACGGCAGGATACCTTTTATATGGCTGCCGTATATAATGTTTGCCGGAATATTGAGGCTTATCCGTTGGCTGCTGCTCAAGATAGTGAATTTGAACCTATTGGTAATATCCCGGCGATACGAATATCAGGCGGACGGCTTTGCGGCAAAAATCGGCTTCAGGCAGGCTACGATATCCTATTTGAGCAAGATGAAAAATGCTTATCCGCAAGCCGACAAAAAATCAATTTTTTTCACTCATCCGGCAATATCTTTTAGAATTAAAGCCTTGGCGGCATAAGTGATTTCCAAAGAGCCTTATCGGGCTCTTTTTTTGTGCCTCAACAGGCACATGTCCATTCCTCCCCCTTACCTGAGCCCGGCTTGTTCCGGGCTCCTTTTTTTTTGGTGCCAAGGGCAGCGATGCCCTCTCCTTTCTTGAGCCCGAAGCCTTATAGGTTTCGGGCTTTTTTCATTTTAAAGACATTCGTAATACTGACTAAAATTGGTGATATATTATAACCAAAGAATGCTTTAAAATGAGTATCTGAATACAATTATTTCAAACAAAAACTTGATAGTGAAGGATTATATTAATTAACCATTGAATTATAGAGAGGAGTGAAACTAAGTGCATATTTTTTATAGGCTATTGTTAACCTTGAATTCTACACTATTAATTGGTGTGATTTTTTTGATTAAAGAGCAGGAGCAAATTGGGTTTTTAACTAATTATCATAGATGGGTATCTTATATACTTTTTATTTTAATACCAGTATTTTTAACGGGAATCAGCTTATTACTTTCACGTTTTTTGAGCAGTGACAGTATAGAAGGCACTATTAAAGATGTAGCACAAGGAAACAATGCTTTCTTGCCTAGTTATTTGGGATACTTTTTTGTCGCTATTAGTATACCGCGCTATGAAACTTTGATATTTGTTTTTCTTATTTTATTTGTATTCACCTATTTATCTCAAACATCATATTTTAATCCCTTGTTTTTATTATGGGGATACCAGTTTTACTACCTTACAACTGAAAACAATGTTAAAATATTCCTAATAAGCAAAAAAACAATTCGCAGAACAAAGGGGCTCAGTTTTCCAAACCTGAAGCGAATTAATGATTTTACTTATATTGATAAAGGAGACGGGTAAAAATGAATCATCTGATAGCAAAAATAAGATTGAGAGGTAACGCTCCAAGGTATAAAAAATTGCTTTCAGATGAATCTTTGTTTGAATTACCTAATGATTTAGCTCCGCATGTTCAGTATAGCCCTGATCATAATCTTGATGAAGATTCATGGTTTGGAATTGAGCGATTTTCAGAGCAAACATTCTGTCTGGACTTTTTAAGGACTCGTTTTAATTCAGTTGAATACGATTCCCTTGATACTAGAGATATAGACAAAATTGATTTTTTATGCTCGTATCAAAACGAAAATGAGTACTATTTTCAAAATGTATCAAAAGCTCAGCTAATCAGTAAAAAAATGCTCTATCTCTATATTGGAGAGGCGTTTCGGTATGAACAAAACAGTAAAACAATCGTAATCAATCCCATTGCAGATGCAATTTATATAAAAGATAGGGATATTTTATATTTTAAACGTTTGCCATCTATTTCCGGTATTTTTAAAGGAATAGACTCCCTGTATAGAGAGGCAACAGAAGCTGAAACGACCGACTTCTTACAAAAAGATTTTGTTCAGTTGGATGAAGGTTTTTCATCTGCTAAAGTCGGAAAACTAAACCGGCGTAGAATTGCAATGGCCCTTGACACGTTGAACAGATTTGAAGAAGAGGAAAAAGGTGCTGTGTTGAACTATATACGAGATTATTGCCCCGATTTAAGATTTCAGAATAATGCCTTCAGTATAAAATCAGAGGATGAATTAAAAAAATTACTTTATGGGATAGAACAGCGCTACTATACAACGCTGGTAGGTGACGAAAAAAGATGCGCTAACTCAATTGTCCGACTAAATTAGCTTTTTAAGGAAAGTCCATGACGATGCCCTAAACAGAAAAGATTAAGGCCCCCCTACGATGGGAGGCATTTTTATTTTTCTGGAAATATTAATTGACATTCTCCTCATTGATGAATGTTGCTGCAGTGAACGGAGGGATATTCATGCAGAAGCTGTTTTCAATTTTGTATCCTTATGACAACTGGTTTAATAATAGCGGGGACAATAAAAACCTGGAAGCAAAAGAGGCATTATATAGCTTTTACGAAGAGTTTAGAAAACAAAAACCGGATAAAAAGTACAAAAAAAGTAAAGGAAGCGGCCACCATATTTCTTATCTCAATTTTCTACTGGAAATTAAGCGGGCCTTTTGGGAGCAGAAATATATGCGTGTATGCAACGAACTTATTTCCCTGATGCGTTATGAGCCTTATCTTCAAGGCAGGGTGTATTATAATATTATCAATACATTGGAGGACGGCTTAGGGGTAAAGGGGGAGAAGCAATGACGGTTAACAGGGAAGATTTCGGTACATATGCCGTTGGGGAATACCAATACGCAATGGATTTTATACAAAGCGTTTTCGCAACAGAAGCAAGTACAGAAGATCAATTAATAGTCCTGAATTTTATGCTGGACGTCGTGAAAGAAGACCTGAGAACAGATTTACTATCGTATATTTTTTATTCCCAAATTGATTTTAGCAGGGAATTTGACTGGCCTTTCCCCGTAACCTGCAGGGACGAAGCAGGCAATGAGATCTTAACAGAAAAAGGAAAAACAGAAGTTGACCTGGCGCAGAGCTGTGTTCTGGTTTTACCCTGGAGGCGTGATAGGCTGTATAACCAGATAATAAATATATTTAAGAACGATTTTCACTATATTGAACGTAACCATAAAGCTTGGTATTTTCCCTATATATCATTATGTTATGTGTATAATGGCAGACATTCCGTAGCATCCGGAGTTGGGCATAAAAAAGGAAAAATAGAAGCCCGGCAATACGATATTACTAAGCTGTTTCCCCATGTAAATACCGATGGTAAGTACTGGTACAACAGTCATACTGGAGAAAGGGCAGGAGAAGTGCCCGATTTCAGAATTAGTATTATTTACGAGATCGCCAGAGCGATTTTAAAAAAAGAAACTGCTCCTATGTAAAATATATCTATAACGGCGAGCTTATGGGTGGTGCACGCCCTGGTAGACCATGGGAGTAACTGGGATTAATTAAGCTTGCTTACCTTGCAGACAAAGTCATCCTTGAAGCCGCGCGTCCTCTTTGAGGGCGATTTTTTTCTTGTAGGACTAATTTTAGGGCGGTAAGGAGTAGGAGGCTTTAGCCAAATTAAATGTTAAGAAAGAAGGCCGGATAAAATGTTTATAATTGAATTCAAGAATGTGGGTCGATATAATGCTCCCATAGGGTGAGACAAAAAAGTAAAAATCTAAGTTATACTGAGA
>ENA-UOOM01001515-UOOM01001515.1-fermentation-metagenome-genome-assembly--contig:-NODE-1515-length-22042-cov-7.327830_pt1 | contig 22042 bp, 20 predicted proteins | sample MGYA00245781_ERZ724031 | MGnify/ENA primary metagenome ERZ724031 (study PRJEB28704, sample SAMN03018317) | fermentation metagenome | biome: anthropogenic terrestrial biome; feature: soil; material... | reverse complement strand
GAGTGCTTGACTACGAATCAAGAGGTCGCGGGTTCGAATCCCTCCGGGCGCACCATAAAAATCAGGGAAGTAGATTATATTTCCCTGTATTATGCTAACATCTTTAGAATTTCGACAAACCTAAGTGATATAATTGAATTAGGCTTGGCGCAATTCTAAATAAATATATATGTAAGTATATATAATGGGCGAGAACATCGGAAGTGTGGTCGCCCTTATATACAGTATAGTGTCATGAATAACCGGGTTTGGCGTTTCCTGTTAGCGGCATCTCAGCCGTTAACGTAATGTACTCCCCTTGCTATGCAAGGCAGGTGCGCTCAGCTTAACGGGTTCCAATTGTTAAGGTCGTGGCTGCACTATCTATCAGGTAGTATCGTCCCTATACCGGTTTATGACATTCACTTTTGAGTGGACTAACGTCCACGCGCTTGCATTCCTGCCGTAAACGGCAAAAAAACAAGAGCCTAAACGCAGTCGGTAAAAACTGTTACGTTTAAGACTCTTGACATGAATATGTTAACTATGCTACGATTGAGGTAACACAGAAAACTAACCCTGTTAATGGTTTATAATTAGTCTTTGAAACGTAACGTCTATACGTTTTGATTAGTGTAAGAAATCGACTAAATTTCTTACAGCTAATATATGCTGTTAATGGGGTTATATTTTTCCCTTTAAGTAATTATAACATTATTCATATGGAAAATCAAGGTATAAATTTATAATTTAGAAACAAATATAAAAGAATAAGACAAGTCAGGAACTGCGCCTGACTTGTCTTATTCTCATACTAAATTTATTGATTCTATGTTTGAACTGGTATGTTCAGTTTCAAATGAATTTTCAACTTCCGCAAAAGAAGAACCATAGAAATCTGTTAATATTTGCTTATCTTTATTTATATTAACATCGTTCTTGTTTATTATTGCATCAGCTATACTTTGTGATAAGTACATTGTACCAATTTTTTTATTATTATCACTTAAATCTACACTATATATACAACTTATTATATTATGCCAAACGCCAAAATAAGTTTTTCCTTTAGGGGTAATAATATACGATTTATGTATCTTAATATTTGAATACGACAAATTATCGCTTTTATAATAATAATTAGACGTATTAGGAATTTTGTTTACTATAGATAGTATTGACACTTTCATATATTTATTGATTTGTTCATTTATTAAATCAATAAGCTTTTTATTTATATTGTTATTTAACTGTTTTGAGGAAAATATGTATTCAGGAAGCCCTGAAACAGTATATTCTTTTGATTTCGTTTTTATAAGAACTCTTTGTTTTACTGATTCTTCACGATCATAAGTAGCAGTAATTGTAATTTTGTCGCCATTTGATACTTTTTCTTTTGAAGAGGTGTATAAAATTTCAGAAACAAACGGGTCAGATGAATTGTTTATTAGTGAAACATTTCCTTCGGGAGATACTCCGCTATAAGAAACTTTTAAATCTTTGAATACATCAATTTCTTTTCCTTCAGGTAAACCTGTAACAGTAATTGTTTTTTCTGTATTCTTGAATGATAACTTTAATTGGTCAGCTAATGTTTTATCATAGGTTAATTTTACAGTTATTTTGTCACCATTTTTTAAGTTTTCAGTTTTATCTAAATTACATTGAATAGATTCAATAAAAATATTAGCATTTAAAATATTAATGTTTTTATCTATTAAAGTAGTTTCCAGAGTTTTTTTATCAATATTATAACTTGCTGTTCCTTGTGTATTTAACCCTTCAGCTTTAATAACTGTATAAGATGAGAGGTCTATTTTATTTGCGTTAGTAAAAACAACGATTAAAGTTGTTATTAGAACAACAAAAAATATACCCACAATGGTTAATGCTTTTTTATTATGTACTAATTTTTCGATATTCATTTTATATCCCCTCAAATAATATTTTTGTCGAATTATATAATAGCATTTTATGAACAAAGTGTAAAGAACAAGTCGGACAAAATGTCCGACTTACTTTTTTATAGCCCTTATTTATGTTTAGAAACGACACCTAAAGCGGTATCTAAACTGTCAGCATAATGTGCACTACCCTTTAAGACATCATCTTTTTCAAGATTAGCGTAAACACGCATTACCATGTCAGGAGTATTGTCGCCCATTATCATTTGAATCGTTTTGATATTAACGTTTAGCCTAAAAAGCCGTGTACAGCAATTGTGACGAAAACGATAGGGGTTGTACACTGATACACTTAAACCATGCTTTTTTAGTAATCGTTCATAAACTTGTTTATAGTCTTCATAAAGCCAAAATTGACCGGAAGGACTGGAAAAAATATAATCTTCAGTTCTGTTTTTCCTTTTTAATCGCATTAAGTGCTTATCACTCTTTACGGCATTTTCCCAATCTTTAAGTATGGTTAAAATTTTATCGCCTACTTTAAGGGTGCGGCGCTGATAATTAACTCTACTTCCTTGTTTTTCATTTTTAAGATTTGTAATAACCGGTTCACGTGGTTTTATCCTTTCTAAAGTATCAGGGCTGATGAAGTCATTGTAGCTTAAAGCTCTTTGTATTTTTATTGTTTTATTCTTATAGTCAATGTCAGACCATTTGAGTGCCAAAGCTTCACTGGGGCGTACTCCTGTATATATCAAAATATGTATCCACACATTTATAATTTTAATTTCACTTACAATATGAGATAGCATATTAATTTCCTCATCAGTAAGAGGTTTCGGTTCAGTAGACATTCTATTGGATTGAGGTTTTTTTATATTTGCCATGAAGTCGGTTCTTAGCAGCTGATCACCGTCTTCAGCTGCCGCTTCTTTTATAGCTCCATGGAGTAAGTTATAAACTTTATTAATCATGCTTTGGCTGTAATATTGATGAGAATGCTTTTTTCCTTTTGTATATGTTTTCTGAGCAAAACCATTGATAAATTCCATTAGTACAACTTTATTTATTTCACTCATACGATAGTGTCCTAATCCATTAAGTATATGAGTAGCAGTTGCCAAGGTACTTGTATAACTTCTTGACCGAGTTGCTCCGTCAAGGCTTTTTAAATACTGCATGAAATAATCTTTAAAAAGCATATCTTTATTTAGCTTTATATTTTCATAATTTTGTTTAGTGTTGAAAATTTTCGAGAGCAGTTTTTTAATATTTATTAACATTCTTATTCCTCCTGAAATATGGCAAATAATTAATTGTTATGTTCGATATTTTTAAAAATTGGAGGGGAGCGTATATGATAAATAAACATATTAGAATTATATCTGATGTGTAAAATAATTCTAAATATATTAACAATATTTATCTGCAAATGTAGTAAAAATAAATAAGTCGGACATTTTGTCCCACTATTGACATAAATTAAAGACAAACGTATAATACTAATGTAGGGTAGAGTTGCTCTACACCATTTTTAATGAAAGGTGCGTTGCAGCCTAAAATGCAACCCTTTAATGAAAGGTGCACTACAGCCTAAAATGTAGTCCTTTAATGAAAGGTATGCTGTGCCTTAAAACAGCCCTTAATGTAATGAGGGGAGTAAAGATTTATTCTTTGCTCCTCTCTTTTTTGTGGGAGTGTATTAAATTTGAAGCTTGACTTTTATAATGTTAATAAACCTTATATTGAATATTTACAAAAAGCAGAATATGAAAAAAGAGGCTTTACCAGAGTACCCAATATAGATTATGGAGATAAAAAACAAAAATTTTTGTGTGGAATCGTACTGAGTTCCCCAAAGACCAATCTAAAATATTTTGTGGGAGTTACTCATTATAAAACTCAAAAATCAGAAAATTTTCTTATTATGGTAGACAAGGACAGACAGCAGGTAAAAGGTTCATTGAGATTTAACTATATGTTTCCTGTTCCGGTACAACTTATTACCCGTAAGGAGATATTGGCTGAACCAGATGAGACTTATAAAATTCTATTGTCAAAAGAATTAAAATCGATAAATTCTCACTGCGAAGAAATTGTAAAAAAAGCTAATGAAGTTTACAAAAAAGTCGTAAATAAAAAATGTAGCAAGAATTTGATTTTAAACAGCTGCGATTTTACATATTTGGAGACTAAGTGCATAGAATACTGCAAAATTAATAATATTAAACTTCCTGAATTAGAGTTAAATCATGAAAAGTTAGAATCAGCGAAAGAATGCACTCCTTGGAATGATTTATTAATTACGGTTTCTAAACAAAAGGAAAAAGAGAAACCCAAAATCATAGAGGAAGACATTGAACCTGATAGGTAAATTAAACTTCCTATGCAAGCGATTAAAAGAAAAAAGGCCGCACGTTCAATTAATAAACAAATGCGCCTTTTCTTGCATTAGATGTATAAGCTATAAGTTACCTATAAGCTATACAGTAAGTATATAACTATTCTTCCTTTAATTGCCTAACTGTAAGTCTAAAGAAGATATGGAAAATAAGGACTACCCCTATTTTTAAAAGAACCATTGACTTTTTGATTTATGTAAACTATAATCTCTTTGAGAGAACTAAAATGTTTAGAGAAGCGTTTTAGGCAAAGGAAGACACGAACCGGTAGACGTGTCTTCCTTTTTTTATTTGTAAGTTTGTATAGCAAATACCGGTTATGACGATAGGCTTTAGTTTTCTTGTAGTGCCTGTGTACGCTGTTTATAAATGTAAACTGTCTAAGATATTTAACAGCAGTAACAACACGGCTGTGACTTAACCCTGTTGCTTTTGCAATCGTGTTAAGACTTGGGAATGACTCATTGCTTTTACAATTCATACGCATTTTTATGTAACAGTAAACCATAAAGTCTGTACTTTTTATTTGTGTACTAAATATGCAGTATTCAGCTTTAAACCAGCCACCGGAAAGTTTATTTAATATGTATTTATTTTTAAGTTTGCCTCGGTAGTCGTGCCTTGTTTCTTTAGAAATCAGTCTGCGGCTTTCAAGTTCATTTACAGCGCTTATGGCTGTTTTATTATCCATATGACAGTTATCAGCAATAGTTTTATAGCTGATAGTAATAGCACGCAGAACGTTAATACGGCTTAATAGAAACGCATATACAAATACTGCCTTAGGGGAAAGCTTATAATCAAATATGCTGTTTGGCATTTTAAAAAATCGCATATGTATTTTCCTTTCTATTTTATTAAACGTCTTCTACTTTCTTCTGCATTGAGAAATAGGGCAGAGGGTTAACTGCATCATCGTTAGCCCGTATTTCAAAATGTAAATGGTTACCGGAACTGTCGCCGGTGTTTCCGACTAAAGCTATAGCATCACCTTTTTGAACCTTGGTGCCTGTATGTACCAACAGCTTACTGCAATGACCATACAGCGTGCTATACGTTTCATCATGCTTAATCATTACAACGTTTCCGTATCCGCCGAATCCAGTTCCATATTGCCCATAATTGGAAAATGTTACAGTTCCCGAAGCGGAAGCATAAATTTTTGTTCCTTTAGAAGCGGCTAAGTCTATACCTTTATGTAACTTGCCGTTACGATAACCGAAACCGCTTGTTATTCGATACTGTCCGAAAGAAATGGGACAAGTAAAGAAGCCGCCGCCCGATGAATCAATACATGAATAATAGCTTAATACATGACTTACATAATCAGGTGCACCATAGCTTTTTAATCCCATTTGCTGTGCTTTCATCTGCGAAAACTCAAGAGCATTTTCTTTACTGTATCCGCCTTTTGAAATCGCCCAGTCAATGTAACCACCGCCGTAGTTGTATCCCTGAAGGGCAAGACTTATGTGCTGAATATCAGTCGGAGATTTACATTTTGCGGCACGCAGGCAGCTCTCGAGATACTGTATTCCAACTTGAATTGAGTATTCAGGGTTTGTAATGCCGTTGTGTTTTTGAGGGTACTTTATATTAAGAGGACACTCCGATGACTGCATGGGGTCGTTACCTACTCCGCCGCTTTCTGTCTGTATAACAGCGAGAACAAGTTCAACATAATCTGGTATTTTATATTTAGTACAGTATTTTGAAACTATGGGTTGATACGATAGAACCTGTTCAGACAGTGAGCTGTTTTCAATGTTGGTTGATTGGTTTAATGCTGAAGAACCGCCAACTACAGCACATATGACAGCTGTTATAAATAAAATAAAAAAGATTGGAACTAATGCTCCAATCAAAGCTAAAATTATTTTCTTTTTCATAACTGCACCTACCGTTCACTTTCAATTTCCCATTCAATAGAACGTTCAAGTCTTTCGTATTCAAATTCATTTTTAGATTTAATATAATCCTTATTCATTGCTTTTTTTAAGTTGTAAATACTACTTTCCTTACGGCTTACATAATTACTTTTTGCTTGAAGTTTTTGTTTTGGTGATAAGTTACGTTTTGAAAGCTTACTTTCTAAACGAAGTGTATTGTTGTAATTTCTAAGCTCTGTAAGGACTGCATTTCCCATTCTTGTGTAAAGGTCGTTAATTTTTGTCTGCTTATAGTTTTCATACATTTTCTTTTTACCTGAACCGTAAACAGATTTTAAAAACTCCTGCTGTTCGTCCAGCCGCTTATTAAGTTCAGCAAAATCTTTCTTGTGGTACATATCAATATACATTTTTGTAAACTTGTCAATATGCGGTCGTACATCTTTTAAAGCGTTCATATTGTAATTCCATAACCTCCTATCGGGAGGAAGCTCTGAGTAAAGATTTAAAAACTGCCCTCGTAAGTTTTTGTCTTTGTATGAATTCTTTTCGCGCTTTTCTTTTACAATATCGTTTCTAATTATTTCATTGATTTTTGTAAGCTGGGGGGAACGGTCAACAATATTATTTACAACTTTTGATTTCATTTTTGAAAAGGTTTTAGGTTTAAGCATACCTTTGAACTGAACTTTCTTTTCTGTTGAACCGTCTGGCTTTTGATTTATTATTTCTTTTTTTCTGCGTGTTGGATTAGGTTCGACTATTGCAATATGAATGTGAATATTGTCTGTATTAAAGTGAATGGATGCGCTCCAAACTGCGGAGGCATCCATTTTCTCATTAGTCAGCATTTCATTCATAGCAAGCCTTGTAATATGCCTGATTTTATTTTCGTCAAGCAGTCCTGAAGCCGAATGGTAAAGTCCATTCTCTTCTAAAAAGTCATTAGTAAAGCTGATTACGTTCTGCCACATGGGGCTTTCATTTTTCTGTGCTTTTAAAAATTGCTGTTTTAAGTTTTCTTTTTCTTCAAGTGTAAGTTTATCTTTAGTTGAGGTAAATAAAGCAGAGGCACGTTCCGACTCAAGATTAAACCCAAGCTTTTGTTTCTGTTTTTCAGGGTTATCCATGTAATCGGCGTAAACAGAATATAAGTTGTATCCAGTACTTCTAACAGCTTCACTTCTGTCAATGTAATTTATGTATTCAGAAAATTTTTTATCTGCAAAAACAAAACGTGATTTTAAAATTACACCAGGGGTAACTTTATCTGACATTTTCAAGCTCCTTTATATGAGGTCGTCCTCTGATATATAATCAGGTGTTTCTCTTTTTTCTTCTTCAAGTAGTTTTTTCTTATGTGACGCGTCGAGTTTTTTCTGTCTGTAATTTGCTATTCTATCTTTTACAATTTGCTTTGCCTGCCGTAACTGTTCGGTGTCTTCAGCAAAGAATGTTTTATATGGAGAATATCCTATTAATGTGTTTAGAAGTAAAAGAATAATATCGCTGTTTCGGTCTGCATTATTAACACCGAGCCGAATTCTTGTAATCGGAGCATTGAGTTCTTTTGCGACACCCTTAGAAAGTTCTTCTATTAAAACTTTTGTTGCAGAAATATCGTTTTTGTGTTTATGTTCTTCTATAATTTCTGTAAGTGCAGCAGTCATTGTTCGCAGATGATTTGTATCTCGGTAATGTTCTATATATGAAATTATGGACTCGTCAAGTAAAAATTCTTTTCTGCGCTTCATTAATTATCATCTACTATCCTTGAAATTTGTTCTAATGCCGAACTGTTACGCTGAATAACGTTCAAACATCTGTCGAGTACAATTGTGTATCGTTCTTCATAGCTTTTAAATTCTTCGAGTGCTGCATAGTTGTTTAATAAATTCGAAAGAAAGACGTTTCGCGAAACATGCTGTTTTTTTGCAAGTTCTTCAATTTTTTTCACTGCGGCAGGGTCTACATAAGGTGCTTTTATTTCCAAATTAATGCCTCCTTTGTTCAAAATTTTTCTTTAAAAGCCTGCCCGGCGAGGGCTTCGTTTTTCTTAAAAAGGTGTATTGCGTGAAACGCGCCTTTTTAGGGGAAAGAGCATAAGGGGTTTCTGTCCCCGCACAAAGCGTGGAGTTAGGCAAAGCCTAACGAAACGGTGGGTACACGATTTTTTGTAATTCCGTATGTTTATACACATGATATCCGGGTGAATTCCGTATGTTTTAACTCTGCTTTTTCAGCACAGGTGGAACTTTTCCGCTCTTTGTATCGTTCAGTTTTTGATTTAATTTTTGTAATTTTAATTTGTTATCTTTTATCTTTGTTTGATAATTTAAAATATTATTTTTAATATCATCTATTTTATTTATTTTATATTTAACCGATGCATTAGACTTTTGAATTTCGTCCTGTGTTTGATATTTTTGGTTAGCTTTTAGTGCAGATATATCAAACTCTAACTGCTTTATTTCTGCGTTACAAGAGTTAATCTGTTTATTGATTTCAGAATTTTCTTTTTTTATTTCGGACATCTGATTACATATACCTTTAAGAGCATAGTTGAGTTCGGATTGAGGTTTAAGTGAATTGTTGATTTTAACTTCTCTAATGTCACAGAAGAAGTTAGCGCCTTTTAACGCTTCAAGTTTTTCATCTTCAGGTGAACTGTTTAAAGCGTCTTTTTCATCAACCCAAAGTGAAATAACGTCCCATTTTTGAGGAATATCTTTTATTTGTATCATCAGTAAATCATTACTGCTGTAAGCTACATATGCATTTAAAGGAATGGATTTGTTTCTGTTTGTGTGTGCTGTTGGTTTAAATTTAATGTCCTGAGTGTCATCTGCATTTTTAAACTTTAATGATATTTCCATATAGTTTTCCTGTTTGTTGTATTGCCAGCTTTCGAGAACTAATGACGTACTTGCTGATGTATTTTTCTGTGTTCCATAACTGCTGTTCATTACTTTAACATCACTTGGAAGCCAAAGCTTGCTTGTTACAAAAACAGTCATTAGTATAAAAAATACAGTTAAAAATATTTGATACTCCTTATTTATGTTTTCTGTGATTTTTTTCTTTAACTGCCTGATTTTTTTCCGTGAATCCATAATCAAGCACCACCTTTGAAAAGCTGTTCTTCTTCATCGGTAATGTGAATATAAGTATGTAAAATATCTTCGCCGGTTGAAAGGAAACATTCACCTTGACCTAACCTTGGGATTTGTTTTAACTGACTTTCCGTTAACTGGTCGCCGAATACTGTTCTCATAATTTCAGTACAATTGGATTCCTGCTGCATGATGATTTTATACTGTGTCATTTCAAACATAGTCTTTAATTTTTCAACGGCTTCATTGTCGTTGTTCTGTGGATTATAGTCGCGGATACTTTGGCTCGCCTGAATAAGTCCTGTAAAATATTTACGTCCTTCGCGGATAATGGAAGTCATGTAATCGAGGGCAAGCGGATTTTTAGTGTTTATAAATTTATGTGCTTCGTCAACCATAAGCATGAGTTTTGGCACTTGATAAATCGGAGTTCCGCTTTCGTACATTTTTTTACTTGGTACTCCTATTCGTATCATATCGTCACACATTAACGAAAGAATGTTAAAGAGAAGTGCGTTAAAAATTTCAGACTTTAACGTGCTTATGCTCTGTACGTTGTAAACAATAATCTGTTCATCCGATAAGTTTGGAAGTGATGTTTTTCCGTTGAACATTTTACCGTAATTGTTGACAAGGTTAGAAAGTGTAAGCTCAATACTTTCAAGTCTGCGCCATTTTGAAGGTGATAAGTTAGGATTAATATGACGTGTATTTACATCTTCGTAAAGGTCGCTTCTGACAAGTACAAGCAAATCATCGAACGTCGGATACACTTCAGGTGGAAGCCCTGTAATACGCTGATGTTCTTTAGTGTTGCTTATCCAAAGTCCTTTAACTTCATAAAGTCTGCGAACGTATCCCTCAAATTCGTTGCGGTCGTCTTCATCTGCTGTAGGAGATAGAAATTTGTAAAGAGTGTTCATTTTGGAAAGGTGGTTTGCAAAACTTATTGTTTCGTCTTCGTCTGTTTTAAAGACTTCAAGGTAATTTATTATTCCGTCTTTACCGTTAAGAGTTATGATTTTTCCGCCGAGCTTTAATGCTAAGTCGGTGAACTCTCCTGTAACATCTATTACTCTTATATAGTTTCCTATGATAGCATTGTTTTCAAATAACAGCTTTAAAGTTGTAGATTTACCGCTTCCTTTTTTCCCGACTATAAGCATGTCATACGATAAACGCTGATTAGTTTTTCTAAATGAATCGAATATAATATTTCCACCCGTTGAAGAAGTACCAATAGGAAAACCATAGGGGTCGTCAAGATGTTCAAGGTTGAAAGGATAACCCCCTGCTAAAGAAAAAGCCGGAAGAGGATTTCCGACTCTTTTGTTTCTTTCATTAATTTGGTCGTGGTAAGGCTGAAACAAAGCTTTATACATAAACTCTGTTTCATTTAGAAAAACAGCTGCGCGGTATTCGTTGCTTTCAAGATTTTTTATAATCTCCGAAACTCTTTCGTCAACTTCTGATTTTGTTCGTCCTGCAACGTACAGCCGGCACTGAATAAGCTTAATAACTTCACCCTGAGTTTTAATCGACGTAAGCATATCATCAAGAAGTTTATAGTTTTGTTCTGCCTCTATTTGATCACCGTGCTGTGCTGTATGCTGATACCTAACGTCCAGTTCGTCCATGCTGTTGTTGATATCGTCCTGTGCATCGGCGTCTGTTTCGGTTGCAACGTCAAGAACTGAAAATACACCATCTATGTTCATAAGATATGTAAGCCAAAAGTCATATGCCTGCGCCGGATATTCATAAACCATTATGCAGGTGACGTACCCGTCACCTGTTTTTATGTATCGCTCGTCGTCAAGTTTTAGGTTACCTTGCGGTTGAATTTTCGAAATAAGTTCGGCGTTATAACTTTCCTTGTTTTCGGATAGTTCGGCTTTTTTTCGATTTAAAAGAACCATTATTAATACCTCTTTTCAAATTTTTACGTTCTTGTTCATGTTGTTGAGCTGAAAAATAATGTTTTCTTTTTTCTCACGGTCTATAGATTTAATATTGAAATAGTTATTGTTAAAAAGGAGCTGAGCAAGGTTTTTATAATGATTTTCATTGTTTGCAAAAATCATAATGAAAGCCTCTCTGTCGGTTGTTGTTTTTTCTAAGTCCTGCAATACAGCAAGTTTTTGATTTATTATGTCCTCATATTTTTGAAGTTCGGGTTGTTGAAATTTATATGTCAGAAATGTCTGCTGTAATTTTGTATTTGTAGGGTAGTTCATGCTTATTATTTTCATATCGGCTGAGTATTTTCTTAAAAACCTTGTAATACTGTAAACAAGATTTTCAATTTCGTCCTGTGATGCATCATAGTAACACCGCCCTTGGAATTCAAATATGTCAATTATTTGGTTGTCGTCGGTTATAAAATAATCATTTTCATAATTCATTATAGGAAAAACAGTAAGTATTTTTTTCTGTGTTTTAGAACTTGTTTTCTGCTTTCTATTTCTGTCCTTTATAAAAAAGTTTTTATGTTCTTTCTTTTCTCTTCGTTCTTTAGTCTTTTGATTTTTGAGTTCTTCACGTCGCTTTTTAGCCTGCTTTTTATATTCTTTTTCCTGCTCTTTTAACTGTTTTCTTTCTTCTTTTGTAAGCATATTAACCCTCCTTTTCCTGTTCCTGTATGTGATTTATCGAATAATATGTTTCATGGTCTTTACCGATTAAAAAAAGAATTGCTTCCCAGTTCCTTTTTTTCGGGTTCGATTTTGCGGGCTGTATTAAATAAAATCCCGCAAGAATAGCAGTAATCCAAAACGGTATTTTAAGCCATGAATGCACTCCGTTTTGAAAAATAAGATATATTCCCATAAGTACAGCAGATGTTTTTACATCTTTAAGCCAAATTCGAGGCTTATCGAACATTTTGTATTCTTCTTTAAGATTTTTCGGGATTATATACATCATGATTTATCACCTTTATTCTCAGCTTTTTCTTTATTCAGTTCTTGTTCAGCCCATGAAGCGGCAGACGGATCTTGTTTATTTGAATTTTTCTTTTCATTTTTGATTTCTTTCTTAGCGTCTTTAATTGCTTGATGATGCGATAAGTTAGGATTTTTCTGCAAAATTGTTTGTGCGTGCTGTTCACGGTTTACAAGTTTGTCACCGCGTTTCTGTTTGCTTCCCCGGGTAAGTGAATACATATGCTGTGCTGATGAAACAGCACCTGTATTTCTTATTCCGTTAGATACTTTTGAATGAAAAGCTCCGCCCATAGTTTTTGGAGTGGAAGTGTTGTTCTTTTTGTCTGTTTGGTTAGAATCATTGGATTTTGGAATTTCAGTTTTGTTTTCGATGTTTTCGTTAGTCTGCTGTTCCTGCGGCTGTCCGGGAATAGGGTTGGGCGTTGGAACACTTTTTTCTTTATCTGAAACAGCAGCATTTGTTGCATTGTGACTTTGATTAATTGGTGCGGAAGCGGGGTTTGAATTAACGGAAGCTTTATTGCTTTGTTTATTTTCAGACGAATTATTACCTGAATTTTGTGCATCTGATGAATTTTTAGCAGATGAGAAGCCCTGTTTAACTGCGGAAACTCTGCTGTGATTGGCGGCTGCACCTGAAGCAACACCTGCGGCGACGCCTCCAACAGTACCTGCGGCACGTCCTGCACCGGAAAGAACACTTTTTGCAGAACCTATAACACCTCTTGATTTTATGGAGTCTAACGCAGCCCTGCCTCCTGCAAGTGCAACACCGCCCGCAACCATACTTCCTGCGGCTTTAAGCCCGTACAGTGTGCGTACAGCACTTTGTACACCGACATCTATACCAAATATCTGTGCGAACAAATTCGGCCCATCTATAACAGCAAAAGCAAGAGCGATTGATACAATAATGCGGACATAAATAGGTATGTTTTTTATCCCGGATAAGTACGTCATACCAAGAATGTAAAGCTGTAGCATAAATGATACAGAGAAAAGAGTAACGAACGTTGATATAAGCATATGAAGACATTTTTTAAGCCTCTGTGCTGTAAATATATCAAATAAGGCTATAACCTGCGTCATAGTCTGATGAAATGCTAATTCGTAGAGTAACCGCGCAATTTTTATTCCGCTTAATATTAAAGCCACTGCTGAAACAATAAGTGTAGTAAGTATTACCGCCCAGTCTATATTCCAACGATAATAATATTGTGAGAAAATTGGAATGTTTATTATACCGAGCTGACCCGAACCGAGTTCGACCAATGTTTCCTTACCATCGCTGTCAGTGGAAACTTTATTTTTCCAAACTTCGGAGTGCTTCATTTTATCGGGACTTACAAGCTCGTTAGGGTCAATTTTCGTAATTCGTGTGTCTGTACCTGTCATTACAAAACTGTTTTTATATTTTAAGTCTGTACTTTCAAAATTTTCCGCATCATATCTTGTTGTATCCGTAATATTTTCAGATAGTATACTATCTGATACAATTTTATTATCTGCCGAGCCACCGGAGTCGTCTGCGTTAATGTAACTTATTGCTTGATTTGTTAGAGTATAAGTTGAGGTAAGCAAAGATGGAATAGCAAATGCTATAACAATACCTATAATTGAGTTAGATATAATTGAAGCATACTTTACCGGTTTTACCATAGAAAGCAAACCGATAAATAAAATAAGCAGGAGCATTAACGCAACGGCAAGACCCAAAACTTTCTTGTTTAATGCTTTAACTCCTGAGCTTGTAAAAAAACCACCTATTGCATCGTTTACGCTGTAAATACATCCTTCCAAATTTTTTACAAGCCCGTGCAAAAATATAACAACAGCCCAACCAATACCGCGCAGTATATTGTCCGGCAAATTGTTTGACTTTAGAGGAAAACTGTTCAAAATCTTTTCCGTATTTGCCGCAAATGCTTTATTAGGAAAAATAAGAACGGTTAATATCAAAAGCAGTAAGCTTGTAACAATACCGCAGACTGCTTTTTTCCTATGTTTGAATTTCAATGTTTTCACTTCTTTCGGGTATCTGATTTTCTGCATTCTCAAGGACTGTATAAATATCGTCAAATGTATGCTGTGATATTTTTTCATTATCGAGAAGTTCCTGTAAAAATTTATCAAATTCAGTAACTGTAATGTTCACGTTTATTGATGATGTATCGAAGCTTTCGAGTTCAAAGAATTTGATTATTTGTGAGAGCTGTTCCTGTGATAAATATTCACATATCAAAGGTTCTTTTTGTATAGAAATCTCTTCTAAAACATTGTCATTTTCAAATCCGGGTGTATATGCAATTTCAGTTAAGTCTACATCTTTATGCTTACATGATTCAGTAATGTTGAGGGATTGATACGGCTTTTTTGTATCGAAAGTATCTGCAAGGTATTCGTACCTATACTTCATTATTGTTTCATCATGATTGTAAATAGGATTAGGTTTAATTTTTCTTCCGTTTAAGTCCGTTCTTTTTGTAACGCGGATAACGGCACTTTCTCCGGGCTTAAACTCCATTAATTCGTTGTAGTTTAAGAGTGGCTGAGTATCAACGTGTTCTGACATTTTCTTATCAAGTGACAGGTTGTTTTCTTCACTTCTTGAAAAGACGGTAATTGTTTTACCGCCTATTATACTTGAAATATACTTAGCAGTGTCTTCCTCAATTGTTAAAAGGTAAATTTGGTTGCCGCAGTTACTGATTATTGTTTTACCGTCCTGTTCACCGTAAAGTTTATATATTTGTGAATACCCTTGAACGATAAGGTCGAAACGAATGTTCCTTCCTGTGCATACCGTTAACATGTGCGCCATATTCGGAATAGGGATGATGTTTCCAAATTCATTTAGGAGAAATATAACTTCTCTTGTGCATTTTCCGCCATGTGTTAAGCTTTTTTTAGAAAGCATATAGTAAAGCTGACTTATAAACATAGTAACAAGAAAATGGTTTGACGTATCATAATCCGGCATAACAAGAAAAACGGCAGAAGGATGTTCTTTATTAAATCCGACATCTTCAAGGCTAATCGTGTTTTTAGATGTCATCTTTGCAATATCGTCCATTGTGAATTTAATAAGCTGTGAAAGTGTATTAGCAAAAATATTTCCTTTTGTTTTGCCGGTTGCAAAAGCTACGGATGCGTATTGCAGTCTTGCTATATCGTTAAGACCGCGGCTTTCGAAAAATTTATCTATCTTACTTTTTTTATTGTCTTTAGGTTCGCCCAGGTCAATCAGAAGTCGGGCAACTGAGTACATATTTATTTTGTTGTACCATTTCTGTTTTTCTTTTTCATCGGTACACTTTTCCGCTTTTGCACAGCAGTCTATTGTTACTGCTAAAATTAAGGAGTTGGTTAAAGCAATGCTCCAGTTTTCCCAGGTTTTGTCCTTTGCATTTGAGTCATGGAACAGTATGTAGGACAAAGTGTTGGTAATAAGCTGTGCTTCAGATTTGTCACCGCGTAAATATGCGTCTATGACAAGCTGTAAAGGGTTAAAGGATAAGCCCTTAAAATAAATTAAATCAAATATATGAACGATATATCCTCTGCTTTCAAGAACTTCTTTAGAAGCACACGCCTGTTCACCCTTTGGGTCAGAAATTATTATACTTGCTCTGTCAATAATCCTTTTTGGTCTGCTGTAAATATCAATAGCGGGTATTGCGTAAATTTCATCTTTGCCGCTTCGAGTCGTACCTATTAGTAAATTGTTAACGGGGCTGTCATCTATAAAAATTCTGTCTTTGTACCTTGAAATAGGGAATCCGCCTTTACCCTTAAAGAATTCAGATTTTTCAGGTACACTGCGGTATTCACGTTTTAATTCTGTAATTGTTGCAAAATGGCGGCTTCCTTTCTGTTTTGCGTTTGATAAGGGTGTAAGGTTGGTTTTCATTAAGTACACTAACCTTACGCAAAACAAAGATGATACTATGGCGCTGATAAGATAAAACCATTTAAGTTTCAAGTTAATTTCAAAAGGATTAGGAATTAGAAAAGTTACTTTATTTGATTTTAAACCGCCGGCTTTTAAACAGGCTTTAAGATAACTAAATGAATTAATTGCAAGTGAACCTGAAAAGTTAAGCAATACCATAAGTACTGAAAAACAAATTACAACAGAAATAATAATGACGCGCGTATCTGAAAAAAAGTGCTGAAGCTTAATTCTGAAATCTTCCAAGAACAACACCTCCTAAAGAAGACAAGTCGGACAAAATGTCCGACTTGATTAATAAATTTTAAAATCCCATAAGGCCATCTATAAACGCTTTAATTACACTGCACCCAGCAACAAGAACCATACCAACTACGACACATACAATACGGTATTTACCGGTTTCAACATTGCTTTTTCCACCGCTCATAAACTGTATAGCAGCTATAAGTAAAAAAAGACCTGCAAGACAGCCGCCTATTATCTGTCCGGCTGTCATAAAATTGTTTATCGTATCAGTTATTTGCGACGGAACGTTAACGGATAGAGTATGTAATGGGATATTCATCAACATATATTTCAATCTCCTTTTAATGCCGACAGAACTGTGTCGGAGTTTTCAGCCAAAAATTCGAGGTGTTTTTGATAAAGCCAGGAATCATAATTTTTACCTTGTTTTACTAATATAGCCTCAACGAGATTTTTCATCTCTTTTGATTTTTTATCAGCCATTTAACGTTCCACCTCCATTTCCTGTGGGTTCTCTTTTGGGCGGTTTACTCTTTTACGCAGGCAGTCATTTATGTCTTTTTCATGTTTTGGTTTTAGTACCGCAGTGTGTATATGAGGGTAATCTGTTTGCAATTTATCCAGTATCTTTTTATTTGCCTGTTGACCTGCCACATCGTTGTCGTTTGCAAGTATTACTTCTTTAACCTGAGGATTATCGTTAAGCCTTGTAAACAGGGCAGCATCTTTGCCAGTGCCGCAAGTTGCAAGATATGAGGCATTTGTAATCGGCTTTCCCTGCTGCTTCATCAAAGACATTATAGAAAGTGCATCAATAGGGGCTTCACATACATAAAGCCGGTCAGTATTGTTATTTATGAAAAAGCCGATATCCTGGCGGCTTCCGGCAACATCGCGCTTAAAATCAGAACCTGTTAATGTTGTGTGCCGTGTTGCATATTCGGTGTTCCCGTCCTTGTCTTTACCGACAAAAACAACATTGTGCTTATTGTCTTCATAGAGAAGTCCGTCTTTTATGCATTTTTGAACGACTGCTGAATCAATACACCTTGTTTTTACAAGGTAAGCAAATGCACGGGTAAATTTACCGCTGAATTTTTGGGGAAGAGTGAATTCCTTTTTTGGTTTTGAGGGATTAGAATTAATAGTCTGTTTTGTTGGAGTGTATTCAAATTGTCTGCCGGAATATTTTTCTTTAAGTGTTTTTATAGCTTCCTGTTTCGTAAGTCCGCCAAAGTGCATCACAAAATCAATTACAGAACCGCCGATACCTGTTGAAAAACGGTAAAAGCTGTTCGTTTCAGGGTAAATTATTAAACTGTCATGTTCTTTAAGACTATAATAGTTACCTATTTTTTCGGGGGTATAGCCCATAGCCTGTGCAACGCTTAATATGGATATACCGCGTTTAATATTATCAAGTATAGATGAGTCATTGTATTTATAATCTTTGTAGTTTTGTTTTTGATTTTTAGGGGTTTCGGTTCTGTCTGCCATATTTTGCAAAGAATCATTCTTTTGAACCTCTGATTTTTTACGAATCGGAATTACTTTTTGTATCGGTTTGATAGGGGAGAGCAGGGGTTCAAGCTCTTTGTGCAGAGTATAATAAGCTGAATTAATAGTCTTCAGGGCATCTTCAAAATTAAAATCATTTAATTTTTTACATTGGTTATAGTTCTGTACAAAATGACTTTTGCGGGTTTCTGTTAATTTAATTCCTACATATTTTTGTAGCATGATTGAAATTCCGTCCGCTTCAAGTTCCAATATTTCAGTAGGAAGTTTAAAAGTTTCGGGGCTGTTGTGCATTAATGCATGACCTAATTCGTGGGTTAAAGTTGACAGCTTTTCTGTATCGTTTAATTTTTCATTTATTCTTATAATTTTTGTTTTAGGTGTAAAATTTCCTCTTAATGAAATAGATTGTAAGTCTTCCTCTTGAACAGGAAAACCTTTTTGCTGTGAATAAGCTTTAACGGCTTTATAAAGTTCGGCGTGCTGTTCGGAGGAATAACCCATATTAAAAATTTTTGGGTAATCTTCAGGTGGGCAGTTTGTCTGAGATATGTCGAAAACATTCCCTATTCCAAACCTTGTATGTACGACGGTTTTAAGTTTTCCCTCTTTAATCAATTTCTTTTCTTGAGGTGTTGCATCTATTAAACGGCGGTATTGTATTTTACCGTCTTTTTCACCAAGCTTTATAAGTTCTGTTCGGATAGGATACAAAACTTTTATTCCGTGTTGTCCTTTTTTAACGTGGTATCCTTTTGCATTCCAGTCGCGAAAACTTGCCACAAACGTTGAATATGGGTTTTGTGTATTTATTAGAATAGCGTTATTAAGAGAATACTCATAGAACTGACCTTTAAAAGAAAGAAGTTCAGCAACTTGTTCAGGATTTTTTTTATAATTTTCAACTACGTTATTTAATGTAGTTTTTATCTCTTTGAGTTTATTTGACTGATAATGATATGTTTCAGCCATTTGTTTCTACCTCCTTTCAAACAGCTGCGTGAATTTGAGCTTTCAGCTCTTTGTCTGCATTTTCTATTGAAATAAGTTCATCTATTGGGGCAATGGTTCCGATGTCAAAAGCATCAGGTTCGGCGTCGCAGTAATAAATGTTTCCACCGTCATCTTGAAAAATTGTAATATCTTCAAAATGAGCGGTAACAGTAGCAATGTCATTTTCGTTTAATACTTCACCGTCTTTGTAAATACTTAAATCTTCTTTAATCAATCTTAAACAGCCCTTTCTAAGCAAAAAATAAAGCACGGTAATTTACCGCGCTTCCTTAAGTTATTAATTAAATCAAGTCATCTTCGTTAATGGTATCTGAGTAATCTTCATCATTAGAAGTGTTTTTATTGTCAGGAGCTTTAGGTTCTTTTGGTTTACTGTCGCAGAATTCAAAGGTATATGCTACGATATACGGTTCATACGCACGCCCTTTTTCTTTGTCAAATGGTGGGATTTTCAAAGTACCACTTATATAAATTTTCTGCCCTTTTTTAACATTCTTGAATATGAAATCACCCATGCCGCGCCATGCGACAACCTTTATAAATTCGACAACATCTTTTCTTTGCTGACAGGCAAGCCGGAACTCACAAACGCTATACTCAGTATCATTCTTTATAATTGAGCGTAATTGAGGAGCGGCAACAAGCCTTCCTATTGCTTTAGCTTCCAGCATAATTAATTTCCTCCTTTTTTAATTTATCAATTTTATCTAAAGTAATTTCGTTAATTTTCATACGGCTTAATAATGTATCCGATACATCACTAATCTGTTTATGCTGTCCTTTATTTTCTACACTTTGCATTTGGTATTCCCAAAGGGTTTTAAGCTTTATGTTTCCGTTTATAAAAGAACATTCTGAAATATTTGAAATCCTGCGTTTCATGTCTTTGTATGTATGCAGGGTAACAATAATCGGAAATGCACCGCATGTAAAGTTTAATGCGATATTGTAATCAATATTGCTGTTCTTTTCCTGCCACTTTTCAGCCGCAAGTCTTAATCCTGTTTCGGCAGTATCTGCGAACATAGAAGCTAACACTGTACATCCGTTCAGGCTTAAACCCTGCAATATTTCGCGGTCTAAATTACATCCAACAATATCAGGGGTTAAGCTCATTAGATTATAAATAAACTCTTTACTATTCATATCTTTTGAAATGAGTAAATTTGCTCCTGTATTTAGTTCTCTCTCGTTTTCTTCAACGGTGATGATGCTTTTATCATGAATAGATGAAAGAAGATACTGCATAAAAGTTGTTTTGCCTGCTCCTCTGTTTCCCACGAGAAGAACAGAAACGCCGTAGTTAAGAACAGTTAAAAGGAAATCTAATTCTTTCTTAGCCGCAAAGTCATTTAACAGATAATCCTGTGATGAAAATTCACGCTTTTTAAGTTTCTGAATGGTACAGCAGACTGAAATACTATCTTTAACAATGGGTGTAAAAAATGCCGTAATTCTAATGTTGTTTTTCAGTTTCCCTGAAATCATAGGTTGCGTTACGTCTAAATTGGATACTTTCAAAAGGCTTTTTATTATTTTCTTAGCATGGTCGGGTGAGTTGAAACCGTCAATCTGAACGGATTTACCGTTTATAAAGTGAACGTAAACCTCATTCCATGAGTTAATCTGAATACTTTGCACCCAAATGTCTTTCAATGGATTTGTTAATACAGAGTAATTAAAAATATCGTTATATAGTTTTTCAGCGGCTTCGTCAGTGGAGTAGTTGTTCAGTCTTATGTTAGTATCAATTAGATACTGTTTAATTACTGTAACTGCATTTCCTGTCTGCCAAAAAAGCTTGCTTTGCTGTTGTTTAATTTTTTCAAGTAGTTTTATATATTCCTCAGAATATCCTTTCATTCTGTAATCTGATATCGTATTTATCCCCCCTCTCAATAACGAAGGCGACTGGAAGTCCGGTCGCCTTTATTAAACTTTCATTTGTCTGATGTACATGAATTGTCAAGCAAAAACGAATCACCGTTTAATGGGTTTATTGTTACGTATATACGTGCGGTCGCATACTCACCGTGGTAACCAAATCTATCTCTTGTATGACTTGTTGCAGTTATCGTGGATACTTCTATTGTAGATGTTATTTTATATATATCATTTGTCATGTCGTCATATATATCCATGTCATAAGAAGACCAAACTTCCTTTTGATTCAACTTTAATTCGCAACGTCCATCTGCGGTAGTAGAGTCTGAAAAAACACCTGCCCGTATTTTGATTGTTGAACCCGCAGGTAAAATTAGTGGTTCTGTAAAAATGTAAGTAGCATTACAAGCAGTATAATCATAGCAAGGCAGAGCCCTGATATATGATGTGTTTGCATTGTCGTTTCCCATACTAATAACGTACATACCTCCTCCATCAATGTTATATGTCCATGTGTAAGGCTGCAATTTGAAAAGTGCCGTTAAAGTTGTATCTCCGGTAACTTTATAATTTCGGTTTTCACTGGTGTTACCATCAGACCACTTTACAAATTCATATTTATCGTTAGGTGTTGCTGTAAGCTTTATTTCAGTGCCATAGGCAAACTTACCGCCGCCTGAAACTGTACCTCCGTCACCTGCTTTAACGGTTACTATATGACAATCAATCTCAAATTTTGCAGTAATATTTATATCTTCATTAAGATTTTTAACTACATAAGTAGGTTCAGTGCATATTTCTTTTCCGTCTTTAGTCCAGTTAACAAAGTGATAATGTTCATCAGGAACAGCATTTAATGTGACGTCAGTGCCAACATGATGAGTGCCAGCTCCGACTACCTTACCGTTTTCTGCGTTTGCGGTAATTGTGTATTCATCGGGTGTTACCGTTACTTTACATTCAGCAGTAAATCCGCCGTCATGCGATTTTGCCGTAATAACAGCAGTACCAACGCCTGTTCCGGTTACTTTTCCGTTTTCGTCAACGGTGCAGATGTTTTCATTTGAGGACGACCAAATAACGCTTTTATCCGTTGCGTTATCAGGTGTAATTGTTGGTATTAAAACTGCAGTGTCTTTGCGTATAATGCTGAGTTCTGTTTTATCTAACTTAATACCTGTTACCGGGATAAC
>ENA-UOOM01001513-UOOM01001513.1-fermentation-metagenome-genome-assembly--contig:-NODE-1513-length-22062-cov-8.218749_pt1 | contig 22062 bp, 19 predicted proteins | sample MGYA00245781_ERZ724031 | MGnify/ENA primary metagenome ERZ724031 (study PRJEB28704, sample SAMN03018317) | fermentation metagenome | biome: anthropogenic terrestrial biome; feature: soil; material... | reverse complement strand
CGCGGACGTATGCGAGGCCGTCCTCGGCCTCTCCCCAGGACATCGTCCTCTTCTCGTCGTCGTCCTCCATCACGACCAGCTTCCTCTGGCGCATATGCCGCTCCTCTCGCCTCAACTTGGTCCGCCTTCTTCGACGGTAGCGCGGATTTGCACGCCTTGCTTTGCGTGCCCACAGTCACTCTGTGGTCTTCAATGCCTGACTGCGCAATGTAACGGCCTTCGTTTGAAACTCTTCTGTCCATAGACTGACGGTTCTGTCTAGTAATGACTCTTTAGACGTTTTATTCGTCTGAGGTCAAAAACTGACTTTGCTCACAAGAGCGATCGATCCCGGTTCTCTTGGGATTTGCCGCCTAGAGCACAGTGGTTTGCCTTCTAACGGTCGGTTCTTCTCTGCAAACGGTTGCTAATCGCGCATTTTTGCTCGGACAGTGATTTAGCGATGGAGGGCTCGGGATTTGTGAAGGAATCGTGAAAGATACGATATACTTTTAGGGCTTGTCAAACGCCTACGTAAGGAAACCGTTGCACTATGCTGGCCGCTCATCTTCACACCCCTGTAAGGAGGGGCATTAGCTGCGTTCGACTTATGTCGAGGTGGCACTGATGGGCATCCTCATCTCCCGGCGACGGTTTCTCTCCCAGAAGCAGCACAACCTTACTCATCCGATTATCTTCTGTTGCGAGATTGACGGCTTCACTGACGGGGCCGTCTCTCTCAGCAATCCGTTAGCCAGGCGACTGATCGAACTTCCCGCCGCTTCGCGCGGTAGACGACTCGAGGATTGCTTCGTAGGCTGCTTGGAGGATTTGCCCGATAGCATTGTCATTCGCGATTTCGACGCCCTTTTCAACCCGGCTTACCAGGTTGACGTGGTGGCCCTTCTCCTGAGCGCCTATCGCCGGCATCGTTTCGACGCCGTCTGGCCAGGCACCCTTGACGGAGAAGATCTCGTCTACGCCGAAGAAGGTTACCGCGACTACCGCCGCTTCGGCACCGACCACTATGACCTCACCTGCATCTATTAGAGGAGCATCAGCACCATGAAGTACTCCGAACTCATCAGCTTCAGACCCATCGAATCGACCATCCAGCTGCGGGATGCCAACAAGGCAGACAAGGCCCGCGAGCTTGTCGAGACCTATGTGATGTCTGATGGCATGGCCGAGCAGCTCAAGAGCCATCTCATCGACCAGCTGCAAATGGACGAGGTCATAGACAACAAGGGCGTCCTCGTCGTGGGCAACTACGGCACCGGTAAGTCGCACCTCATGTCCGTCATCTCGGCCGTGGCAAACGACGCCGACAATCTTGCCTATCTGCAGAACAAGCGCTTTGCCGAGGACATGAAGCCCATCGCGGGCAAGTTCGAGGTCCTGCGCATCGAGATCGGCGGCGTGCAGATGTCGCTCGCCGAGATACTCTGCGGATACATCCAGGATGACTTCGCAGCGCGGGGCATCGATTTCACCATGCCCGACCTCAAGACCGTCCGGGATAACAAGAAGCTCATCAGCGACATCATGCAGGCGTTCGCCTCGAAGTACGGCGACCGTGGCTACCTCATCGTCGTGGACGAGTTCTTCTCGTATCTGAGTTCCCGCGACGAGCGGCAGATCGTACTCGACCTCGAATTTCTCCGCGCGCTTGGAGAGATGTGCTCGAGTAGCCGTCTGCGTGTCATCTTCGGCGTGCAGGAGAAGATTTTCGACAACCCGCGCTTCAGCTTCGTCTCCGACACTCTGCGCCGTGTTGGTGACCGCTTCTCCCAAGTTATCATCACCAAGGAGGACACCTCTTACGTAGTCTCGGAACGCATCCTCAAGAAGAACGCCGAGCAGAAGGCTCTCATTCGGGAGCACCTGGAGAAGTTTAGCGGCCTCTACGGTGGCATGAGCTCGCGCATGGACGAATTTGTTGACATGTTCCCCATCCACCCCGCCTACGTCGAGGTGCTCAACAAGGTCTACCTCATCGAGAACCGTCACATCCTGAAGAACGTCTCCGTGTGCATCAAGAGCATCTTCGACCAGGACGTGCCCGAGGACGCGCCAGGCATCATATCGTTCGACGAATACTGGCCCGTCATCAAGGCCAACGGAATGCTTCGCAGCAATCCGACCGTGAGCCGCGTTCTCAGCGCAAGTGGGCAGCTAGAAGACATCATCAAACGCGCCTATCCCAAGCCGGCCTTCAAGCCCCTTGCCTTGAAGATTATTAACGCGCTCAGCGTCTACCGGCTGACGACCGACGGACTCGACGTCCAGACCGGTCTCACCGCCGAAGCCCTAAAGGACGATCTCTGCCTCTACCTGCCTATGCCCGAGCAGGATTCTGACTTTCTTCTGGGCGTCGTAAACCAGGTGCTCCGCGACATCATGACCACCGTTTCCGGCCAGTTCATCGTGCACAACGAGGCCAACAACCAGTACTACATCGACGTGAACAAGACCGTCGACTACGACGAACGCATTCGTCAGAAGGCCGACGTAATCGCTCCATCCGAGCTCAACCGCTACTACTACGGCATCGTCTACGGTTGCCTCGACTGGCAGCAGCAGCAATACGTAACCAACTTCGAGATCTACCAGTACGACCTCAACTGGGACAGCCACAACATGTTCCGCGAGGGCTACCTCTTCCTCGGGCTCCCTGGCGAGCGTAGCACCGCTCAACCAGAGCGTGACTTCTACCTGCACTTCATGCCGCCCTTCGGCGGAGATTCCGACGCCCACGACCTGGAGGACGAGGTCTACTTCTACTTCAAGCCCAATGACGGATTCGAGGATGACCTGCGCTTCTACGCAGCCGCGGAGAGCCTGAAGGAGATCAGCGAGGGCAAGGAGCGCGACGCCTACGGCCAGAAGGGGCAGCAGGTACGTCAGAGGCTCATCCGCGCCCTCGGCGCCGGCAAGAACACCATGTTCGACGTTTCCTACCGTGGGGCACGTAAGCAGCTAGTCGAGGTGCTCAAGGGCCGCTATGACCGCGATGCGACCTTCAAGGACACCATCGACCTCGCCGCGTCCCTCTGCCTCGAAGACTACTTCGATGGCAAATACCCGGCCTTTCCGAAGATGCACGTGAAAGTCACCCGGAAGAACATGGCTGACAGCCTGACCGCGGCCTACGAGCAAATCGCTGGCCGCAACACCAAGATGGGCCGTGCCATGCTCGAGAGCTTCAGCCTTCTCGATGCCAACGGGAAGCTCAAGCCTGAGGATTCGCCCTATGGCAAGTACTATATCGGCCTCCTCTCCAAACTCCCGCCCCAGGGCGTCATCAACTTCGACGACCTGTTCGAGAGCGTTCCTGCCCGGGGCGACTTCGACCGGAAGTTCGGCTACAACAATGCCTTCGCAGCCATCGTCCTGCTCTCCCTCGTGTATGGCGGCTACGCCGTGATGAAGACCGACAAGATGGAAGTCACTGCCGCCAACCTCGAGGATGCCGTGAAGAGCGCGGGGACATATGGGCTCATGAACTTCAAGTATGTGTCGCGCCCCGCCGACCTTCCCTTGGCCGAACTCCGAAAGCTGTTCGAGCTCCTCGACATCAACCCAGCCCTCCTTGGCAGCGAGAAGACGCAGGGCAAGGCCGTCGAAGAACTGCTCGCAAAGGCCAAGGATCTGAGCGCGAGCGCGGCGATGTGCGAGCGCGCGCTCGCCAGCGGCTTCGACCTGTGGGGCGAGCCCCTGGCCAACGTTCAGGAGGCCAAGACGATGCGCGAGGCCTGCACGGCCGTGAAGGACGAGTTCAGCAACTACGGCGCCAAGTACAACACGCCAGCCAAGCTCAGGAACTTCCGGCACTCCATCGACGAGATCGAGCTGCTGGGTGAGCAGATCGACCTTGCCCGGCGCGTACCCGAATACCAGACGTTCAAGAACGCGTGCGCACAAGACGTGAGCTACATACAGAACATCGAGTATGCCGAGATCGGCCAGAAGCTCAAGGGCAAGATCGATGACGCGAAGGACGTGTTCCGCAGGGAGCGCGATTCCATCTACGATGGCGAAAGCGGTGAAGTGGCGGCCCAGACGGCCGTGGATGCCCTCGACAAGGTAAAGAGCGACTATATCGACTTCTACTACACCGAGCATCGCAAGAAGCACCTGGGACCCAAGGACGCCAAGCGCCGCCATGAAATCCAGAACAGCACGAAGGTAGCGAACCTGCGCAAGCTGGCCCGTCTGAATATCCTCTCGCGTGCCAAGTTCGACGCCATAGACAAGGAGCTCGCCGGTCTCAGCGAATGCAACGAACTCAACGTGAGCGAGCTCAACACCTCGTACGTTTGCCCGCACTGCCACTACCGCCTGGGCGACGACGTGCCCAATGTCGCAGGCAGGCTCGACGCCATTTCGGACGAGATCGACCAGCTCATAACCGACTGGACGCAGACTCTCCTTAACACCATCGACGACCCTCTCGTGCTCGACCAGAAGCAATACTTGGACGCGCCCCAGCAGAAGCTCATCGATGACTTCGTAGGTACGAAGAAGCTGCCCGAACATGTGGACGAGTCGTTCGTGAGCGCCATCGAGAGCCTTCTTAAGGGCTTTGAGCCCGTGTACGTAGATGGTCGAGAGCTCGTGGACGAACTGGTGAAGCTCGGCCCCTGCACGGCAGATGACTTCAAGAAGAAGCTCGCAGGAATCATCTCAAGCTACACCAGAGGAAAAGACACCGAGAACCTGCGCATCATCGTCAGGTCCGAGTAGAGACAGGCAGGCAGACCATGGAACGCAGGAAGCTGACCAAAGAAGACATTGACAAGGTCCGCGACGTCGAGGGATTCCCCATCGCGACGGACGACGCCATCATCGAACTCTCAGATGCTCCGTACTACACGGCGTGTCCCAACCCCTTTATCAAGGACTTCATCGACGAATACGGTACGCCATACGATGAAGACACCGACGATTACAAATGCGAGCCTTTTGCTGCAGACATAAGTGAGGGAAAGACTGATGCAGTATACATGGCTCACACTTATCATACAAAAGTGCCATATCGGGCAATTATGCACTATATTCTTCATTACACCAAGCCTGGCGCCCTAATCCTAGATGGTTTTGCCGGCACTGGAATGACTGCTTTGGCAGCAAAACTTTGTGGATCTGACAACCCCAATGAAAAAGCTTCGTTTTCTTCAGAAGAGACTGCTAATTGGGGAGCAAGAAATGCAATTATTGGTGATTTAAGTCCGATTGCGACATTCATAGCCCATAACTATTTGTCAGATGTCGACCTAATTCAATTTCATGCTGATTTTCAATCCCTTATTGAACGGTGTAATGCAAAGTATAGTTTTCTTTATCAAACCATCCACAATCCAAAAGGCAATCCGTCAATCGAAGGCCAAATGACCTCGGCATATGGAACTATCAATTATGTAGTCTGGTCGGACATTTTCCTTTGCCCACAGTGCGGCAGCGAGTTCGTTTTCTGGAACGAAGCCATAAAGGATAATGAGGTCTTAAAAACTATTACGTGTCCCCACTGTGGAGCACAATTTAAAAAGTCTGATTGTGAAAGGTCGCAGACTAATGAATTCGACGTACATCTTGGTAAGACAGTACAGTTTGCAAAGCAAGTCCCTGTCCTTATCAACTACACATATTGTGGAAAAACGTACAACAAAGTACCGGATGCCCATGATTTAGAAGTAATTCAAGATGCCAAAGATCTTGCGGACAGCATTTCACTGCCTATAGATGAGCTACCCGATGGTGATAATACCTCTCAGCCCATTCATTCTCACGGTTTCCAATACGTCCATCAGTTCTTCTATAGCAGAAGCGCTCTTCTTTTCTCATTTTACTTTTCAGAAGCAAATAGCTATTCAACCCGTGATGCTCTGAAATTCGTTGGTACGTCAATATTGCTTAAGACAGGATCAAAACTTCACAATATTGGCTTTAAGAATGGGAAGTTAAACCTTGCTGGTGCAATGCCAAATGTTCTATATGTACCAAGCACTGTGGCTGAGCGGAATATCATTCAACTCTTAGAAAAGAAGTACAAAGACATCTGTAAGGTCTTTGCACCCTCTCATTCTACTGGAAAAGCAATCATTCAATGCTGTTCATGCACTGATATGGGCATTCCTGAAAAATCTATTGATTATATTTTTACTGATCCTCCATTTGGTAGCAATATTAACTATTCCGAAATGAACTACATATGGGAGAGTTGGATTAGGGTAAAGACCAATCCGCGATGCGAAGCCATTATTAATAAGACTCAGCATAAGCATTTAGCTAAATATCAGGAGCTTATGACCAAATGTTTTATCGAATATTACAGGGCCTTGAAGCCTGGAAGATGGATGACCGTTGAGTTTCATAACTCAAAAAACGCGGTATGGGCTGCTATTCAACAAGCAATCATGCGATCTGGATTTGTAATTGCAGACGTGCGAACCTTGGATAAAAAGCAGGGAACCTTCAAGCAGATGACAACCGTTTCCGCTGTTAAACAAGATTTAATCATTTCTGCGTACAAGCCAAAAGAAGCCTTCACTCAGATTTTTAATGCAAATTCAGGAACTCCTGAAGGCGCATGGTCATTTGTTGCTCAACACTTGAGCAATCTGCCGGTGACCGTAATAGAAAAGGGTCAAATCCAAGTCATAGCCGAGCGCCAGGCCTACCTCCTCTTTGACCGCATGGTGGCCTACCACGTGATGCGGGGCACCCCCGTGCCCCTCGATGCCACGGACTTCTATCGCGGCCTCGATGAGCGCTTCATTAAGCGTGACGACATGTACTTCCTGCCCGACCAGGTGACGGAGTACGACACCGCACGCCTGAAGATGAAGGTGGAGTCCGTGCAGACCGCCTTCCTCGTGACCAATGAGAAGACGGCCATCGGCTGGCTGTACCAGCTTCTTGGGCAGACGCCCATGACCTACCAGGAGATCCAGCCCAAGTTCATGCAGCAAGTCAAGACCGTGGACCGCTACGAGGACATGCCCGAGCTCGCCGTGCTCCTTGAAGAGAACTTCATCCAGGATGACAGGGGACGCTGGTACGTGCCCGACCCCAAGAAGGAGGGCGACGTCGCCAAGCTCCGCGAGAAGTCGCTGCTGCGCGAGTTCGACGGCTACCTCAAGACCAAGGGCAAGCTCAAGCTCTTCCGCTCAGAGGCCATACGCGCAGGCTTCTCTAAGCTCTGGAAGGACAAGAACTACCAGGCCATCGTGGACATCGCCGAGCGCCTGCCCACCCAGACCGTGCAGGAAGACCAGAACCTCCTCATGTACTACGACATCAGCCTGAGCCGCATTGGGCAGGCGTAGAACCATGCTGGGAGTTGGAGACCTCGCATTTGACTCATCGTCTCAGAGCACCGTGCGCGTCATCGAGAGCACGGTACTCTGGGGCATACGGTCCTACCGCGTGATGAATCCCGCGACGGGAGAGACCTACCGTGCCTCCGAAGACGTGCTTAGGCCCGTTGCGGGGTCGGTACGCTATGACGAGAACTATCTGCGCTTCGTTGTGGAGCTCTCGCGCATCAAGAACGAGGTGGCCAGCGGTACGCTGACGCCCCTCTCGCGCGACGTGATCCCGCTGCCTCACCAGCTGCACGCCCTTAACCGCGCGCTCGCCAACGACAACGTGCGCTACCTGCTGGCAGACGAGGTCGGCCTCGGAAAGACCATTGAGGCAGGCCTCATCTTGGAGGAGCTCAAGACACGAGGCCTCGTGCGGCGCACGCTCGTGGTGTGCCCGACCGGACTGGCGACGCAGTGGGCCGACGAGATGGAGAGCAAGTTCTCCGAGAAGTTCCACCTCCTCATCCCATCGGACTTCTCAGCAATCCGCAAGGTCATCGACGCCGACAATGTGTACGGCGAGTTCGACCAGGTGATCACGCCAATGGACTCCATCAAGCCCCTCGAGGAACGCTTCGGCTGGAGCGAGGAGCGTATCAAGGCCTACAACGACGACCGCATCAATGCCGTCATCAACGGCAACTGGGACCTCGTGATCATCGACGAGGCACACCGCGTAGCCGGGTCATCGAGCGACGTGGCGCGCTACAAGCTGGGCAAGCTCCTCTCCCAAGCGAGTCCCTACCTGCTGCTCCTTACCGCCACGCCGCACAACGGCAAGACCGAGCCGTTTCTGCGGCTCGTGCGCCTGCTCGACCGCAAGGCCTTCCCCAACGAGAAGTCGGTCGTGAAGTCCCAGGTGGCTCCCTACCTCATCCGTACGGAGAAGCGCGAGGCCATCGACAACAAGGGAAACCCGCTTTTCAAGAACCGCGTGACTCACCTGGTGCACATCAGCTGGGATGACCGGCACACCTTGCAGCAGGAGCTCTACGAGCGCGTATCCGACTATGTGTCCCATACGTACAACCAGGCCATCCGCAACAGAAGCAAGAACATGTGCCTCATCTTCCTGCTCATCATCATGCAGCGCATGGTGACCAGCAGCACGGCGGCCGTGCGGCAGTCGCTCGAGCGACGCCTCGCCACGCTGGAGGGGCAGGGCACCCAGCAGCGCCACATGAGCGAGACCGACATGAGCGACGCCGACATCGAGGATGGCGACGAGGCGGCCATGGAGGCTCCCTCGCTCGATAACGACGCCGAGATTGCCGAGGTGCGAGACCTGATAGGGCTCGCCAAGCGCGCCGAGCTGCAGTACCAGGACGCAAAGGTCGAGGTCCTCTTCGATACGCTCGACAAGGTGCTCGCCGAGGACGGCCAGAAGGCCATCGTCTTCACGGAGTTCATGGCCACGCAGTCTTACCTGAAACGATTGCTCGAGCAACGAGGCTACAGCGTCTCAATCCTCAACGGCAGCATGGGCATCGACGAGCGCAACGCCGTCACCGAGGAGTTCCGCACCAAGACGGACGTGTTCATATCGACCGATGCTGGCGGCGAGGGCCTGAACCTGCAGTTCGCCAACATCGTGATCAACTACGACATGCCTTGGAACCCCATGCGCATCGAGCAGCGCTGCGGCCGCGTGGACCGCATCGGACAGACCAGGGATGTCGTCGTTTACAACTTCATGATCGACGGCACGGTCGAGAGCCGCGTTCACGAGGTCATCGAGCAGAAGCTCTCCGTGATCCTGGACGAGCTAGGAGTTGACAAGTACTCGGACGTCCTGGATAGCGAGGCATGTGACGCCGACTTCACCCAGGCGTACATGGGGTCCCTTGGCAAGCCGCAGATAGCGATTGAGCGCTCCGCGGGGCATATCGAGAAAGAGGTGCGCGAGCAGGTCGCCAACGCCGAATCCTACAAGGAGATCATCCGCGAGGACAAGGACTTGGACGAGCTCGTTGGAAAGCAGTCCGACTTCGACGTGAGCGCAGCCCTTGGCAGGGCCGCATCCTACTACGGTGCATGGCGCGGAGAACAGCCGAGGGTGCCGCTGAGTCTCTCGTTCGACAGCGACGACGCCGAGAAGCTGCTGCACGCGAGCGTCGCTCAGGACCGCGACGCCGACGTGCTGAGCATAGGCATCCCCGCCATGCCCAACGAGGCAGGCTACTTCATGCTGTGGGAGCTCTCCATCGCGGACGACGACCGTGCGACCCGCGTCATACCCGTGTTCGTGAACTCGGAAATGGTACTCCGGCCCGTAGCCGGCAAACGGATCATGGACGCGCTGTTGGACCCGTCGACGCGACTGGACGTGACGACCGCGCCGAATGTCGGCACAGACACATGGGCGCGGCTGGAGTCCATGAGCCAGGACTTCGCCTACAACGACTTCGTCGAGCTTTCCGAGCGCCACGAGAAGACGACCAAGGACAACCACGAGAAGTACGCCTACGCCCTGCGCCTTCGTCGCGACGCGGCACGGCGCGTCGGCATCGACAACATCAGAACCGCCAAGCTCGCCAAGCTGGACGCCGAGGAGCGCGACATGGAGCTCTCCTATGCAAAGGAGCGCCAGGTGCTCCCCGAGTTCCGCTGCATGCTCCTCGCAAGACTGGTGGCGTAATCATGTTCGGCGACTACGTCTACAACGCCTCGGGCGCGCCGTTCAACCAGAGCATGCTGCTAATCGACCACGGGCTTGAGAGGCAGTCCGACTATGCCGATGCTTTCGCGCGCCGGGGCTTTACCGTCGTACGGTGGAGTGATGACCTGCACTTCCGCATCGAATGGGAGAAGCGCCTCAAGGATGGCGAGCGCCTTGCCGTGATTGCGAGGCCCGAGGACTATGTGCCCTACGACCTCGCCCAGTTCATGACGCGCTACGACGTCTCGCTCGAGGAACTTTTTCCCAGCCTCGACGCCACTGCCCTGCGCGAGCGAACCGACCTCGACCTCGATTTCCTTGCCGTTGCCTACGAGCGGGATACGGCCATGCCGATGAATCTCGCGCAGACGCGGCGATTCCTCGACGACCGGGTTTGCTCTCGTGAGACGGCGGAGACGGTATGCGATCGGCTCTTGAGCCTGCTGGCAGAAAAGGCCACACACTCGGAGAGCTACATTGGCTGGACCGAGGCAGCCGGGCTCAAGGCGCGCATCGACGTGGCGGCAGCGAGGTACGGAATAAGATGCGAGACCAACGCGCTTGCCGACGGAGCCTTCCGCGCCTTCATGCTCACGAAGTTCGGGAGCCTCGGCGGCGAGCTCAGCGACTCGACGCCCGTCCTGGTGAGCAGGGCGATGGAGTACATGCACGCTCACAGCGACAGATTCGCGGTTATCGTCATGGACGGCATGTCCGAGTTCGACTGGCGCGTGCTGCGAAGCTCATTCCACGGCATCGACTATGAGCAGTCCGCGGTCTTCGCTATGGTGCCTACGATCACCTCCGTGTCTCGGCAGAGCCTGCTTGCCGGCAAGTACCCACGCCAGTTGAAGAATCCCTGGTCCCAGAGCGGAGAGAGGTCCGGATTCTACGACTGCGTTAGGTCTTGGGGAGTCGATGACAGTCGTATCGCATACCTACGCGGCTATGAAGCCGAGCTGCCGCGTGGATGCGACTTCGCTGCCTACGTCATCCTGGACGTGGACGAGCGCGTGCACGGTCAGTATGGCGGCCGTCCCGGAATGCTGCGAGATATGGAGCTCCTTGCTCAAGGTGGGCAGCTGGCCGCTTTGGTAAGGCGACTCATCGCCCGGGGGCTCGACGTATATATAACCGCCGACCATGGCAATACGCCCTGCGTCGGCCGAGGACGCGTTGTTGGCCGCGGAGTTGAGACCGAGAGCAGGGGCAAGCGGATGCTCGTCGTAAACGAGCTGGCCGATGTCGATTCCCTGCGCGAGAAGTACGGACTCATTGAGTTTCCTGGCACTTTCTTGGACAAGGGGTATCGTTACTACCTCTGTCCGTCAGGCGTCTCCTTTGACGATCCGGGGCAGCATGTGATGAGCCACGGCGGCATCAGCATCGACGAGGTGATCGTGCCGTTCATAACGATACGATCGGAGTGTGCCTGATGCCGAGAATGGTAGGTTTTACAAGAATCATCAAGCTCCCCTGGCTGAATAAAACGCTTGAGCTCGCCGGAGATGGCCTCGATGCAGCACAGATGCGCAGCGAGCTCGAGGATTACCTGAGCTTCGAGATAAAGAGCGACACCAACCGGAGAAAGACGCGGGAGATTCTGCTCCTTCCTTGGACGGCCGAGGACGACTCGCTGTCAATGCTGCGTCCGCAGGCGCTCGAGCTTGCAAAGAGTCATCCCTACGAGCAGCTGGCAATCCATTGGGGCATGCTCATCACGGCCTTCCCGATGTTCGCCGACCTTGTCCGGCTTATCGGCAAGATGAGTGAGTACCAAGACGAGCTGACTTCGGCGCAGATAAAGCAGAAAGTGCTGGACGAGTGGGGCGAGCGCTCCACCGTCGTAAAGGGTTCTGAGAAGATGCTTGCATCCCTCAATGCCATCGGCGTGGTAAAGCGCGTAAAGACGGGGCGCTACGTACTCGCACCGGCCATCTCTATCGACGATGACCTGTCTACATTCCTGCTGCAGGCCGACATGCTCACCAACCCATCGAGCTATCGCACTTATGGCGAGCTACTCCGGCTCCCGGATATGTTTCCGTTCGAGATGAGTCTGAGCAAGGAGCGGCTGAGCGAGGACAAGCGCTTCGCCATTGGGAACTTTGGGCAGGAGTTTACGGTCTCGCTGCAAGGCCGATAAGGCATTGCAGCCAAGCGTTTGCCCCAGCAAATCCGCGAACGGCGCGAATAAATCAAAAAGCCGAATCCTCCCCGGTCCTCGAAAGCGAGGACGGCCACTTGTGACATCCCCGGACAATGTGCCCGTACCTGTTAGGTGCGGGCACATTTCTTGCCCGCCTGAGAAGAAAGGATGTCCCCACATGGACGGTGAGCAGGATGCCACGCAGACGGAAGGCCAGCAGCAGGAGCAGCAGGGCGGCCAGGCGCAGCAGGAAGCGGGCCAAGACGCCCCGGCGCACGAGCCGGAAGCGGTAGGCGCCGACGAGTGGCGCAAGGCGCTCGCGGCCAAGGACGCGCAGATCGCCGAGCTCCAGGGCAAGGTGACCGCCGCCGCGAAGACCGCCGAGGCCACCGAGGCGCTGAACGCCGAGATCGCGAGCCTGAAGCGGCAGATGGCAGACGAGCGCACCGAGTTCGCGCTGCGCGCTGCCGGCGCGCGCTCCGTGAAGGCGGCCAAGGCGCTGCTCGCCGACCACGACGGGGACATCCAGGCTCTCGTGGCGGCCGAGCCGTGGCTCTTCGAGGGCGCGGAAGCCACTTCACAAAGGGGTTCACAAGCGGGCGGCACGACCGGGCTGGAGCCCGCAGGCGTGAGCGGCGGCAGCGACGCCGCCTACATGAAGCGCTGGGCGACCATCGCCGGGCTCGACGAGAAGGAGTAACTGATGCCGAACAACATCGCAGCGATAAAGAACTACACGACGATCCTGGACCGCGTGTACCAGAGGGAGGCCACGAGCACGTGCCTCAACTCCCCGGCGCGCATGGCGCGTGCCGGCCGCAACGCGAAGGAGATCATGATCCCGAAGATCTCCGTGACGGGGCTCGGGGACTACACGAGGAACGTCGGCTACAAGACCGGAAGCATCGACTTCAGCTACGAGACGAAGACGTTCAACTACGACCGCGGCATCAAGCTCCTGGCCGACGTGATGGACGTCGAGGAGGCGGGCGTGCTCGACTGCTTCGTGCAGGCGGGCGCGGAGCTCCAGCGCACGCAGGTGGCGCCCGAGGCGGACGCGTTCACCTACGCGAGCATCGCCTCTCATGACGGGGTGACGGTCAAGGACGCCGACCTCAGCAAGGCCAAGGCGACCGACGTGCTGGCGGCGCTGCGCGAGGTCACGAACCAGATGGACGAGGCTCAGGTGACCCCTGGGAGCCGCTACCTCTTCATCACGCCGACGCTCAAGGGCGTGCTGGACGACTACTCGCTCGCGAACCCGGCCATGAGCAACAGGGTGCTCACCCGCTTCGCCCGCATCGTGGAGGTGCCGCAGGTGCGCTTCTACACCAAGATCGCGCTCAACAGCGGGGACGGCGACCAGTTCGGGTACTCCAAGGCGGCCGACGGCCGCGCCATCAACTTCATGGTGGTGGAGAAGTCGGCGGTCATCAAGTTCGACAAGCACGTGGCGTCGAGGGTGTTCAGCCCGGACGAGCTCGAGAGCCTGGACTCCTACATGATGAAGTACCGCAAGTACGGCATCGTGGAGCTCCTGGACAACAAGCTCGCGGGCGTGGTCGTGTCCGCGGCGCCGGCGGCGTAGCGCCATGGGATGCTCCTGTGACATCACGAGCGAGGGCGGGGTCGCGGCCACGGGGCCCTCCTTCGCGTTCTACCGGGACCACTACGGCGGCAGCCTCGACGTCGAGAGCTACGCCGAGGCCATGCCGGCCGCCCTGCGCCTGCTGCGGGAGATCTGCGGCGGCGTGGGCGCCGCAGAGCTCGACGACACCGACCTCTTGGCCTGGGGGCGTGCCTGCTGCGCGGCCTGCGAGGCGTTCGCCGAGTTCGGCGAGGGCAGGGTCGGCGGCTACGCGATCGGCGACTTCAGGGTGACGAACTACATGGAGCGCGGGACCACGGGCCTGGAGGTTGCCAGGCAGGCTGCCTTGTCAGAGCTGGCCGGGACCGGCCTGGCGTTCGCCGGGGCGGGACGTCCATGAGGTACCTGAGGCCGATACCCCGCCGCCTGCTGCCCGACGACATGCTGGTGTACCCATCTGACGGCCAGGACGGATACGCGGGCGCGCGGATGATCCGGCACGTGCGGCTGGAGCGGGTGGACAGCGTCGTGGAGGATCCTCACCGCGCCTCGGCCGTCACGGGCCGCGTGTTCGTGGACGCCGTGAACAGCAAGGGCGCCTTCGAGGTGCCGGCGGGCTCGCGGGTGCTCATAGGCGCCCTGCCCGGCATGCAGGTAAGGAGCTGCAAGAGGTGCTGCGTGGTGCGCGGCCAGGTGCACCACTGGGAGCTGGAGGTGGGCTGATGGTCTTCCGAGCAAGGCGGGCTTCCGTGTGCGTGCGAGCTGCTGAGAGCGCGGGGGCATGGGGGCCTTTGGCCCCCATCCTTGCCTTCCCTTGGAGTGACGCGCGGACCGGGGCGCTGCGGGACGGCCGTTGTGCGCGCATGACCGGATGCGCCATATCCGCGCCTTCTTTGACCCTCCGGTGCCGCAGGACGTGCTGCCGCCGTGAGGGCCGTGCCCCCGCCGGAGGACCCGCGCCGAACGGGAGGCGGCTGCCATGAGCAATGCAGAGGCGATACCGAACGAGATGCGGGTGGTGCGCGACGCGCTGCGCTCTCTCGGCTATGCGAACGCCTACGACGTTCCGGTCTCGCCCTGGCTCTGCGAGGAGCCGATCGTGGTCTCCATGACGGACTGGGAGCGCGAGTCCCGGCAGGAGGACGGATCGGTGCGCGGGAGGCGCGACCTCACGGTCCATGTCTGCTGCGACGACTGGAAGGACGCGCGGGTCACCTCGCGGGAGGTCTCGCGGCAGCTATCGGGCTTCGACTGGACGCATGCGAAGGCCCCGGAGCGGATGCGGATCGTTGCCTGCGACGTGCGACCGCCCTACGACTACGGGCGGGACCGTTCCGGACGGTGGATCTGGGACGTGACCATGACGATGACGGTGGTGATCGAGAATGGCTGATAGGAACCAAAGGGGACGCAGCGCGGATGACGTCGACGCGCTCAAGAAGGCGCTGAGGCCGTTCGTGGTCGATGACCGCTCGCCGCAGCATGCCAACTCTGCCGAGACCGACCGCATGGGGCGCGAGCAGCAGCGCAGGGCCACGGCCTACGCCCGCGCGAGGGGTCAGCTGTGAGCTCCATCATCTACAACGGGCATGACTTCGGGGACTACGTGAGCGCCGAGCTCGTGGAGCCGGTGGCGCACGTTGTGGCGCCCGAGTCGGCGAAGGTCCCCGGGCGGCCGGGGCGCGTGCTGCTCTCCGCGGACGTGGAGCCGCTGGAGCTCAGGGTGCGTCTGTTCCTGGACGCGCCGGACGCGCTGACCTCCGCCCAGCGCTCGGAGCTGAGGCGCACCCTGCGCTCCTGGCTGCTGAATACCGCCGGCTCCGTGCTGGAAGTGCCGGGCGAGCCGGCCCTGGAGTGGCACGACGTGATCTGCGCGGGCGTCTCGGACTGGTCGTCGCTCTTCTCCGAGGGCTCCGCGACTGTGACGTTCCTCGCCCTGGACCCCATCGCCTACGGGCCGGAGCGCAACTCCACGGCCGCGACCTTAGAGGTGGGCGGCACCTGGCCGACATGGCCCGTCGTCGAGATGGTCGCCGTCGCCGGCGAGGACCTGCAGGTGGGGCTCGGCGGTTCCTTCGTGAGGATGGGCCGCGCCTTCAAGGCGGGCGACAAGGTCGCCATCGACATGGCCGCGCAGACCGTCACGGTCGGCGGCCAGGACGCCACGGGAGACGTGGCGCTCGCGAGCGACTTCTTTGCGCTCCCTCCTGGGAGGGTCGAGCTTCTCTTCGTGAACTGCTCTTCGCACGTGGTGCGCTGGCGCGAGAGGTGGGTGTGATGGTCCCGACGCTGTGGCTGTTCGACCGGTGGGACGAGCGGATCGGCACGCTGCCGACGCTGGGTTCCATGACGCATACCGAGGAGCTGGGCGGCGAGGACACGATCGAGCTCGACTGCCTGGTGGCACCCGAGAAGGGCGACCGGCTGGTGTGGTGGGACGCCGAGGGGCGCTGCTGGCGGGAGCACGAGGTGGTGCGCACCGACGAGACGACCGGCGGGTGCTGCCACGTGTACGCGGAGTCGTCGCTCTGCGAGCTGCTGCGGGACTACGTGGAGGAGGTCCAGCTTGTCAGCAAGACCGCCGAGCAGGCGATGCGGGCGGTGCTCGCGGGCACGCGCTGGCGGCTGGGCTCCGTGGGCGTGGGCGACGCGAAGCGCGGGGCGCTGCTGTACCACGCGAACGCGCTCGCCGCGCTGCGGCGCGTCGAGGCGGTGTGGGGCGGCGAGCTGGAGTGTTCTCTCGTCGTGACGGACTCGGGCGTGGCGGTGCGCTCGGTGTCGCTTTTGGCGCGGCGCGGCGGGCGGCATGGCGCGCGGTTCTCCTACGGGAGGAACCTCGTGGGCTGCACCAGGACCGTGCTCGAGGACGAGGTGTGCACTGCTTTGTATGGCTGGGGCAAGGGGCTACCGATCGAGGACGAGTCCGGCAAAGCGACCGGTGGCTACACAAGGCGGCTGAGCTTTGCCGACGTGAACGGCGGCGTGAAGTGGGTCGGCGACGAGGACGCACGTGCCCGCTGGGGACGCTGGGACGCCGATCGGAGCGAGCGGGTTCATGCCTTCGGCGACGTGGTCTTCCCGGAGTGCGAGGATCCGGCGGAGCTGCTGGCGCTCACGAAGGCAGAGCTGGCGCGGAGGAGCCATCCGAGGGTCTCCTACGAGTGCGACGTGGCCATGCTCGACGGCGGGGTGCCGGTCGGGCTGGGCGACGACGTGGCGGTCGTGGACACCTCGCACGCGCCCGAGTGGCGGCTGACGGCCCGGTGCGTGCGGCGCGTGCGGACGTTCGGGGCCGGCAGGCCGCGCGTGCACGTGACGCTGGGAAGCGTGGAGCGGGCCACGTGGGAGGCTTCCGCCGAGATCGTGCAGAGGGTAACGGCTGTCGAGGAGACGGCGGCGAAGGCGAGCGACACGGTGCAGGCGTTCGATGACCTGGGTGCTAAGGAGTACTGATGGCTGATACGACGACCGACATTCTCGATACTGACGGCCTCGCCGAGGTCACCTGGGAGGCGTGCGACCAGCAGATGGCGTGCTGCCTCAAGGCCTCGCCGCAGGACGCCAGGGGGCGCGGGATGCTCCTCTCCGTGACGCGGGGCGGCAGGGCGCTCGACCTCTCCGACGACGGCATACGGCTCTACCTGCTGTGGCGGCACCGGCAGGCGCACGCCCGCGGGTGCGAGCCGATGGAGGCGGTGGACGCGGCGGCCGGACGCTTCCGCGTGTTCTGGCCTGCGGCCATGGCAGCCCACGAGGGCACGGCGGAGTGCGAGGTCATGCTCTCGTGGGGCGAGCGGACGCTTGCGACGCCGGCATTCGACGTGGAGGTAGGCACGGCGTTGGTCGGCACCCTCGCCGTACGCGACGGGTTCACGCTGTTCGTGGAGGCCATAAAGCGCTACGAGAACGCCACCGACGACTCGCTCGCCGTTGCCGCCGAGCTCCGTGCCGCACGCGACGCCGGGGAGTTCGACGGCAGGGACGGCGCCGCCGGGCCGCAGGGACCCAAGGGCGACCAGGGCGACGCCGGGCCTCTCACGGCCAAGCAGCTTGCCGCGCTCAAGGGGCCGAAGGGCGACCCCGGTGAGACCGGTCCCGCGGGCGCCAAGGGTGACACCGGAGCGACGGGCGCCGCCGGGCCGCAGGGACCCAAGGGCGACCAGGGCGACGCCGGGCCTCAAGGTGAGACGGGTCCCGCCGGCCCCCAGGGACCGAAGGGCAGCAAGGGCGACCCAGGCGTCGTGCCGGACATCTCTATGGAGGCCACGGTAGACGATGCGGTCGGCACTCCTGCCGTGGAGGTGGCACGTGCGGATGCCAGGAACGCGGTCTTCTTCTCCCTCGGCTTCCACAACCTCAAGGGCGACCCCGGAGAGCGGGGGCCGAAGGGCGACGCGTTCACCTACGCGGACTTCTCCCAGGAACAGCTCGCCGCTTTGAAGGGGCCCAAGGGAGACAAGGGCGATCCCGGGGACACCGGTCCGGCCGGCCCAAAGGGCGATGCGTTCACGTTCTCCGACTTCACCGCCGAGCAGCTCGCCTCGCTCAAGGGCGAGAAGGGCGATCCCGGCGAGACGGGGGCAACCGGGGCGACCGGCCCCACAGGACCCGAGGGACCGCAGGGGCCTGCGGGATCCAACGGCAAGGACGGTGCCGATGGCATCAGCTGTACGCACTCGTGGGACGGGACCGTGCTCACGGTGACGAGCGCGAGCGGCACCTCGTCGGCCGACCTGCGCGGGCCCAAGGGCGACACCGGTGCGACGGGCGCCACCGGGCCCGAGGGGCCGACCGGGCCTCAGGGACCCGCGGGCAAGGACGGAACCACGCCGGACCTCTCGGCCTACGCCACGAAGGCGTGGGTACAGGAGCAGTTCCCGGATCTCTCGGAGGTGGGCTACTGATGGGGCTCGGACTCATTGACCAGACCGTGCTGCAGGACATCGGCAACGCGATCCGCTACCAGAACGGCACGAGCAAGTCGATACGGCCGGCCGACATGGCGGCGGCAGTGCTCGCGCTCGACGGCACGAAGGCTGGCACCGGCGCGCAGGTGGGCATCGACCCCAAGGTCGGGGTCATCTCCGACAAGGTGTTCTCCGACATAGCGAGCGCGATACGGCAGCAGAACGGGCTCACGGTGAAGTACAGGCCCGGAGAGATGGCCCAGGCGATACGCGACCTGGTCTGGGACGTGGGGCTGAAGCCGCGGGCGCTCTTGCTCTCGGACGGCACGCTCGAGTTCAACTACCTCGACGGCAGGCAGGTGAAGAGCGGCTCCGCGGCCGTGGTGGAGGCCTGGGAGGTGGATCCGGCGGGCTACTCCGAGTCGGGCTCCGTGCCCTGGTACGAGGACCGCGGAAAGGTCACGCGGGCGTACTTCGACTCCTCCTTCGCCCAGGTGGGCATGGCGAGCGCGGCGCGGCTCTTCGAGGGCTGCTACGCGCTCGAGAGCGTGGAGGGCTTCGAGGCGCTCGCGTCCGCCACAGACTTCACCTTCATCTTCAACAGCTGCAGCCGCCTGAAGTCGGTCTACGCAGCCGAGGGGTTCAAGCTGGCCTCCGGCGCGAAGGGCACCTACCCGGTGTCGTCGTGCAACAGGCTCGTGGGCGGCACCGGCTACGTGCCGCAGAGCTCCGACGGCGCGGGCGTGCTCAAGCTCGGTGACGGCGGCGTGCTGACCTGCAAGGCGAGCGACGCGCGCACGTGGCTCTGGGCGACCGTCTACGGGGACGGCTCGCTCTACATCTCGAGCTACTCCGACTACGACACGACCCGCGAGGTGGCGCTGCACGACTCCTTCTGCGCGCAGGGCACCTACCGGCTGGCCTCCGGCCTCCCCTGGTACGACGCGCGCGACAGGTTCACCAAGGTGCGCATCAGCTGGGACATGGCGCAGGTGAAGGCGCCGGTCAACATGCGCTACTGGTTCTACGCATACGGCAGCGTCACCGAGATCGCGGGGCTCGGGTTCATGAGGCACGTGCGGGACATGAGCTTCTGCTTCAGCTCGTGCGGCTCGCTGAGCACCCTCGACCTGCGGGGGTTCGACCCGTCGGAGCTCACCGACCTTGGCTACGCCTTCGCGTCGTGCGCCAAGCTGACGACCATCACGGTGGACTCGACCTGGGCTCTGCCGAGCGGCGTGAAGGGCTTCCAGACCTTCTACAACGACAAGGCACTCGTGGGCGGAAACGGGACGGCGTTCAGCTCGAGCAAGGCCGGCGTGAGCATGTGCGTGGTGGACAGGGCCGGGCAGGCGGGGTACCTCACCGCTGGGTGATTCCGCACGTAGGGTCGCTGGTTTGTGACCCCCTGAGACGATGTGCCCAAGAGGGACGTCGTCGAAGGGGGCCTTTTCGTTGGAGACGGTGATCGTGGCGCTCATATCGGGCGCGGTGACTCTGGCCGGCGTGCTGGCGAGCAACTCGAAGTCCAGGGCGGTGATGGAGCAGAAGATCGACGAGCTGACGCGGCGCGTGGAGAAGCACAACTGCCTGGTGGAGCGTACGTATTTGCTCGAGCGCGACGTGGCGGTCCTCAAGAACGACGTCGAGGGCTTGGAGCGAAAGGCGGGCAAGGATGAGTGAGTTCCTGACGGGAAACGAGTGGTACTGGAGGCTGGCGCGCACGGTGGTTCAGGGGGTGCTGGGCGTCGTCGTCGCGAACCTGGACCTCTTGGTCGGGACCATGGCGCTGGCGCCGGAGTGGAAGGCGCTGGTGGTCGCGCTCGTGATGGCCGTGCTGTCGCCGGTGATGGCCGAGGTCGGAAAGCACGTGGAGCCCGCCGATGCGCCGGAGATCGAGCGGGGTGAGGGGCAGTGAAGGACTGGGCCAAGTGCGAGGCCGACGTCGTCAAGCTGATGAACAAGCACTTCACCAAGGGGCGTGACGGCTCGAGGATCCAGCATATCGTCGTGCACTACAACGCGGCGGATGGGACCGTCGAGGACCTTTGGAACTGGTGGCAGACGCGCCCCGCGTCGGCGCACTACCAGGTGGAGTCCTCCGGGCGCATCGGGCAGCTGGTCTGGGACCGCGACACGGCCTGGCACGCCGGCAACTGGGCGGAGAACTGCCGCTCCATCGGCATCGAGCACGCCAACCGCAAGGACGGCACGATCTCGGAGACCTGCCTCGACAACGGGGCGCACCTCGTGGCCGCGCTGTGCCGCCTGTACGGGCTGGGCCGACCTGCCTGGGGCGTGAACGTGTTCCCGCACAAGAAGTTCTGCAGCACCTCGTGCCCCGGGCAGATCTACGGGTCGCAGAAGGACGCGTACATGCGGCGTGCCCAGAGCTGGTACGACCGCATGGGCGGGAAGGAGGCGGGCCCCGGCGGCGACTCGCCGAGGCCTGCCGCTGGTACGGGCTCGGCGGCCGTGGACGTCGACGCCCTGGCACGCGACGTTATCGCCGGGAAGTACGGGAACGGGGACGCGAGGCGTGCGGCCCTGGGCTCGAACTACGACCACGTGCAGGCGCGCGTCAACGAGATGCTGGGCGGTGCGGGAGCTCCGCGCGCCCAGGCGGTTGACATGGACGCGCTGGCCCATGCCGTGATCCGGGGCGACTACGGCAACGGCGACGAGAGGAAGCGCCGCCTGGGCGCCAACTACGCTGCCGTGCAGAGGCGCGTGAACGAGCTCCTGAAATGACGCGGGAGGACGCGAGGTGGGCAGTGGCCACGCTGCTGGCCGCCGTCCTCTGCGTGCTGGCCACCCCACTGGCCCTGCTGCTGTGGCTGTGCTGCGGGAGGCGCTGAGCCCCGAGCCCGACCATGGACCCCTCTGGCTGGTGTGCAATGCGCCCTTCATTGCACACCAGCCAGAGGGGCGGCAAGGGGGTGAGCGCGCCTTGCGCGCGAGGGGGTGCGCAGCACCCCCTTCCCTTGTGCGTTGGCGGTGCACGACTTTTCAATGGCGCGGCGTGGCTATGGCCCCTGCCTAGCCATGGCCGCGCCGCGCTGTTGGAAAGTCCTAGATGGCCTTCCCTGTGAGGAGGATCTCTTGTCCTTCATCCATCAAATACGAAAGTGGCGCGACCCCTTCTCGGAAGTCGCGCCACCGTCTGAATGCCACTCAGTGACAGATGCTCTTCAAGTCAGCCTGACCTAGCCTGCCACTAATTCTGCCACTAATAATCCCGAATCAAGCGTTTTCAAGCGTTGCGGAGTGTCGCTTCTCAAAACTCTTCTCAACCTATCTGACCTGCGGAAACATTGCCTTTTGTAGCAAAGCGTCGCAGACCGTCAGAGGCCGAAAATCACTCCCACTCAATAGTCGCAGGTGGCTTTGAGGTCACATCATAAACTACTCGA